>Ga0316189_10004752_pt1 | contig 13026 bp, 11 predicted proteins | sample LowCovwburrow_MG_FD_204930 | JGI IMG/M metagenome (GOLD analysis project Ga0316189, IMG submission 204930) | Coastal sediment microbial communities from Maine, United States - Lowes Cove worm burrow | ecosystem: Environmental > Aquatic > Marine > Coastal > Sediment | place: USA: Maine... | reverse complement strand
TTTACGACTTACACTAGCATAAAAACTAGCAATTGGATTTAAAGGCTCTACAGGAACATCAGTGCCATTGACAATAGGGATACCACTTTGTAACAAGTCTTGCCACATATAAGCGCCTTCCTTAATACGCTTTTCTCCTAGACGATTTATAGCCCAAGGTCTGTCAGACGACATATGAACTGCTTGCATTGCAGGAATTACTTGCAATTCTGCAAATCGCGGAATATCTTCAGGATGTATATGTTGAGCGTGTTCTATTCGGAATCTATGATCAGTACCTAACATAGATAATTCATTTAATGCGGATTCATAACGATCTAATATTTCTCTATTTGCACGATCGCCTATGGCATGTGAGCATACCTGAAACCCGTTTCGAAGCCCATTACGTGCTGTTTTATCTACCATTTCCATTGGAAGCGTTTCAAGGCCGAAGTGATCTGGTCTATCTGTATAAGGTTCAAGAAGCCAAGCGCCTCGATTTCCTAATGCACCATCACAATTTAATTTTACGGATCGAATAGTAAATCTATGATTAGGATCTATATTTGGGCCTTTTTCGTACCACTCATTAAGAAGTTCTTCATCATTACCGGTTAACATGGCATAGATTCGAACATTCATCTTGCCTTCAGCTTTCATACTATCGTACAGGGCTATTGTACCTCTTCCAATTCCAGCATCATGGAAACCTGTAATACCATTTTTATGACAAGCTTCAATGGCTAAATTAAAAGCTTGAGTGTCAGATTCAGGTGTGTCGTCAGGGATGTGTTTGCCAATTAATGATTGTGCGCGTTCACTAAATATTCCCGTTGGTCTGCCAAATTCATCTACAATAACTTCACCTCCTTCTATTTCATAGGTCTTAATACCTTCTGCAGATAATGATTGTAATCCAGCAATTTCCATAGCTTTTGCATTAGCAAAACCAGCATGACCACTAGCATGTCTTAAATACACTGGATTATCGGGAGATACTTCACTTAGCTCATGATGAGTTTGAAACCCTTTTACAGTATATTCTGGCACACTGTTCCATTTGCTTTGATGCCAACCTCTTCCAGTAATCCACTCACCTGGTTCAGCGGTTTTAACACGTTCTGCTACCGCATCAATAATGTCTTGATAACTATTGGTCTTCATGAGATCTAGTTCTAGCTCATTATAACCCAATCCTATAAAATGACCATGCCCTTCTATTAACCCTGGCGTCATTGTTTTTCCTTCTAGGTCAATAAGCTCAGTCTGTTCATTTTTGAAACTTTCAGCTTCTTCTAAGCTTCCAGCAAAAAGTATTTTATTGTCTTTAACAGCTACGGCTTCTACTGTTGCTTGATTTGAATCTACCGTATAAATAGTTCCACCATGAATAATCATGGTTGCGGATTCTTTGTTCATTTCAGAACAAGAACTAAAAAAGATGAGGGCAAATGCGATTGAAAAAAATAGAGAAAATCGTGATGTCATGTTGGTTGGTTTTAGTGCTTGTAAGTTATAAAATTTGAAGTTAACTTAAAAACAGTTTAAAATTTCTATTTATTGAAAGTAATAAACAATTCAAGGTTGTAACTTTGTCGAAAATTTAAAGTATGCATAAAGCAGGTTTTGTAAATATTATTGGAAACCCAAATGTTGGAAAATCAACATTAATGAATGCCTTTGTTGGAGAGAAATTGTCTATTATTACCTCGAAAGCACAAACGACAAGACATCGAATTCTTGGTATTGTAAATGGTGATGATTTTCAAGTGGTATTATCTGATACACCTGGAATTATTAAGCCTACTTACGAGTTGCAAGAGTCCATGATGGGTTTTGTTAAGTCAGCTTTTGAAGATGCAGACATATTGATTTATATGATTGAAATTGGTGAGAAGGAATTGAAGGATGAAGCTTTCTTTAATAAAATCACCAATTCTAAAATTCCAGTTTTATTGTTACTAAATAAAATTGATAGTTCTAATCAAAAAGAATTGGAAGAACAAGCTGCGTTATGGCAAAGTAAAGTTCCAAATGCTGAGTTTTTCCCATTATCTGCGTTAAAAGGATTTAACGTAAAAGAAGTTTTTAGTAGAATTTTAGAGCTGCTACCAGAATCACCAGCATTTTATCCTAAAGATCAATTAACAGATAAACCTGAGCGATTTTTTGTAAACGAAAAAATCAGAGAGAAGATCTTAATGCATTACAAAAAGGAAATTCCTTATGCTGTTGAAGTTGATACAGAAGAATTTTTTGAAGAAGACGAAATTATTAGAATGCGTTCTGTAATTATGGTTGAACGTGAAACTCAAAAAGGTATCCTTATTGGTCATAAAGGTTCAGCATTAAAGCGAGTTGGTGTTGAAGCTAGAAAAGATTTGCAGAAATTTTTTGGTAAGCAAGTGCATTTAGAATTGTATGTTAAGGTGAATAAAAATTGGCGTTCAAATCAAAATCAGCTTAAACGATTTGGTTACAATCACTAATCAGGTTATTGTTCTGCATGAATATCTTGACTCCGTAAAATATCTCTCATAAAATGATGGAGCAAGTGCATTTCACCCATGCCACTTTTCTTTCCTATACTTCCTCCAAAATAAAGAGCAAACCAAATAACAATCATAAAAAGTGTTATAAATAACTGAAACGTATAGTTGTTGTCTAACGACCAATTAGTATATGCCCAAATACCAAATCCAAAAAACAATCCTATTACAATAAAATGAAAGAACATAAACATGGTCCAAACTGTTGGATTTGGTCCAAACAGGCCGTAAATCGTACTGTTTTTATTGTTCTCGTTTTTATTTATTTCTAAATGTAATTGAGGTGACCAAAAGTGTTGTTTCTCTTTAGGTATTTTTATAAAAACATGGTCATCTATACGTGATACAATAAACTCTGATTGTGCGTTTTTTGTTTCTTCAAAAAGGCTTAATAGGATTTCATTGTCTTGATTTACGTTAAATTTAAATCGTGGACGTAATACAACTTCGTTACTTAAAGGCATAGTATAAAAATAAACACTACAATTTAAGGTTTTTTCTTCACATAGGAAACACTACCTTTGCAGCCGCTTACAGGATATGTAATGCAGATAAAATATAATAATTATGAGTAATATAGTTGCAATTGTTGGACGTCCAAATGTTGGAAAATCAACTTTCTTTAATCGTTTAATACAACGTAGAGAAGCAATCGTTGATGCTACTAGTGGTGTGACAAGAGATAGACACTATGGTAAGAGTGATTGGAACGGAAAAGAGTTTTCACTTATTGATACAGGAGGATATGTAAAAGGGAGTGATGATGTATTTGAAGCTGAAATTGATAAACAAGTAGAGTTGGCTATTGATGAAGCTGATGCCATTATTTTTATGGTAGATGTTGAATCTGGTGTAACTGGAATGGATGAAGATGTTGCTAAATTATTACGTAAGGTGTCAAAACCAGTTTTTTTGGTAGTGAATAAGGTTGATAATGGTAAACGAGCTCAAGACGCTGTAGATTTTTATAGTTTAGGTTTAGGTGAGTATTATACCATTGCTAGTATAAATGGAAGCGGAACAGGAGATTTATTAGATGCTCTAGTTGATGCTTTACCAGAAGTAGAAGAAGTAGAAGAAACAGAATTACCTCGTTTTGCAGTAGTTGGTCGTCCAAATGCTGGAAAATCATCCTTTATAAACGCACTGATTGGAGAAGATCGTTATATTGTTACTGATATAGCAGGAACAACTAGAGATTCAATTGATACAAGATATAATCGCTTCGGATTTGAGTTTAATTTAGTAGATACAGCTGGAATTAGACGAAAAGCTAAAGTGAAAGAAGATTTAGAGTTCTATTCTGTAATGCGAAGTGTTAGAGCTATTGAACACTCTGATGTGTGTCTTCTAGTATTTGACGCTACACGAAGTTTTGATGGTCAGGTTCAAAATATATTTTGGTTGGCCGAACGCAACAGAAAAGGAATTGTTATTTTAGTAAATAAGTGGGATTTGGTTGAAAAAGATCATAAAACCACTAAAGATTTTGAAAAAATCATACGCAAACAAATTGAGCCATTTACAGATGTGCCAATTGTATTTATTTCTACAATTACAAAGCAACGCTTATTTAAGGCAATGGAAACTGCTGTAGAAGTTTATAAAAACAGAACAAAAAAAATTAAGACAAGTGTTCTTAATGATATTTTGTTACCGATTATAGAAAACCATCCTCCTCCAGCAAATAAAGGTAAGTTTGTTAAAATTAAGTACATCATGCAATTACCTACACCACAACCTCAGTTTGCATTTTTCTGTAATTTACCACAATACGTAAAAGAACCTTACAAACGTTTTCTTGAAAATAAGTTACGTGAACATTTCGATTTTAACGGAGTTCCAGTAAGTGTTTATATGCGTAAAAAATAATCTAAAGCTTACTTTTGTTTAATTTTTTATAATGTTGATAATCAATCAATAGGTAAATTATTTTATATAAAAAGTAAATTAAACTTGACATTAAGTAAAACATAGTATACTTTTGAAGAATAATTAAAAATATACTGTATTATGAAAACAAGTTATTTATTACCACACAAATACAAAATTGTTGGTTGGATATTATTCGTGATTGGATTAATTGTCGGATGCTTTTTATTTTTTGGAGAGTATGAAACAGATGCTCTTACAATTAATGTATTATCTATTTTTAATGAAGGTGATATTTTTGGAGGAAAGAAGGGTTATTTTAAAATTGTTGAGAATAGTATTGTGGATGAATTAGTTACTTTGGCAATAATATTTGGAGGACTATTAGTTGGCTTTACAAAGGAGAAAGTTGAAGATGAGTTTATTTATAAATTGAGGAATGACTCATTGGTTTGGGCTATCATATTTAATTACATGGTGCTAGTTTTTACAATATTGTTTGTATATGATTTCACGTTTTTTCATGTATTAGTATTTAATATGTTCACTCCTCTAATGTTTTTTGTAATTCGTTTTAATTTTTTAAGACTTAAATCTACTAGTTATGAAGAATAGAATAAAAGTAGAAAGAGCTGAAATAGATATAACACAAGCTAATTTAGCAGCTAAGATAGGTGTAAGCAGGCAATCTATTAATGCTATTGAAAAAGGAAAGTATGTGCCTTCAGCTGTTTTGGCCTTAAAAATTGCAAGATTATTCAAAAAACCAGTAGAAGACATTTTTACTTTGGAAGACCAAGACTAAATTTTATAAAATATTTAAGAATATTCATACATAAACTACTTTATCTTCGTTGTTATAAACACTATTGCCAACCATCAATCAACCATGAAAAACCTTATTATTTTTGCCCTATTATTGTGTTCAGTTACTTCATTTGCACAGAATAAAGAATTCAAAATATCTGGAACTGTCCAAATAGAAAGTGATAAATTACCACTAGAATCAGCTACTGTATATCTTGAGCGTATAAAAGACAGTACCTTAGTCTCTTATACAATTTCAGATAAAAATGGAAAGTTTTCATTGGAAGATAAAACAACTGATGAGAGTTTGATGTTGTACATTTCATATGTTGGTTATAAAACGTATTCGCAAACTATTAAAATAGACAAAGCAGAAATTAATCTTGTACCTATTGATTTATTGGTAGATGATAATGCTTTAGATGAGGTTTTGATAAAATCAAGAGCTCCAATAACTATAAAGACAGACACTTTAGAGTTTAATGTTAAATCTTTTAAAACTAAGAAAGATGCCAACGTTGAAGATTTATTAAAACAACTTCCAGGTGTTGAAGTTGATGATGAAGGAAAAATAACTGTTAATGGTAAAGATGTAAATAAAATTCTGGTTAATGGGAAACCATTTTTTGGTGACGATCCAACCATTACAACTCGTAATTTAACCAAAGAACTTATTGAAAAAGTTCAAATTACAGATACCAAAACAAAAGCAGAAGCATTCACTGGAGAAGCAGGAGATGATGAAAATAAAACTATAAACCTTACTATTAAAGAAGAAAATAATAAAGGTGTTTTTGGTCGTGTTGCTGCTGGAGCAGGAACAGAAGATCGTTATGAGTTTGCAGGCATGTTAAATGTGTTTGACAATGACCAACGTATTAGTGTTTTAGCAGGAGGAAATAATACAAATTCGACTGGATTTAGTTTTGGCGAAATACAAAAAATGTTTGGTAGAGGAGGCAATGTTTCTTTTAGTAGAGGAGGAGGGAATACATCATTCAGTATAGATGGTCGATCTTTTGGCGGTGGACAGGGAATTACAACTTCAAGAAATATTGGAGCTAACTATGCAGATAATTTAAGTGATAAAGTAGAAGTTTCGGCTGATTATTTTTATTCAGGCAGCAATTCTGAAAACAAAAGCTCAACACAACGCGAAAATATTTTGCCAGATTCGCGATTCTTTTCTGATTCTGAGGCAAATACATATAACGAGTCTGATAATCATAGCGCTAATTTGGAATTTGAAATTGAACTTGATTCTACTTTGCGAATTGATATAGAACCTTCCTTTAGGAAGTCAATGAGTAGAAACACCTATTCAAGTATTGAAGAGACTAGAGATATTTCAGGTGATCTAACAAATGATTCAGATGTTGCTTCATTTGTAGAAACAACTGGAACAAATTTTACTAATGAAATTGATATTACCAAAAAGTTCGGTAGTAATGGTGCCTTTGTAAGACTAAGTATTGACAACGAAATAGATAAAACTGAAACAGATGATTCTGTAAACTCAGAAACTAATGTATATGGAGATACACCAGAGGCTATAATAAGGGATCAATTCACAGATGCCGAACGTAAGATGAATAGTTTCAATACAAGTGCAACATATCGTTTACCTTTAAAAGCTAAAGAGTTATTTCTTGATTTTAAGTATAGCTATAGAACTGATAAAAGAGATAACAGAAGAAGTACTTATGATTTTGATGATGGAACTCAAGATTATACTGTTTTTAACACAGAATTGAGTACAGATTTTGAAAATACTGATAAACGAAGTACACCATCAGTTCGATTGGCATTTCGTAAAGATAAGTGGAGATTTAGTATTGAAAGTGGTTATGTATTTAGAACCTTGGAAAATAATGATCAATTACGTCCAATGTTAAGTTTAAAAAGAAACTTTGAAGCTGTTGAATTAAGAAGTAATTTTAATTACAGATTTAGCCCAAAATCATCTATTTATTCTGGATACAGGTTAACCAATCAAACTCCAAATTTAATACAGTTATCTCCTTTTCAAGATGTGTCGAATCCATTAAATATTATAACTGGTAACCCTGATTTAGAACCATCAAATAATCATAACTTATATGCTGGATTTAATGCTTTTGATTTTCAAAAAGGAACAGGGTTTTACAGTCATATTGGTGGTAACTTAACCAGTAATGCTGTGGTTTCAAAATCAACTGTTGATGAAAATTTTGTTAGAAATACAACCTATACTAATGTTGATGGTAACTATAGTGCTTATGCAAGTGCTACATTTAGTAAATCAATAAAGGTTGATTCTTTAAAAACTTTTAAATATAGAGTTGGAATGTCTTCAAATTTCAACAAAGCTATAAATTTTAATAATGATGTTGAGTATGCTTCAAATAATACATCTTTTACACCTAATGCTGAAATTACATTTACTTGGAAAGATGTTTTAGAACTTAGACCAAACTACAGAGTATCATTTAATACAACCAAGTTTGATATTGACAATTTTGAAGACCAAAAATTTGTTAATCATTCATTGGGAATTAACACAGCAACATTTTTACCAAAAAAGTTTGAATGGCGTAATGATATCAGTTTTAATTACAACTCCAATATAGCTCCGGGATTTCAAAAAAGCGCTTGGTTCTGGAACTCAACATTGGCTTATAGTATGTTAAAAGATCAAGCTACACTGACGTTAAAAGCATATGATTTGCTTAACCAAAATACTAATGCAAGACGTACTGCAACGCAAAATTATATTCAGGATTCGCAAAGTACAGTTTTAGAGCAGTATTTTATGATAAGTTTCAGTTGGAAATTTAATAGTTTAGGAGAAAAAGGTGAGGTTAGAAAGGGTAGAGGCATGCGCTTTATGCATTAGTAGTGGTCCTTAATTTTAAAAATTGATTAGATAAGCGATTTTGTTTATTACAATAATTGACTGATTTAGGTATAAATTATTTACCAACCTCCAGATGCTCCACCACCACCAAAGCTACCACCACCAAAACCGCCTCCGAAGCCACCTCCAGAGGAGTTTCCGCCACTCCAGCCACCAAAGCCTCCTCCTGATGAACTTTTAGAATAATTTCCTCTTCCCATATTACTTAAAATAATAGCATCTAGAATACTTATACCATTTTTACGGCGACCACCATTTTTCCCACCGCCTTTTCGGCCAGCAGAAATGGCTATAATAAAGATGATGAATATTAAAAGTAGAAAAAGAAAGATACCAATGCCTATTGGAAAATCTGATGATTCTGATTGTCTTGAACCTTGGTATTCACCACTCATAACTTCAAAAATGGCATCTGCTCCTCTATTTAACCCACCAACATAATCACCTTGCTTAAAATAAGGAATGATATCTCGTTCAATGATGCGCTTAGACATCGCGTCTGTGAGTAAATGCTCCACACCATAGCCTGTGTTTATAGCAATTCTTCTGTCGTCTCTTGCAAGAATTATTAATACACCATTATCTTCTTTTTCTTGTCCAATTCCCCATTTTTTGCCCCATTGTGCACCTAAATAATTAATGTTTTCACCTTCAGTAGATTTTATTATAGCAACTACAATCTGTGTTGAGGTAGAATCAGAATATCTTATTAGTTTTTGTCTAAGCTCTTCTTTTTCTAATGGAGTAAAAAGTTTAATTTGATCATAAACGACATACTCTTTTTTGATTATTTCTGGGTCTGTTGGTCTCTCAGGAATTTCAAACTGTGCAAAAGTGTTTTGATTAAAACAAATTCCTGTTAGGAATAATATAACTATTTTAAAATAGTGCTTCACTAGGCTTTAGATATTTCGTTAGATAATTCGTCACTATCAAGATGCTCCCAAGGGAAATGTTTTTGTAATTGCTTTCCAGAATTTAAAACACCTTCTATAAGTCCTTTTTTAAAATCACCTTTTTTAAAGTGCTCTTGCATTGTGTTTTTTGTGCAATCCCAAAAATCGCTTTCAACTACTTGATTAATGCCTTTGTCTCCATAAATAGCAAAAGATTTATCCATTATTGCGACATAAATTAACACACCATTTTGGAGTTTTGTATTATCCATTTTTAAATAATGAAATACTTCTAGAACATGCTGCTCTATACTTCCTTGCAATGAAGATTCAAGATGTACTCGAATTTCACCTGAGGTCTTACTCTCAGCTATTCGTATAGCTTCAACGATTTCCTCTTCATCAGTTTCAGACAGAAAATCTTCTAATTTTGACATAGGTTTATGTTAGAATTCTACTTTCGGAGTGTTTTCACTTCCCGGAACACTCTTATATCTTGGCATTTCATCAAAACCAAATAATCCTGCTAAAAGTGTACCTGGAAATTCTTTAATGTGTTTGTCATAAATGTTTACTGCATCATTAAATCTATCTCTAGAAACATTTATTCTATTTTCAGTGCCTTCCAATTGTGATTGAAGCTCTAAAAAGCTTTTGTCAGCTTTTAAATCTGGGTAACGCTCTACGGTAACCAAAAGTCTAGATAAAGCACCACTTAAACCTTGCTGAGCTTGCTGAAATTGAGCCATATTCTCTGCGGTTAAATTACTAGCGTCAATTGTTGTTTTTGTAGCTTGAGATCGTGCATTAATAACACCTTCTAGTGTTTCTTTTTCATGTTCAGCATAGCCTTTAACGGTTGCTACAAGATTTGGAATTAAATCGGCACGACGTTGATAAGCACTTTCTACTTTAGCCCATTCTGTTTTGGCATCAGCTTCATAACCAACAGCTGTGTTGTTAAACCCTTTTCCCCAAGAGTATAATCCTACTGCTATTATTGCAATAATAATCAATGGTAAGAATTTTTTCATAATATGATATTTTTATTGTGTTTTGAATATTTAATACTACTACAAGTTTGTAGTAATTAATTAAAAAAGTTACAGATGATTTTTCATTTTAACTAGCTGACCTTTAATGTCTTCTAATTTACTAATAATCTCGAAGTTATTCAATGTTTCCTTCTTTCCTTCTTTTAAATGAATTTTAGCACCTTCTAACGTAAAGCCACGTTCTTTTACCAAGTGGTAAATAAATTTTAGGTTTTTTATGTCCTCAGGAGTAAATTTTCGATTGCCTTTGGCATTCTTTTTAGGTTTTAATGCATCAAACTCTTTTTCCCAAAAACGAATTAATGAGGTATTAACACCAAAGGCTTTGGCAACTTCGCCAATGCCATAATAACGTTTTTCTGGAAGATCTATATGCATTAGTCTAAGGATTGGTTTTCTAAAGATGCTTTTGCAAGTAATTCTCCAAATTCTGCGGCAGATAGATTACCATAGTAGAAGTTTATTGGATTGATTCTTATACCATCTTTAAATATTTCGTAATGTAAATGAGGTGCTTCTGAGCGTCCTGTACTTCCTACAAAACCGATTAAATCACCACGTTTTACTTTTTGATTCTTTTTTACATTGTATTTGTACATATGTGCATACAAGCTTGTGTAGCCAAAGCCATGATCAATTCTAATATGTTTGCCATACCCTGTTGCACTTCCATCAGCACGTTTTATAACACCATCTCCAGCTGCATAAATTGGAGTTCCTCGTGGAGCTGTAAAGTCCATTCCATAATGAAATTTACGAACCTTGGTAAAAGGATCAGTTCTATAACCATAACCCGAAGCCATTCGAGTTAAATCTTCATTGGTAACAGGTTGAATTGCTGGAATAGTAGCTAAAAACTTCTCTTTTTCTTCAGCTAAAATACGTATCTCATCTAAAGATTTTGATTGTACAACAATTTGTTTTTGAATGATATCTACACGTTTATTGGTCTCAATAATAAGTTTTGAATTATCATAACCTTCAAGATCTTTATAGCGATTAATTCCTCCAAAACCAGCTCTACGTTGTTCTTCAGGGATTGGGTTTGCTCCAAAATAAAGTCTGTATATTGCATTATCACGTTCTTCAACATTGGATAAGACCAATTCAGCCTCGTCCATTTTTTTATTCACTAAGTCATATTGCAATTGCATGTTTTGAAGCTCTCTTGCCAGTGCTTTTTCCTTTGGAGATTCAAAGTATTGACTAGCAATAAATACAAACATAAATCCAAATAATGCTGCAGCTAAAATAAAAACAGATGCGTACTTAAAAGTTGTTCGCTTTTTGCGTTCTATCTTTCTATAAGAAAGTGTTTCTGAATCGTAATAATATTTTACTTTAGACATATCTTAAAATATTCTATTTTTGCAGGATTAAATAGAACGAATTACAAATATAAAAATTGTTTGCCATTATAAGCAATTTATTAGAACAAGCTTAACACACATAGATGAAATCTCAGGACGTACGTGATAAATTTTTAGAATTTTTTAAGGATAAGAAGCACAGCATTGTGCCTTCTGCTCCTATGGTATTAAAAGATGATCCAACGCTAATGTTTGTGAATTCTGGAATGGCACCTTTTAAAGAATATTTTTTGGGAAATGCTCAACCCAAAAACAACCGAATTGCAGATACTCAAAAATGCTTACGTGTTTCTGGCAAGCATAATGATTTAGAAGAAGTTGGCTATGATACATATCATCATACGCTGTTTGAAATGCTTGGCAATTGGAGTTTTGGAGATTATTTTAAGAAAGAAGCGATTGCTTGGGCTTGGGAATTATTAACAGAGGTTTATGGTATTGATAAAGATATATTATATGTCACTGTTTTTGAAGGGAGCGACGATGCTGATAATTTAAAAATTGATCAAGATGCCTATGACCTTTGGAAAGGTTTTATTTCAGAGGACAGAATTCTCATGGGAAATAAGAAGGATAATTTCTGGGAAATGGGCGATCAAGGACCTTGTGGACCATGTAGTGAGATTCATGTTGATATTCGTTCGGCTGAAGAAAAAGCTAAGGTGGATGGGAAGTCTTTAGTTAATATGGATCATCCTCAAGTTGTTGAGATTTGGAACTTAGTTTTCATGCAATATAACAGAAAAGCTAATGATTCACTAGAAGTTTTACCGAATAAGCACATTGATACTGGAATGGGATTTGAGCGCTTATGTATGGTTTTGCAAGGAGTTCAATCTAATTATGATACAGATGTATTTACACCCATAATTCGTGAAATAGAAACAATAACTCATAAAAATTATGGCAAAGATGAAAAAGCAGATGTTGCTATTCGTGTCATTTCAGATCATGTTCGTGCAGTGGCTTTCTCTATTGCGGATGGACAATTACCAAGTAATACAGGAGCTGGTTATGTAATTAGACGAATTTTGCGTCGCGCAGTACGATATGGATTTACATTTTTAGATAAAAAAGAACCATTTATATATAGGTTGGTTGATGTATTGAGCAAGAAGATGGGAATAGCTTTTCCTGAACTTAAATCTCAAAAACAGCTTATAGAAAATGTAATTAAAGAAGAAGAAGCTTCTTTTTTAAGAACCTTAGATCAGGGGTTAGTATTATTAAATAGAATTGTTGAAGAAACCAAAGGCGACACTGTTTCTGGTGGAAAGGCTTTTGAATTGTATGACACTTATGGATTTCCAATAGATTTAACAGCACTTATTCTTTCTGAAAAAAGTTTGAAATTAGATGAAGAAGGTTTTAATCAAGAACTTGATAAACAAAAGAAACGTTCACGAGCAGCAAGTGAAATGTCCACAGATGATTGGACCATGTTAGTTAATGATGCCGAACAAGAATTTATAGGATACGATGCTTTAGAAGCAAATGTGAAAATCACACGTTTTAGAAAAGTGACATCTAAGAAAGATGGTGAAATGTATCAACTTGTTTTTAATTTGACACCATTTTATCCTGAAGGTGGAGGACAAG
>Ga0316189_10004751_pt1 | contig 13029 bp, 10 predicted proteins | sample LowCovwburrow_MG_FD_204930 | JGI IMG/M metagenome (GOLD analysis project Ga0316189, IMG submission 204930) | Coastal sediment microbial communities from Maine, United States - Lowes Cove worm burrow | ecosystem: Environmental > Aquatic > Marine > Coastal > Sediment | place: USA: Maine... | reverse complement strand
CCATCAGGTCCTGCGGCCAGCGGTCGGTTACACAGCCAGGCATCAAGATCAGCCTTTAACTGGGCGCAACTGGCATAGCGGTCTTTGGCTTCCAGCGCTCGGGCTCGTTGAATGAGCGCCTTCAATTCACCACAACGCGACTTGGATAAATTGGCGCGGACCTGCTCCGTGCATAACTGGTCCAGTATCACACCCAGTGCATAAATATCGGACCGTGTGTCCGCGCTGCCACCCTCAATGACTTCCGGCGCCGCATAACCCGGTGTACCGCCTACGGGCAAATCGCCCGGAGAGCCGGCCACGCCAAAGTCGATGATCTTGACCTGCGCCCCAGACGCATCACCTACAACCAGAATGTTCGATGGCTTCAGGTCGCGATGCACGATGCCTTTCTGGTGGGCGTGCTGCACCGCATCACAAATATCGATCATCAGGCCAAACACCTGCTCGGCGGTGTAGGTTCGATCGCGGTGGTAGTCAAGCAGGTTCTTGCCATCCAAGAGCTCCATGGTGAAGAAGGGCCGGCCGTCATCGGTCTGGCCACTGTCGAAGACTTGCGCGATATGTGGATGGCTCATGCGCGCCAACAGCTGCATTTCTCGTTTGAAACGGTTGAGATGACCGTCAAATGACCAGGTACGCGGCAGTGTCTTGAGAGCAACAACCCGATCAAGCGAAAGCTGCCAGGCCCGATACACGGCGCCCATGCCACCCTGGCCGATCTGAGCTTGTATCTGATAATCACCAAACGCCCGGGACAAACCCTCGCCTTGGGCCAGCAGGGTCAACATCGCCTCCGGTAGGCTGTTGAGCGGGTTCTCCTCGGCCCCCGCATCTAGATCCCATAGCTGTTGCACCTCGACCTGTAGATCCGCTCGCTCAGCCAATTGCTTTTTGAGTAACCCGGTCCGTTCGGCCTGGTCTAAATCGAGGCCATCCATGAAGACGTTTTCCACCTGGGTCCGATCCTCACGGGTCACTGTTTTACACCACTTTCGCGCAGCAGGGTTGCACGGGCCAGCCGTAGCCTGCGATTTACTGTGGGTCGCGAAACGCCCAACAGCTCGGCCACCTCGTCATAGGAAAGACCCACCAGGTAGTGTAGGGTCACCATTTCTTTCATCTGGTCCTCGCGGCCATCCAGTTCCTCGAGCACGCTGGCCACCACATCCATGGGGACGTGTTGATCCATAATCAGGTCCCAATTCTCCAAGTGGACGGGCTCCTGATCGCCGCCCCGTTTATGGGCGGCGCGAGCCCGAGCGTGTTTCATCAAAGCCTGGCGCATGATACGGGCGGCCAACTGGTAGAAGTGGCGACGATTGGCCAGGGGCCGTTCCCGGTCCTGGGCCAATTCCAGCCAGGCCTCGTTGACCAGATCGGTACAGGACCAGGTATGGTTGGGCCGTTCCCGACGCATGTAGGCCAAAGCCCGCCCGTGTAACACGTCGTAGACGCGGGGCATCAGTTCGTCCATGGCGTCGTCGTCGCCTTGGCGCCAACGGACAAGTAGGTCTGTGATGCGGAGTGTTGCTTCGTTTTTCATCGCGGGAATTATAACCCGAAATGATCCTTTGGGGGGCTACTTCGGCCTATTGGTGGAAACTACTTTTATTTGGAGGTTTTTTTATGAATCGGAGAGAGTTCGAGAAGGATCATATCCTTTTTACCTGGATGGGAGACACAGATATCAAGGCTTATGCCGGTGAAATCCCCGGTGGCCCCCTGCATTTGTTGATGAAACACCGAGAATACGATTTCAATCGAGTTGTGGCTTTGACGACCTACAACGAGGATGCACAAAAAAGCTTCCATGCCAATTTCAAGGCGGCTCACCCACCGACACCTCTCCATTTGGAGCCCGTTTCGCTGAGTCATGCCGGCGCATTTCGGGAAATATTCGAGAATGTGCGCATTGTATTAGATAAATATTCCTGCCGTGAACGTAGCATGTTGACAAGCCCGGGTTCAAAAGCAATGGGTTTCACATGGTTGATGGTCAATACCTATCGTCAATACAGAGGGAATGTTCTCAACGCTTTTCTCGATGTTACTCAGAATAGAGAAATCTGTGAGGAACTGGACTTCCCATGGGAAATGTTCGCTGAATTACGCGAAGAGGCGAAAGTTGCTTATAGTATGGCGCAAGAGATTTCGCCAGCCTTCTCAAAATTCATCCACAAGTCTCCTGCTTTGAAACAGGTTCTGGCGGATGCAACCCTACTGGCCAAATTTGATGTTCCCATCTTGATTCAAGGTGCGACAGGAGCGGGAAAAGATGTGCTTGCCAAAGGAATCCATGCGGCTAGTAACCTGCGAGGAGAGATGGTGTCAATCAATTGTGGCGCTATCCCCACCACTCTCTTGGAGTCTGAACTATTTGGAAATGTAGAGGGTGCTTTTACTGATGCGAAAGCTAAAACCGGACTTATCTTAAAGGCAGAACAGGGTACCCTTTTTCTAGACGAAATCGGAGAGATGGACGAAACCCTTCAAATCAAGTTATTGCGGGTGCTTCAAGATCGAAAAATTCGCCCAGTGGGTGGGCTGGATGAATATGAGGTCAATTTCAGATTGATTACCGCAACACATAAGGATCTGATCACAGAAGTCAATGAAGGCAGGTTCCGTGAAGACTTGTTCTATCGGATTCTCTGTGGTTACCTCTACCTGCCGCCGCTGAATGGTAGAAGCAAACCGGATAAACGAGCACTCATCGATTATTTTTGGGGGGAAATATTGAACGATCTGGGTGAGGCTGGGAAAGGGGAAAAGGAATTAACTCCTGAAGCCTACAAGACCCTTATTGCTTACCATTGGCCAGGTAACGCAAGAGAACTGGAAAACACATTGAAACGTCTCTACATTCACGTACAGGGAAAACAAGTCTTAGACGAGGATGTTGAACGCGCCCTGATTCGACGCCCAACGGCAATGGAAGCATCTGGATCGCCAACAGAATGGCGGATCTCGGTTGGTCAGTTAAAATACGATTTTTTCAAGCGGGCCGACGAAGGCGCAAGCGATCAGGATGAGGCGGCAGATTTATTGGGTGTTAGCAAATCGACGCTCCGAACCGTTTTGAGAAAGAAGCATTTGTGCATTAGCAAGGACTAGCTCTTACAGTTCCAGGGAAAGAAAGCTCGAAATTCTGATTTTCTATCAGAATTTTGAGCTTTTTTTTTCTGCGAGTCACAAAAGTATTTCATGTAAAGCACTTGAATAAATGTTGTTGTCAGTACCTGGTACCCTCGGTCAACCATTTGCAACTCCTTGGAGGCGAGCGTCGGATAGGCGCTATGCTAAGGAGTTAACCATGAAAACTGATCAAAGTATCTGCCTCATTCTCATTATTACCTTTGCCCACATCTTCACCTATCGTCCCGGTCATTGCGGCCAAGAGATGCACCACCTGCAAAACGGGAATAGAATCAGCCTGATCAAAGCGGAGACTCATTGGGTTTTGTCGTCCCACCAACGAGACGGCGATGCCATTTGGAGTCAGGTGCTGCAAGGCACAGGTCGTTCTGACCTGTTGGTGACGGGTGAGCTGATCCTTTGCAGCGGTCCCAAGATGAATGAAAGCGGGTATCACATCCAGGTCTTCGACCTCAGTAGCGGCCTGTTGATGGGGCACTTTTCCATCTTCGGCCTACCCGGTTTCAAAACCGTCCGTCTTGTTGATGGCTTGCTGGAAATTCGCGCGACTCGGGGTTTGACGAGCGTGTCAATGATCCTGGATCCCCGAAGTGAATCGGGCACGACTTCCTATTGGTTGGATGGTCTTAACATCACCATGCAATTCCATAAGAGCTATTCTTTTAAGCCCGAGACCTCCGCGTTCATCGAGGACGATGGATCGGACCCTGTTGATGCGACCGATCCCGGTGGAAACCCCTAACGAAACCAATCCGCGAGAGAGGCAATCTGCCTCTCTCGGCAGTCCCACTCAATCTTTCGACCCTCGTGTTCCCACTTACCATTGTCCAATTCTTTCCAGTCATTCCAAGAAAAAAATATTTTTTCAGGTTCACTGATCCTCTATCGGCTTTTATTGGCCATTAAAGGAATAAGGGAAAACGACACATCCACGTTCCCTGGCTCCACAAGGAGCACAAGGAGGATCCATGCATGAGCTTGTAGCCAACTATCAAATCACAACCCCCATGTTCCTTGGCAATGTGGAAGCACACGCCAACGGCATACGCGTTCCTTCGCTAAAAGGCGCCCTGCGCTTCTGGTGGCGCGCCCTCAACTGGTCTTCCATTCGCGCCACCGCGCGAGATGATGGCGAGGCTCTGAGCCAACTCCATCGCCGAGAGGCAGACCTCTTCGGTATCGCTGCAGGCGATAACGAGGGCGGTCAGGGCGCATTTTTAATCAGGGCGAAGCGGATTGCGCAAAATCATCCGGAAAAGTGGCGACCGAAACCGGGACATACTTACTTGCTTGGTCAGGGCCTCTACCATTTCAGGGACGGCTTTTTGAGAACGTTCCAAACCAACGGGAGGATTGAGGCCCGTCTCCTGTTCCGGCCGGACTCAGACCCGGAAAAACGGCGAGAAGTTGCCCGGGCCTTGTTCGCTCTAGGCATTTTCGGCGGCTTGGGCTCACGTGCCCGCAAGGGTTTTGGCTCTCTTGCCATTACGGGTCTGGATGGCATTGATGGTTTCACTATCCCCCAAGACCGAACCTCCTATGTCAGCGCCGCCCGTGAAATCCTAGCCGAAACGGGAGGGTGTTCAGAACCGCCATTCACCGCGTTCAGTAGCAAAACGAGCTTCCAAGTACTGGAAAACGGCAGGAACGATGCTCTACAGCTCCTCCACGAAATCGGTTTCGACCAGCAACTCTACCGCAGTTACGGTCGTGCTGACAGAAACGGAAAACATTGGGTCCACAACACGGAAGCAGAACAGAACTTCGAAGAGGATCACGATCAAATCCTCGCGGTAATAAAACGGGAAAAACGACCCGAAGCCCTTCCAAACCGAGCCGTTTTTGGTTTGCCTCACAATTACTTCTATGGCGGGATTAATAGGAAACTGGATATTAATCCGGGAAACAAGGATCGAACACGACGTGCCTCTCCTCTGTTCCAGCACATTCACACTTTTCCCGATGGTACGGCCGTATGTGGGCAGGCCTTGATCCGTGCCCATTTTCTACCACTCAATGAGCCGATTGTATTTAAACGAGGACGTGAAGATGAAGACAGATTGATCGGTGGCGAACCCGATTGGGCCACGCTCTCAGGGCTACTGGACCGCCAGGCCAGAAAGTTCACGGAGGTGCGGCCATGACCCGCATCTTCCAATTGACCCTGGGTCCCGTCCAGGGTTTTGTGACCCAGGCGCGACGAACCCGCGACTTCTGGGCCGGTTCCTTCATTCTCTCCCTGCTGGGCGGGGTGGCGCAACGCACGACCCAACAACTGCACGGTGATATCCTCTTCCCCAAATCCGATGGCCATCTCTTCCAATGGATGAACGGCAAGGGAACCGGAAAAGAACCAGGTCAGGGCAGCCTGCCGAACTGCTTCACGGCCACCGTACCCGACGATTTCCAACCCGAGCAGGTGGTGCACGCCATCCAAACCGCCTGGATCGCTCTAGCCGAGTGCGTCTGGACCAGCGACCTGGCCGCGGCCCCCGATCAAACCCGCGTCATCTGGGACCGCCAGATCATAAGCTTCTGGGAGATCCGTTGGGTCTTCGCCGAAAATGAAATCGACTACCCCTTGGGCCGGCGAAAGTTATGGCGTACCCATCTGCGACCCCAGGAGCCCGGCGCCCGTTGTAACGTGATGGATGGCTTCCAGGAACTTTCCGGCAGTGATCACCCCGTCGATAAAAACCTACAGGCCTTTTGGTCCGATCTCCGGGAAAAGGGCTCCGGCCTGGCCACGGACCTACGCGAAGGCGAGCAACTCTGCGTCATTGCCTTTGTGAAACGCCGTTTCGCCCGCTTCTTCGCCAACCTGAAGGTAGACTTACCGGGTTGGACGCTGCACGGCTGGAAACTGCCCTACGCGGTGCCCTCCGTGGTGACCATGGCCGCCTTGCCCTGGTTGTTTCAAGTCATATCCACATCCCAATCCGAAACGCTGCAAGCCTGCCTGGAAAGCGCACGGAAGTTACAAGCCTACCTTCCGGAATACGATACCACCCATCAGATCAGCGGCTTGGACCGAGTGGTAGACCATTCCAAAACCGCGCGTCGCTTCGCCGCCCTCGACGGCAATTTCTTCTTCTCTTCCAGCCTGGAGAATCGGCGCCTCTTCACCAACTGGACACCTCGGCTTGCCGCAGATGTGGGCCGTCAGTTCGCCTTACTCCGCCGCCAGACCGAAACCAGTGAACCCAGCCCATTCTATGCAATCCTACTCATGGATGGTGATCGTTTGGGCCAACACCTTCGCTACCCGAAAAACCGACAACCCATCGCGAAAGCCCTGCAACAATTCACCCGCGAGGCCGCCCGTATCGTGGATGAACACGACGGATTTCTGATTTATGCCGGCGGCGACGATCTACTGGCCATTCTCCCACTGGACCGGGCCCTGCGCTGTGCCGCGGCCCAACGGGTAGCCTATACCCAGGCCTTTGCCCAAGCCGAAATAGGGGCAACGATATCGGCCGCCGTGCTCTTTGCCCATATCCGCAAACCCCTGGGAGCCGTCCTGGGTCAGGCCCACCACCTTTTGGATAAAGTGGCCAAAGACCAGACCGGCCGCGACGCCATTGCCGTTCGCGTGCTCAAGCCAGGCTGCCAGGCCCTGGAGTGGGCGCAACCCTGGTCCGTCGCCCTAGATCCGGAAAGCGGTAAGGTTGGGGTGGACCAGTTGGCCGTCGCTTTCCGCGACGAGGAAAGCGACCAGGCGCCCTTCTCCTCTCGTTTCTTCTTCAAAATCCGCCAACGTTTCGAGCTACTGTCGCCCAAAACAGAGGAGCCCGTTTTTGACGACGAGGAACAGCAGGTCGCGGTTCTGGCCGCGGAGTATCTGGCCAGCAGCGCCAACCGCGATTCTGCCCGTGATCTGGATTTCACCAAACACGGTCCCGAACATAAACTGGATCGCGCCAAACGCACCATTCGCCCGCTACTGAAACAGTGTCGGCCTCATCGGGCCGGCCAGCAGCAGGCCTCAACCCTACTGGAGGCGGACGGCGCCCTGCTTGTCCGTTTCCTGGCCACAGGAGGATTTCGTGAGTAACTGGACTTTCGAAGCCTGGGACACGCTTTTCTTCCGCGAATCCAGGCCCCATGATACATCTGGCGGCACCGAGCTGGCCAGTCTTTTCCCGCCGCCCATCCGTACCCTGGCCGGTGCCATTCGCACCTGGATCGGGACCCAACTCGGGGTCGACTGGCAGGGTTACGCCGCTTCTGCCGGGAAACCCTATTGGGTCAACGAAATCGACCTGGTGCACCAGATTGGTTTTGGTGATGATGTGGGTTGCTTGCGTCTGCGTGGACCCTGGCCAACCTACAAGAACAGGCGCCTCTACCCGGCCCCCGCTTTCCTGGTGGAAGGCCGAGGCCGAAACAAGGGAGTGCCGGAACGTGGTCGCTTGTTTATCGCTGACCCGGTCCACGGTGATTTTGGCCGTGTGCATATGCCGTCCTGTGATTTGATCGGCGCCAAAGCCAGGCCCGGCAACTGGCTCACCACCAGGGGCTTGACCCGCGTTCTGGCGGGTGGCCTGCCTGGCCCCGATCAGGTTTTTAGCGAAGAGCAACTCTTCCAGGGTGAACCGCGTTTGGGCATTGCCCGCAACAACCAGAACCGCGTCCCCCTGGAGGGCCTGCTCTATCAGACCCAGCATATTCGACCCCACGAGGACCTGGCTTTCCAGGTAGAAGTGACCGGCATCCATGCTGGTATCAAGTTACCCAAGAGCGGCCAGGTGAGGTTCGGCGGCGAGGGCCGATTGGCCTCCGTGGAAATCAACGAACCGGAACCCGGCCTGGAGCCCAAACGGCCCGAGTCAGGTGCCGAGACCCGAGGCATTGTGCTCTGCCTGCTGACACCCGCCGATCTGGACGGCGATTGGAAACCACCCGGGTTCCAACCCCGTCGGGTCAATAACACTACGACCTGGACGGGGATGATCGGGGGCATCCGTCTGGAGTTGCTAGCCGCCGCCATTGGCGAGCCAACCTATCGCGGCGGTTGGGACATGGCCCGTAGGCGACCCAGACCCATGCGGGCCTGGTTGCCCGCGGGCTCCACCTGGTATTGCCGTGTTCTGGACGGCAGTTACGACAAGGCGCTCAAGGCCCTACACCTTTCATTGATCCATACCCACAACAAGCTGGGGCTCGGCCAACTGGCCGCCGGGCTCTGGCAAGAATCGGAATATCCCAACCTGGAGGCAACCCCATGACAACCCAGCACGCCCTGCTCGGTCTGATGACCGAGACCTCGCTCCACGCCGGCGCCGGTAGCGCGGCCGGCACCATCGACCTACCCATTCAACGCGAGGCCCATACGGGTTGGCCCTGTGTCTACGGATCCGCCGTCAAGGGCGCCCTGCGCGCCAGAGCCGAGGACCAGAAGGAAGACCATCTCGACCTGGTTTTTGGGCCAGATACCACCCGGGCCCACGAGCATGCGGGCGCCTTGACAACCGGCGATGCACGCCTGCTGCTGTTGCCGGTTCGCTCGCTGACCGGGTATTTTCGCCATGTCACCTGCCCGGCCATTCTCTACCGGCTGGAGCGCGATATGAAACGCCTGGAGTTGAAGCACGACCCGCTTCCCCTTGTCCTGAAGCAGCTGGACAAAAAGGAAAACCAGCTGTTGGCCCTGACCGCGGGCCCGGCTGGTCTGGCCCTCTTTCTGGAGGAGTTGCGCTTCAAAACCACGCACACGCCAGAGCTACAGGCCCTGGCTTCCTGGCTGGCCGAGCTATTGGGCTGCGATCAGGCCCGGCTCGGCGAGCGGCTGGTTGTGGTGAACGACGACTGGTTCTGTTCACTGGCCGACAATGCAACGCCAATCGCCGCGCATATCCGCATCAACAATCAGCGTAAAACGGTTGATGCCGGGGCACTCTGGTACGAGGAGACCCTGCCGCCGGAAACGGGACTCTACGTGGCCTTGGCAGCCAACGACGGACGCGGGGACAAAAAAGAGTTGCCGGCCCAGGCCGTGCTGGCCGCGATTACGGAAAAACTGTTTGGCCGCAAACCCTACCTGCAAATCGGCGGCAACGAAACACTGGGCATGGGTTGGTGCCGGGTCAAGGTGACCAAAGGAGGCGCGAGATGATTCAGACCATTCAACAGAAACGCGCCCGCTTTGCCTTGGAAAAAGTACAAGCACATGTGGCCGGTCCCGTGAACAAGAAAGAGTACAAGGCGCGCGCCAACAGTTTTCCAGCCATGATCCGAACCAATGGACTGGGCCCGGCCGCCGCTTTTTACCTCAGTAAGAGTTCCAGTAAGAATGACCCGCATGGCTATCACTACCACCTCCTCTCCGAATGGTTAACCCTGGAGAACGATGTCTTTCAGTGCGGTGATGTTGGCCTGATGGCCGCCATTACCCGAAGTGATATGCACACCTACCGGGTAGCCCAGGTGGAAGCCCTGCTCCTGCTGGAATGGGTGGCAAAATTTGCCCGGGCCTTTGCCGTTACCCCAACCCAGGGGAAAACGGAGGCAGGGTCATGAACCAACCGCTCTACAAAAATCACGACGCACCCCCACGCATGCCAGATGAGGCCCATCGGGGCCTGTGGTTCGAACGTTTCTTCGCCGCTTACGACCCAGACACTTGGAACATCAGCAAACCAGGCAGACAAGGGGATCCCCGTTTGTTGTGGCTTCAAAATCTAACCGCGGGGCCCGCCGGTGACCCGCATGCCTTAAGAGAGGCCGCCGATACCCGCTATAGCCTGGCCAGGTCATTGGGTGGCGACGCCCGCTGTTATAGTACCGAGGGCCCTTTCGCCACGGGTTTGGGCTTGCCCCATCCCATGGAGAACGGTTTCTCCTGGCATCCGACCCTGGGCGTACCCTACTTGACGGGCGCCGCGCTCAAGGGTTTGCTGCGTGCCTGGCTGCAGGTCTGGGAACCCCTGGCAGACACCGTTTTGGACGATTGGTTCGGCACCACCGAGGCCGCCGGTCGGTTTATCTGTTTCGATGCCCTGCCCCTGAAGCCCGTGCGTCTGACGGCCGATGTCATGACGCCCCACATGGGGAAATGGTACGCCGAGGGTGCAACCCCTTCCAACGATCCGGCCGTTGTGCCCGCCGACTGGCACGACCCCATACCGGTCCACTTTCTAGCGGTAAAGCAGGCCCAATTTCTGGTGGCCCTGGCCCCACGACGCGCAGCGGACACGGAACTGGTAGGCAAGCTCTTCGAGCACCTGACCAAGGCGCTCGCGTTCATGGGCGCGGGTGGGAAAACCGCTGCGGGTTATGGTCGGCTCGGGCCCGACGAGACCAGCTTGGAGAGATTGGCAGAAGACAACCAACGCCGCCACGAACATCAGCTACAGCAACGGGCCAGAGCCCAAATGGACCCGTTTGAGCTGGAACTCCAGGATCTGATCAAGGGCAAAGACTCCCCTGCTGCAGCCTTGGTTGAAGCGCTGAAGCAAGGGCGATGGCAGGGTGCGCAGGCTCGGCGCGCGGCTAACATGGCGAGGCAGTTGATGAAGGACACCAAAAACTGGCGACCCGAGTCCACCAGGAAAAAGGATAGAAAAAATAGCGAGCGTGCTCTGTGGCTGATTGAAACGTTCTTTAAAGACCAACCCTAATCGGAAAAAGGAGGATGCCATGCCACCCGATCTACATTCCCCGACCGTCACCCCCAATCCAACCCGCCTTCTTACCATGGAGCTGGGTCGTTATCGTGCCGTTTTTCGAGTACGAACGGCGCTACGCCTGCCGGCCTATGCGGGCTCCCTCTGGCGTGGCACCCTGGGTCATGCCCTACAAGAAGTCTTCTGCCAAACCCGACGCTTTGATTGTCGACCCTGTGAACTACGAAGGGACTGCCTCTACGCTCAACTCCTGGAGACCGCACCGGATCCGAAAATATCTCTGATGCGCGATCAGGCCATGGTGCCCCATCCCATGGTCCTGCATATCCCGGCGCCAAACCACCCGGTGGTCCACCAGCCGGGCGCTCGGATCGAGCTGGAATTTAGCCTGTTCGGCGAAGCGAATGACCAAATACCGGCCCTGATTCAGGGACTGACAGCCATGGCCAACCGCGGGTTCGGTCGCGGAGAGGGTCGGCTTGGCCTGGAGCGGGTAGAACTCCTTGACCCGGCCTTGTCACAGGGACCGGCGCGCCTGATTTTTGAAGGGGGTTGCTTCTATGAGACCGGCCTCTTGCCTCCTGCCGTTCTACCCCAAGCCCCGGACCAGATCAGGATCAACCTGATCACCCCGTTGCGACTCAAGCAACGAGGCCAGATGATCACGGGCGACCGGCTCGATATCACGTGTTTCATTCGGGCATTGGTCCGGCGGATCTCGTTGGTCAACACCTTCCACGGGCGCGACCCACTGTCGATCCACTTTGAGGAAGTCTGGGAGCAGGCCCGGAACACCCGAATCCGCCAACGAGCCCTAAGACACTATAAGTGGGCCCGTTATAGCAGTCGCCAGAAACGGACCATTCGAATGGATGGCATACTCGGTCACATGACCCTGGACCTACGCGGGCAAGAGGCGTTGTGGCCATTCCTGTGGTGGGGTCAGCATCTGCTGATGGGCAAAGGCACGATCATGGGGCTGGGCCGGTACAGCTTGAATTAGTTGTTAACAATGTCTGGCAAGAGTGGGTAACCCGAAGGGAAATCAAAGGAAAACGGAAGCAGGTTAAGCAGGCAGGTTCGGGTAAGGGGCTGGTTTTATTGGCTAAAGAGTGGAACCGGGTTGGGAATCTTGTTGATCTATCGCGGTGGTTTCATTCTTTTGTTTAAGCATTCGCCAGCCAGAAAGGGCACCTGCGACAACCAAAAAACTGGTTATCCGCATTTTTCTTGACCTTGGTAATTTCAACAAAAACAAACTTGAAGCAACAATTTTTCGACCTTTCCACCCAGAAGGGGTTGCCGATTCGGCATTATCGAGACTTGTCCGACCTAAACTGTTTAGATAGAGTAGTTTGCGCGATTTACGTAGGCATCGCTATTTCACCAAAAGTGCAGTCAAAAAAGTAACTCCATTTGAGGGTCAAAAAGGGCCTTTTTAAAGTTGCGGTAACCACCTGGTTATGCAATACTTATGAAATCGGCCCTGCTGTCCGAATGCACCCCGCCAACGAAGGGGATTTTGACTTGACGGATTATACACGTTTCGTCACTATATCCGTCCGAATGCACCCCGCCAACGAAGGGGATTTTGACTGAGCTGGACTTCATCGGTACCAACATGACCATCAGTCCGAATGCACCCCGCCAACGAAGGGGATTTTGACCGTAACTTCATCCTGAACCATCTTCAGTTGCCTGTCCGAATGCACCCCGCCAACGAAGGGGATTTTGACTATCTAGCTTTGCTCTGAAGTCATCAATAAAACAAGTCCGAATGCACCTCGTCAACGAAGGGGATTTTGACTTCCACTTGGCAGACACTTCAATTTCGAGAAGATGTCCGAACGGTTCATACGGATGGAGTTGCGGCTTATGGGCCCGGCCTATGGACAAATCCTGTTTTCATTCTTGCTCTTTTTGGACTTTATTTGTTAAGCTGACCCGCACCGGACCCTCTTTCTCACGCGCCATGTTCGGACTACACATATTCTGGTCGTCACCATGAGAACGCCATTTCGCGCTTTCCCAGCCTTTCTCCTCCTTGCCTTTTCTTATCCATTATTCTCCGCGGATGGTCAATACGGCCCCGCTTATAGCGAGCCCGGTTTCCACGCCAATGGCGGCTATTACGAAGCCGGCTTCCAGGCCACCGTGAACCACTATGGCGGCAACCTTATCGTCTCCAGCGGTGATGTCAGCGCCTCGGGCATCGGCGGTTTCGCATTGGGTTTCAGCCGGA
>Ga0316189_10004750_pt1 | contig 13033 bp, 14 predicted proteins | sample LowCovwburrow_MG_FD_204930 | JGI IMG/M metagenome (GOLD analysis project Ga0316189, IMG submission 204930) | Coastal sediment microbial communities from Maine, United States - Lowes Cove worm burrow | ecosystem: Environmental > Aquatic > Marine > Coastal > Sediment | place: USA: Maine... | reverse complement strand
CATCACCTGGTACTGCAGGGCCAGGTCATAGTCCGGGAAAACCGGGCGTTCTACCTGTGGTTGCAAGCGCCCGACACAGGGCTCCACAAACTGTTCCCCACTCACTTCCCACTGGACATCGAACAACAGTGTGACATTGGACATGCCGCTGGACTCGGGGATTGTCAGCTCAGGTATGTGTACCCGGTGGCCCCGATGCCCTGACAGCCAGGATTCCAGAATCCTGCGGGTCTTTTCCTTGTCCTGTATCAGCGGGGTGGGACGTTCGTTTTCCACAGTTGCAGTTCCGATTGTTGGCCTTACAGGCGTATATTATGGGTTGGTAAGGAGGGTCTGGCTACCGCGGCAGGGCGCGCAAAGGATTCAGATTTGCTGCACAAAGGGTGTGCATATGATGGCGGCGCCAACGCAAATAGTGTTAACGGTCGCTATGATGCTAAAGTACCTGCGTGGGACAAAGCTGCAGCCTGGAGGGGTGACCAGGGAGTCTCCATAAAAAAATGAAACAGACAACATCGGCCGCGAGTTTGCGCGCCAGAATAGCGGGGGAAGTATAGTGAGAATTACCGAATGGCTTCAAATTTTGTCCACCGAGGGCGGCTCTGACCTTTACCTGAGCACAGGTGCACCGCCTTGCGCAAAATTTGAGGGGGAGCTCAAGCCGATAGCCAGCGAGCTGATGAAGCCGGGTGAGATCAAGGATATCGCCTACGAGATTATGGATTCTACCCAGCAGGCGGAGTTCGAGCAGGAGCTGGAGATGAATCTGGCAATATCCGTGTCCGGGTATGGCCGGTTCAGGATCAACATATTTGTACAGCGAAACGAAGTGGGTATTGTCGCCCGTAATATCGTCGCCGATATACCCAACTGGCAGGCATTGCGGCTTCCTCCCATCCTCCCGGAGGTAGTAATGGCCAAACGGGGGTTGGTATTGTTTGTGGGCGCCACCGGCTCGGGCAAGTCAACCTCACTGGCTGCGCTTATTGATTACCGCAACAGTAACAGCAGCGGCCATATTGTCACCATCGAGGATCCGGTGGAGTATGTGCACACGCATAAGAAATCCATTGTAAACCAGCGCGAGGTGGGGGTGGATACCCGCAGTTGGCACAACGCGTTGAAGAACACCCTGCGCCAGGCACCTGACGTGATTCTGATTGGGGAGATCCGCGACCGGGAGACGATGGAACACGCGATTGCCTTTGCTGAAACAGGCCACCTGTGTATCTCCACACTGCACGCCAACAACGCCAATCAGGCGCTGGACCGCATCATCAACTTTTTCCCGGAAGAGCGGCGTCAGCAACTGCTGATGGACCTGTCGCTGAATATCAAGGCATTTGTTTCGCAGCGACTGATTCCCACCCTGGACGGCAAGCGCTGCGCGGCCATCGAGGTCCTGCTGGGCACACCGCTGGTAGCGGAGCTTATCCTGCGCGGCGAAATCGACGGGGTGAAGGAAGTCATGAAAAAATCGGAGAATGTCGGCATGAAAACCTTTGATACGGCGCTTTTTGAGCTGTACCAGGAGGGCTTGATCTCCGAAGACGAGGCGGTGCGAAATTCCGACTCGGCCAACAATGTGCGACTGAAAATCAAGTTCGCCAATGAAAGTGGCGGTGCGACTGGTGGGCAGAAGGCCACCGGTGGTCTCAGCCTTGCAAATATTGACGAAGAGAATACCGGCAACTTTCTCTAAACCTGGCCGGGTGACGCGTTTGTCAGTTCTCCATCCCGGCCAGCAAGGCGGTCCAGCGATCGATGTCTGAGTCCCCCGCATTCAATAGCACAAAGCCTGCGGACCAGCTGTTCTCTTCTTCCTGATTCTGCAGGCACCACCTGACCTCTCCGGTAAGATAAAGCGTGTCCTGTGAATCCGGCAACTCCACGCCGATCTGCAGAATGGCGCCGACCACAAGCTCATATTCCAGGCTGACTCGCAGCCCGCCACGGGATACGTCCAGGGTTTTGCAGGCGGCAACCTTACCTGAGTCGGCACTACCAATTCCCGCGGAGACCAGCTCGATAAACACGGTGCTCTCGACAGGTAATCTCAGGTGTTTGCGCTGGTCTTCTGGCATTGTTAGTGTTCCTGGCGCCGCTGCCGGTCAGTCCTTTGAGTGTTGCTTTACCCTGGCGATCTCATCCCGGAAGCTGGACCGGGTTTCGAGTACATCCACCAGGGACTGGTCGATAAGTTTCTGCAATTCCTCCCGATTCAATTGTCGCATTTTAATACCACTTCGATTGACAAAAATGTAGCGGTCCATTTCGCGGTCGTGCACCGCGAGTTTTGCCAGCAGCGGCGTTTCACCGTCGTGAAATCCCACCCAGGTCCCGGTGGACAGGACCGATGTCTCTGGCTGCGGTGCAGAGTTTTGTTGCCCGGTGAGATCCATCTCCTGCCGTTGCAGTCGCCTGATTTCGTCCCACTCTTGTTGTAATTCCGTTGCTTCGAATTCTCCGGGTTCTTCCTGTTCGATACCATGCGCTTCTTCTTGCGTTGATTCCAGCATGGCACCCAGGTCTTCTGTGCTGCTGACACCTGCGCTGCGCGCCAGGGACAGACTGAAACTTGCGCCGCTGTCCAGAGTGCTTACCTTGCCATCGTGAATCAGTTGGGCAATTTCCTCAAAGCTTGCTTGCAGGACCTTGATGCCAGCAAGGTTGGAAAACAGTAGCTCACCAGCGTCTTCCTTGCGCAATACCAGCTTTAACCTTTTCGGTTCGTCATCTCCCAGCTCCATATGGAACCACTGGCCTGTCTCCATCGATACGAGATCCTGTTTCGCAGCCTCGCTCTTCCCTGTGCCCGGCACGGGTATCAATTCTATCTTCTCGAGTTCAAGTGGCTGCTTACGCAGAATCTGCATGTGAGCGTATTCCACCATGCCTATGGCCTGTTCCAGAGCATCACCTTCGTGTTGCACGCTGAGCAACCAGCGTTTGAGCTCCCTGGGGAGCTGGCTCACCAGCTCGAACAGGCGCTGGCGCCGTTCGGCATCGCCTTCGACCTCCAGGTTGGCGTCTTCCCCGGTAAATTGCACCGAATCCAGCAGGGTGCGGGTGGTTGTGCTCATTTGCGTCCACTGGGCTGACTCCTCTCCAAACTTCAGCAGAACGAGCTGGGCACTGTCATACCATGGACCCTTGAGAAATGTCCCGATAATGTCAGGTGACTGAAACTCCTCCAGCGCGGCATTGATAAGCTGGGCTGCAACTCGCCTGACCTCAGTGGTTTTGGCTTTGCCTTGTTCGGTCTCGATCATGCGCTGTGCCATACGGTTGGCCCGTGCCTGATCCCGTTCTGTAGCCTCAGCCACCCGGGAGCACACAGCCTCGAGATCTGTCTCGCTGTCCTCAAACCAGGCCAGTGCGTCATCGACAGCTTTGCCTATCTGCTTCTGCAGGGCTTCTCCGGCGCGACCAAGGCTCGCTTGCCAGCCCACGGCACCCAGTTGGAGGCTGTCGATAATCCGGTGCAGAGGGTGCGCGCCGGGCACCATAAATTTCGGGTCTGTTACCGCGAGACAGGCAGCCAGGGGTTGCAGGCGGCGGAGCTCCCGGCGCAGGGAAGACTCCAGTGGGTAGTGTTGCTCCCAGTCGTTAAAGGCCTCGCCCAGCCATTGCAGGACTGCGCTTTGCTCGACGCCAGGCTGTGCCGGATCGCCGATAGACTCGGTCTGGAGCAGAATTGACTGCAGCGGTGTGAGCGCGAGGTCCGGAGTGTTGCGCAGGTAGTCCAGTAACTCACTCATCTCCATCTCCATTTCCATGGCTTGCAACTGCGACTGCGACTGCGGCTCGGTATAGCGCTGGGTCACCGGCTCCAGCAGCGAACAGCGCAGGGGAATATGTTCCGCAGTCAGTTTCAGGAGTTTAACTTCCAGATGATGAGGCCAATGAGATAGACCCACAGGCCGATCAACAAGGTAACACGCAGCTTGCCCGATTTGACCGGCTCTTCCTGGCTGGGAGTTCTGGCCAGGTTAAAGGAGCCGCAGGCCAGGCATGAACCGTCCTGACCACTTTTCTTTCCGCGGTAGCTGCAGTCTTTGCAGGTATAGATCATTGGGCTTACTTTGTGCTCTTAAGGAGTTGGTCGACAATGCGCTCAAGTTGCTTAAGGTTATTGCATTCGGCACTAAAATGACAGGCGCTGAGGTAGCGCAGCATCTCGGAGTCGCCGCTGCCCCATACCCTGCGTGACTCCGGGTTGAGCCAAATTACCTGGCGAGCCCGCTGGTAAATGCTCTGCATAATCTCGAGTTGCGGGTTGCCATTATTATTGCGCGCGTCTCCCAGGATGATGACAGTGGTGTTGCTGTTGATGTCATCCAGCGCCAGTTTGGCAAAATCCTGCAGGCTGCTGCCGTAGTCGGTGGCGCCGCCGTACTTCCAGTTCACCAACTCAATGGCCTTTTCAACCGGGTAGTCGTCAAAATAGCTACTTACCTCCCCCAGGTGGCTGGAGAACGCAAAACTGCGCACCTTCGGCAGTACGTCCTGGAGGCTGTAGAGAAATAGCAGCAGGAACTTGGCATATGCCGCCACTGAGCCACTGACATCACACACCGCCAGTATCTGCGGCTTTTCCTTGCGGGTCTTGCGCCAGTAGGTATTGAACATCAAGCCATCGTTGGGAATGCCCTTGCGCATGGTCTTTGCCATGTTCAGCTGGCCTCGCTTCAACTGCCTGCGTTTGTGGGAGTGGCGGCTGGCGAGTTTCCTGGCCATCTTGCGTATCAGCTCATGCACCTTATGCAGGTACATATGTTCGATATTGTTGAGCCGCGTTTTGGTCAGCAGGTCGTCCATGAACTGCCTGGTCTTGCCCTCGGCATGAAGCAGGTATTCGCGCTCTACGAAGTCGCGAACCTGTTCGCGCAAAATGTCCCGGTAACGTTGCAGGTCAAGTAACGCGGGACTCTGTTGCCGCTCAAGCTCTATTACCGCCGACCGCAATTGCTCCTCGCCCATCGCATCGAGAATTTTGCGGGTAAACTGGCCCTTCTGCGTAAACATCTGTATCTGTCGCAGGCCAGCCTGTTCCGCCGCACGGCCAATGGCCATGGTCAGTTCATTGCGATCGTTGTTTACCAGACTTTGCATAAGCGCTGAGTCCATCAGCGCTTGTATACCGGCATCCTCCCGGGCAGCGGCGTCCAGTGGCGAGAGCTCGGGACTTTCCGAAATTTGATCACCAGTCCCATCTGCGGCCTCCTCATGTGTTGCTGATTCTTCCGGCATGTCCGTAAGGGTGGATTCGGTGTCTGAGAAGTCAGACAGGCGCTGATAGAAGTAGCGATCAAAACAGGACAGGAATATCGCCTCCTCCTCGGGCGTTTTGGCGAGAGTCATGGCCAACCCATCGCGAAGCATATTACGGTTGGCGTAGCCCAGTGTTGTGGCCACGGTCATAGCGTCCAGCGTTTCCGCTGGCGACACCCGCACATCGTGTGTGCGCAGAACCTGGATAAAGCTGACAAGATTTGATTGCATGCTGCTGACCGAAGGGTGCCCTGACATTACACTAGGGTTTATGGCTGGTCTGCAGCAGCGCTCGCAGTTCAGCATCGGCGGCTTCAATATCGTCTTCGAATTTCAGCAGCACATTGAGGGAGGCGCGCACCAGTTCTTCGTCCAGCTGGTCGGCGTGCAGTAGTAAGAGGCTGCGGGCCCAGTCGATGGTTTCCGATATTGCGGGAGATTTTTTCAGATCCAGTTGGCGCAGGGAGTGCACGAACTCCACCAGTTGATGGCGCAGTTGGGAGTCCACGTCCGGCACGCGGCTGCGGACAATGCGCTCTTCAAGTTCCACCGTTGGAAACGGAATATACAAGTGCAGGCAGCGGCGCTTGAGTGCGTCGGAAATATCCCGCGTATTATTGCTGGTCAAGAAGACCATGGGTGAGGTCCGGGCCTTGATAGTGCCGATTTCCGGAATGGAAATCTGGTAGTCGGACAGGATCTCCAGCAGCAGGGATTCAAACTCGTAGTCCGATTTGTCGATCTCATCGATCAGCAGTATGGCGCCCCGCTCCTGCTGCATTGCCTTGAGCAGTGGTCGCGGCTCCAGAAAATCTTCCGAATAGAAAATGTCGCCGAACTGGTGCAGCCGTTCAACCGACTCCGCCAGGCCCTTCGCACCTTTTAACAGGTCACCGAGTTTTTCTTTCAGCACCTGCGTATAGAGCAGCTGCTTGCCGTATTTCCACTCGTACAGTGCCTTGGCTTCATCCAGGCCCTCGTAACACTGCAGGCGAATGAGGGGCAGGTCCAGCAGCTGTGCCGTCGTTTTTGCCAGCTCGGTCTTGCCCACACCGGGCGGCCCCTCCACCAGTATCGGTTTGCGCAGTTGGAACGCGAGAAACACGGCGGTAGCGATCTTTGGGCTGCAGATGTAACCGAAGGATTCAAAGCCCTGTTCGATCAGTTCGACAGAGGACAGCTGGGGGAAATCTTCTAGTTGCACCGGGGTTCCTTGAGTGACGGCGGGTCATTGTATACTAACTGATGCAGGGCTTGGTGAAAGCGTACTAGCCGCCTGTCATATTCATAAACCGGACGATCTCGGGCGCGCCGTTGTTATCAAAGTGGTGGCGCTCGGGTTTGATCGCCATGGCATCCACGATCGCCGTTTTCAGGGAGTCCATTGTGTAGTGCGGGTCGCGCAGCACCGCGCGCAGGTCAACTGAGTGCTCGTTGCCCAAACAGAGCAACAGGCGGCCTTCTGCTGTTACTCGCACACGGTTGCACAGGTGGCAGAAATTATTGCTGTGCGGGGAAATAAAACCCACCCGGGTAGTGCTTCCCGGCACGCTGTAATAGCGCGCGGGGCCATCGCTTCCCCCGGGCTCACCCAGCGAGTGCATGCTGTAGCGCTGGCTTATGATTTTGCGCAGCTCTTCGCTACTGCAAAAACTCAGGTGGCGATCATGCTCCACGATATGGCCCAGCGGCATCTCCTCGATAAAGGCAATATCGATACCACGTCGAAAAGCGTAATCCACCAGGTCCAGTACTTCATCCTCATTGCGGCCCTTGAGAATGACCGCATTGATTTTTATCCCTTCGAAACCAGCGGCGATAGCGCCCTCTATGCCCGCTAACACCTGGTCCAGGTTGCCGTGCCGCGTGAGCTGGCGGAAACGGCGGGGCTGCAGGCTGTCAAGGCTGATATTGATGCGCCTGACGCCATAACTGTGCAGGTCTGAGGCCATTCTTTGTAACTGGGAGCCGTTGGTAGTGAGTGCCAGCTGGTTGAGGCCCGGCAGCTGACCCAGGCGCTTTACCAGGCTCAGCACATTGCTGCGAATAAGCGGTTCGCCGCCGGTGAGGCGAATTTTGCCAACCCCCAGCTCGGAAAATGCCTGCGCCACCTGGAAAAGCTCTTCCAGAGTCAGTACCTGTGGCTTTGGCACGAAGGTCATCTCTTCCGCCATGCAGTACACGCAACGAAAATCGCAGCGGTCGGTAACCGACAGGCGAACGTAGTCCACGTGGCGCCCGAAGCGATCGATCAGTGTTTTGGAAGGTTCCTTCATGGTACGCACGAGTTTAGTCCGTCTGGGCAGGAGACTCCAGCGTTGATCTGGTGGCTCGGTCGGGGTTTACAGTATCGGCCCGGTGGGACAGGATGTACGCCATATGGGGCGTCGCTCGAAAACGGGTGGCAGACAATACATTGGGGAGCTGAAACTATGCCGGCGATGCGTGAGCTGGCCCTCTGGGTAGGGCCTTTGGCGGCATTGCTGACGGCTGCTGCGCTGCATTCGCAAGGCTATGGCAGCGATACTGCCGTGGTGGGTTTTGTGGCTGTCCTGTGCATAGTGTGGTGGGTTTTCGAGCCTGTACCCATTCCTGTTACCTCTTTGCTGCCGCTGGCGGTGTTGCCCCTGCTGGGAGTGCTTACCCCCGCTGAGGTGGGGCAGGCCTATGGCTCGCCGCTGATTCTGTTGTTGCTCGGCGGGTTCCTGTTATCCAAGGCAATGGAGCATTCCGGAGCCCACCGCCGCATTGCAATTGCGATGGTGCGCCTGTTCGGAGCCAGTAGTGGCCGGCGTTTGGTGCTCGGCTTTATGACTGCCTCCGCCCTGTTGAGTATGTGGATATCCAACACAGCGACCACCCTGATGTTGCTGCCAGTGGCGTTGGCAGTGCTGGAGGCCACCAAACATAAGGCGGAATTGGCGGTGCCCTTACTACTGGGAATTGCCTATGCCGCCAGCGTGGGTGGGCTTGGTACGCCCATCGGCACACCGCCCAATCTTATTTTTATGCAGGTGTATGAGCAGACCACGGGTGAGGACATAAGCTTCACCCAGTGGATGGGTTGGGCTCTGCCGGTGGTGATTTTGATGATACCGGCGATGGCCTTTATTCTGACCCGCAACCTGGGCGGCGCCATCACTGTGCAACTGCCGGACGTTGGCCGCTGGCGTACCGAAGAGCGGCGGGTGATGATGGTTTTCGGGCTGACGGCGCTGGCCTGGATCACCCGTGGCGAGCCCTTCGGTGGTTGGTCGCAGTGGCTGGGGCTGCCCCAGGCGAACGATGCCTCGGTGGCATTGTTGGCGGTGGTGGTCATGTTCCTGGTGCCAAATGGCAAAGGGGAGCGCTTGTTGACCTGGGAGCGTGCGGTGACGATTCCCTGGGGCGTACTGCTGCTGTTTTCAGGTGGCATCTGCCTGGCAAAGGGTTTCGTGAGTTCCGGATTGAGCGAGCTGATGGGTGTGTGGTTGTCCGATATGACCAATATTCACAGCTTCGCCCTGATCGTCATTGTTTGCCTGGCGGTGAGCCTGATGACCGAGACCACTTCCAATACTGCAAGCACCACTTTGCTCATGCCGGTATTGGCCGCCGCCGCCCTGGCAGCGGGGATTGCGCCGGAGCTGCTAATGGTGCCGGCCGCCATGAGTGCCAGCTGCGCCTTCATGTTGCCGGTAGCCACTGCGCCTAACTCAGTGGTTTTTGGTAGCGGCCTGGTGAGCACGGCGCGCATGGCGCGGGAGGGGGTATTGCTGAACTTGCTGGCTGTGGCAGTCATCAGCAGTGTTTGCTATGTCCTGCTGGCTTGATTTGCTTTACCACAGGCTAGCGGGCATCTGCAGGCGCGTGATTCTCTGGCAAGGGCGGGAGCTGATATGAGCGTAAACAAACTTTACATAGTAATTTTGCTACAGGCCTCGCTTGTGCTGTGGTCCGGTCGCACTTTTGCCCAGGCCCAGGCCCAGGCCCAGTGCGTGACTGCCGCCGTGAACGTAGCGGTTTCACCTGCTCAGGCATGGGCGCTACTCAGCGATTTTACTGTGGCCCACCTGTATGTGCCCGGGCTGACCCGGACCGAAGTTGTGTCGGCCAACAAGCTCGGCCTGGGGGCGCATCGCCGGGTCTACCAGGGAAGTGATGACTACCTTGAGGAAACCATTATCGATTGGCGGGAGGGCAGTGGTTTTACCATTAAGCTGCATGAGGGCGAGGAGGTTATGGCGCCGTTTGAGCGGGCGGAGTTCAGCTATTCGATTAAGCCCGCGCCGGGGGGCGAGACTGCGGTTGAGCTGGCGATGATAGCGCAGATGCCCTGGGGTAAATTCGGAGAAACATTGGGCGAATGGTTTATCACACCCGTGGTGGAAGCCAATCTGGTGGAGGTCGCGGCAGGGCTGAAGCACTTTTACGAAACAGGTCGGCCCGCCACGGATGAGGATCGTGAGCGGCTGGCGCCGCAGGTGCGAACGGCCATTGGCGGCAGTGGTTGCGAGGTGTTTCGCCAGAACCAGAAAAGCCAGGGCTAACAGCGCCTGGGCCGGAAGAGCCTGGACCGAAAGAGCCTGGACCGAAAGAGATAGCGTAGTGCATCACATCTGATGCACTACACAGCGGTCTGCAAGCAGCCTACAGCAAGGCCATCATGGTCTCGGCAGAACTCACATCAACACCGGCGCCGGGCTCGACATTGAGGTGGGTTACGGTGCCATCGTCGACGATCATGGCGAAACGCTGGCTGCGAGTGCCGAGGCCAAAGCCCCTGCCGTCCAGTTCCAGGCCCAGCGCAGCAGTGAAATCACCGTTGCCGTCAGCCACCATCAGCAGTTCCTCCGCGTTCTGGGCCTGCCCCCATGCGCCCATGACGAAGGCATCATTGACGGACATACAGGCGATAGTGTCGACGCCTTTTGCCTTGATGTTGTCAGCGTTGACAACATAGCCGGGCAGGTGTGTGACACTGCAGCCCGGGGTAAAAGCGCCCGGAACGGCGAACATCAGTACTTTTTTGCCAGTGAAAATATCATCGGTGCTTATATCGGTGGGGCCCTTTTCGCCCATGGTTTTCAGGGTGCAGGTGGGGATCTTGTCTCCGGCCTTGATTGTCATGTTACGCTCCTCGGTTAATGCCTGGTTAGGTGACGGGGAATAATAGCAGATGAGCGCGGCGATGCACTGTCCCTTGTGCGACGGGCGGAAAACAGTGCCTTTTCACGAGGATCGGCGGCGGCCTTACCTGCGGTGTTGTCGCTGCGCCCTGGTGTTCGTGCCGCCGACACACTATCTCGACAGGTCGGCGGAGCGGGCCGAATACGATCTCCATCGCAATGTGGTTGACGACCCGGGCTACAGGGCTTTTTTATCGAGGCTGGCGTTGCCGCTGGTGGCGCGCCTGGCGCCTGGCTCCAGCGGCCTGGACTTTGGCTGTGGTCCCGGGCCGGCGCTGGCGGCAATGTTGCGTGAGGCAGGCCACGAGGTGAGTTTGTACGACAGTTACTATCAGCCCGAGCGCAGTGCGCTCAAGCGGAAATACGATTTTATCTGCGCCACGGAGGTCGTCGAACATCTTCACCAGCCGGGCACAGAACTTGAGCGGCTGTGGTCCCTGCTGAAGCCCTCGGGAGTGTTGGGAATCATGACCAAGCTGGTACTCGGCCGTGAGGCTTTCGCTGGCTGGCACTACAAGAATGACCCCACTCATGTGTGCTTTTTCAGCGAACAGACCTGGCGCTGGTGGGCGCAGGAGCAGGGCGCGCATCTGGAGATTATCGGCGCCGACGTTATTTTATTGCAGCAGGGCTAGCGAGCTCTATTCCAATTCCGCCTGTTCCAGCAAGGTGCTGTAGATGCTTTCACAATCCCGGTAGAAGCTCATTTCCTGGTCACCCAGGTAGGGGGCCACCATGGTCAGCAACTGCAGGACGCCCTGGTGAATGGTGACTTCAGGGGGTCTGCCTTCGTGCAATAACTGTTCGTAATTGAACCAGAAGGTCAGCGTCAGGGTCATATTGTCGACCAGCCCCAGCAGTTGTTGGTCGCGGGCATCAATGATGTCCTGTTGCAGCAGATTCTGGCAGATGGCGAACAGGGCGGCGCGTTTCAGCTGGATCAGGCGCTTGAAACCCTTTCTGATGTCGGGGTAGCGCTGCAGTATGTCGTCCAGGTTGTAGTAGAGAAACCGGTATTGGTACATCTCCTCCATCACCACATAAAGGTAGTACCAGTTATCCTCTACCTGGCCCTGCCCTGCATCCAGGGGCTTTTCGATGGGTGCGGTGAGCGTGCTGCCCAGGGCCAGCTCGTACTGTTGAAACAGCTCAGCGATAATCTGGTCCTTGCCCTTGAAGTGGTAATACAGATTGCCGGGGCTGATATCCATCTCATTGGCAATATCGATGGTAGTGGTGTGTGCCTCACCCTCCAGGTTGAATAGCGTCAGGCTCGTCTCGAGAATTCGGTCCCTCGTTTTCATCCCGGGCTCCGCGGAAGCACTGCCGAATTGCTCAGAGCCAGCCTTTCGCCGTCATCAGGCTTTTTTCCCTCGCGCGGCTGGTTTTCTCCTGCTGGGGACTTTCGCAGCTGTCTTGCGGGCAGCAGTCTTTTTGGCGGCTGTCTTTTTAGCGGGAGCCTTGGCTTTTACCCCCTGGTCCGCCAGCGCCCTGGTCAGTTTGTCGACCTTGCGGCTGAGGTGGTCCACTTTCTTCTGCAGGGCCGCAATGTCCTCTATGCGGGCGGGGCGCTGCATGTGGAAGTTTTCCCTGACCCGGTTGATTCGTTGCTCCACCGAGCTCTTGGCTGCGCTGCTGGCTTCCAGGGCGTGGCGGGCGTCTTCCTCAAGGGCGCTGCCTGCCTTGACCAGGTCGCGAAACAATTTGGGTGGCTCCATTGCGCGTTCCAGTCGTCCCTGGGCCTCGTCAACGGCCTTGCCGTAGGCGCCAACGCCGGCCAACCAGATATTCTTGGCTATTTCACTGGCCTTATCTGAAACCTTGCTCTTTTCATCGCTCATACCGTTTGCCCTCAGCAAGTGCGCAGGGTTGGGTGCGCTGTACTTGACTCACCATTAAACCAGATTAGCGCGCAAAAAAAAGGGCCACATTGTGGCCCCGAAAATTCCCCGAAGACGGGGATAGTAGTCCTGGATGGGTTCCGCTTACGCGGCGGTCTTGAAACCTACGGTTTCCTTCAGTTCAGCAAAACGTGCTTTAACTTTCTTCAACTGCTTGTCGAGCTTTTTACGGTCAGTCAGGCTTTCCAGCTCCAGCTTGGGCAGTTCGATGTCCTTGAGAGCGACTTTGGCGTCTTTCTCAACTTTCTGGCCGCGCTTGACCAGCTCTTTGTAGAGCTTGTCAGCTTTCTTGCGACGATCTTCCATCTGATCCTGCATGTTGTTGAACTGCTCCTGGGCCTGGTCAAACGCCTTGCCATAGAAGCCGAGGCTAGCCAGGAATGCCTTGCGGCTGGCTTCCTGAGCTTTTGCTGCAAATTCAGGAGTGGCCTTCTTGGCAGCGGTCTTGCGTGCGACGGGCTTGCGCTTGGCAGCAGGCTTACGCTTGACGGCGGGCTTGCGCTTGGCAGCGGTTTTCGGTGCGGTTTTAACGTTTGTTGCTTCGGCCATGATTCAGCTCCTTAGTAGTAATGTATTACTGGGGTTTGGCCACCAGTTGGAGCGTAGAATAGGGAAATAAATTAGAATAAACATACTAGAAATCAGTCTATTACTGCCGCTGGCATCCACCCGGCGTCGGGAACCGTATAC
>Ga0316189_10004749_pt1 | contig 13034 bp, 13 predicted proteins | sample LowCovwburrow_MG_FD_204930 | JGI IMG/M metagenome (GOLD analysis project Ga0316189, IMG submission 204930) | Coastal sediment microbial communities from Maine, United States - Lowes Cove worm burrow | ecosystem: Environmental > Aquatic > Marine > Coastal > Sediment | place: USA: Maine... | reverse complement strand
CCGTGTGGGAGATCAAGCCAGAGCACTGCCGCGCAGCCCGCTACCTCTTGGGCTGGACCGTCAGCGATCTCAGCCGCGTCTCTGGCGTCAGCAACGCGACGATCGGCCGCTTCGAGCGCGACGAGGGAGCTCCGCATGCCCGCACGGCCCGCGACCTTCGGCGGGCGCTTGAGGAGGCGGGCGTCCGTTGGAGTGACGGCGAACCTGCGACGCCCTTCGTCAAGTGTGGCGACGGGACCGTGGTGATCGTCGAGTCTTGAGCGGTCGGGGTCCTCGAGTGCCGGTCGGCGACGACCTTGTCGATCGCCTTCTGCGCCGGACATCGACAGCACCGTCCCTCCGCGCGTTCTTGACAGCCTTCGCCTTCCACGGCGACTCTAGGCACGTGATGAGCCCGCAAGATAAGGAGTCGGAGCTCAGCTACGCGTATTTCCACGCCGTAGCGTCCTCGGTCGGGGCGGCTTGCCAGCAGACCACCCGAACGCGCGACAACCTCGGGATCGACGCGACGCTGAGCCTTATTCACGACTTCGGCGCTCGCGCGGTCTTCACCGATCTTGGCCTCAACCAACGTGCAGCTGAAGGCGACGACGAAGCTGACCGCGACGACAGCGTCCGGCACCGCCTACCCGCTCGACATCGACGAGTACGACCGCCGCGGTTAAGAGGTTTAGGCTGGGGATTTCGGCGAGGCGCCGGGTACTCGGAGGCTCGTGGAGCCTGATGTATCGATGGCGTCGACGGCGAAGCGCCGCGGGTCCATCCTGGGTGGCGAGATCGTTGAGCATCGCCGCGGCTTCGGTGAAGCGCACCTGGTAGCCGCGGGTGACCGCGTGGTGGGCGAGGTTCTTCGCGATCATTGTTTTGCCCACACCGTTCGGACCGAGGAGGATCAGGTTCTGCGGGGTGCTGTCCCCGAGGAAGCGGAGCTCGAAGAGTTCCTCGACCTGCCCTCGCGGGATCTTCTTCGGGTGCTTCCAGTCGAAGTCCGCCATCGGTCGCACGGCGCCGATCTTCGCCCTTCGAAGGCGGCGTTCGAGGCTCGGTCGGCGGCGCTCGGACTCCTCGACCTCGATGAGCAGAGGGACCCAGGGGGCGTCGCCAAACTCGCCCCAGCGGGCGCAGAGGCCGTGGAGACCGAGCGCGCAGGCGCGCTCGTAGAGAGGATCACGATCAGCCCTCGCCATCACACTCCTCCTCTCCGCTCTCGTCTCCGCTCTCGTCTCCGTGCTCGTCGTCGCCGAGACGGTCGTAGTCGCCGCGAGCCGTGGGTGCCCGTCAAGCGGGACCGGCGGAGGTGGGGGCGTGTGCCCCTGCGCGTGTTGGACGACGAGGTGGCGGATCGAGGCGACTCCGACCAGGTCCTTCGTCAGCGCCCAGGCGAGCGCCTGTTCGAGGGGACAGGGTCCGTAATCGACGCACATGGCCATCAGCTGCGCCGTCATCGAGCCGAGGTTCTGTCCTCGCTCGGCGCAGCGGGCTTCTTCGACGGCGATCCCCACTACCAGCGCCTCGCGTCGAGAGGGGGTTCAACGCAGGGGTCTCGCGACCTTTGACGGCGTTGCGGCTGCGAGCACACGAGCCGATCATCTCGGTGACTCCTTAATAAGGATAGCGATACGCCGGCACGTCGCGACCTTTAGCAGCGGAACCGTCCACTAGGGTCGAACACGCGCGAGTCGCTGACGACTATCGCTATTGGCCAGGCCAAAAAACGCTCTACATTGGGAGGCTACCCTTTCGCGAATTCGAAGTGTGCGCAAATGTACAGCCTCGCGATAGCCCCCCAACCTGTCCACAATTCGAGTGTTCTTCATTTAGAATCGCGCTGGGTGGGGCTTTTGTACAAAAGCCCCACCCAGAAAATGTATGGGTGGGGCTTTTCTGCTGAGCACTTGCGCGAGGCTGGCGAGAGCTCGCGCGGCGGCGGAGCGTTGCCTGCGGGGAGGGGCTCGCGCATCCGAGCTTGGTAGTGTCGCGGAGAGACGTGCTGTCACCGCGGGTTACCTAAAATCCGAGCTGAGTATTGTCAGCGGACTCAGGAGGACAAGGGCGCGGGTACGCCCACTACGTTCACCACTGTGGAGTGCCGAAGGGATGATCCGGCGCCAGAGCTTGGCGCGCTCTTGGGCAAGCTCGCAGAGGAAGCGCCCTACCCAATGTCGATCTCGCGCGTGACCGAGGAGCGCGAGGCTCGGGCGCGCAGGGCGAAGGTGCGCAGGGCAAAGGAGCGAATCCGACGCGAGATGGCGGCGGCCGACGGTCTGCCTCCGCCCCCGATGCGCAGGCTGAGCGTGCGCGGACGAGCAGCGGCCGGTCGACTGGCGCCGAGGGCGACGCGCCAAAGATGTCCCCAGGGTCAGAAACAATCCCCATGATCTTCCGCGGAGTCTGTGGCGATTTCACTCCTTTGGACCCGCAACCGACCGACGATCCGGTCGCGACTGTCCGAGTCCGTCGCGAAGCTCCGCGGACGCGTTCGCGCCCATCCGTCCCGCCAACATCCGTCCTTGAGCAGGGGATTCAGAGGGACCTGCTCGCGTGCCTGGCGAGCCCTCTCAAAGCCCGCGCGGTGACGGACTTCGGATCCGACTCCACGGCGCTACGCGAAAGCGAGGTAGGATTGGGGGTACCCGAGGAAGCGGGCGCGAGCTTCGATGCCGGGCGCGTCTTGATGCGTCGCGCCTACGATCTTCGGGCCGCGCATGGGCGGGTTCACCGGTCGGTGTCGGCATCGGCCTCGCCGGCGGCGCCGGGGGCTATGGGCTCGCACAGATGATCGCGGCGCGGCGAGTTGGTGAAGCGCTCGTGGAGGCAGAGCAACTGCCGTTGGAGCAACAGCTGCCGGGACAACAGCTGCCGAAGCAACAGCTGCCGGGAGCGACAGCTGCCGGGACAACAGCAGACGGGACAACAGCTGCCCGGAGCCGGGACAACAGCTGCCCGGGACAACAGCTGCCGGGGCAACAGCTGCCGGGGCAACAGCCATCGGAGCAACAGCGGCAGAGCAGAGCAACAGCTGTCGGAGCCGCAGCCGTCGGGACAACAGCCGCGGGAGCGACAGCAGCCGGAGCAACAGCAGCCGGCAACAGCCGCCGGGGCATCCGCGGGAGCAACAGCAGCCGAGGCAACGACCATCGGAGACACCGTCCGAGCGGGAGCGGGCAGGGAGACCCCGCGGCAATAACGAGCGGTAACGGGTCTGTCGTCCTCGCCGTCGAACACTTTGATGGGCAAGGCCTACGTCCTCATCGACTTAGAGCCGCGTCGCGGAGACGTTGATGAGGCGCAGGGGGCAACAATCCCTGGGTCGACAGCGAGGAGCATCGCCGCTCTTCGGCTGACTTCGACGTCGCGCAGAGCACCACGGACCATGCCGTTGTCGTCGCCACCGCAGAACTGTTGGCCGACCCGCGCAACACCAACCCTAGGTCTCTCTGTCGCGCAGCCTGCGTCGCGTGGATCTCACTCGACGGCCTCTCGACTGGTCTTCGCTCGCATTCGGTCTACTCAGCTTCGCGCGTCGTTGGCCACGATTCTCCGAGGATGGTCCTTCGGACAGAATCAAGCGCCGAGTCGATGTGTGTCGCACACGCGCAGGGGCGTTGCTCCGAGCGGCTCGGCATGCTTCAGAGCTCCACCCTGGCGAGCCCGCGACCTGCCCCGGCGAAGGCCGGGCGGGAGACTGTTCGTCCCTTTGCCCAACACCCCTTGACCGGGTGCATCTGATGATTACCTAGATAGGTCATGGCAAGGCGTAGGTGGGCTAGTGCGCCGGACTTCGGACAATCGACCGACTCTTGAGGCGTGGATGCGTGAGCAGGGGTTGAGCAAGGATGAGGTCGCGAAGCTATCCGCGCACAAGACCGCTCACGTGCTCGAACTTTTCGAGCAACAGGAGCCGAACCCAACGCTGAAGCTCTATCTAGGCGTTGTCGAGGCAGCAGGAGGCCGGCTTTGCGGCGTGAGCGACAACAGCCCCCGCGCTTTCGTGCAGCGCCTCTCTCAACTCTGCGAGAGGGAGAACATCACAGTCTCTGACCTCGCGCGTCGTGCAGGGCTGAACCGCTCCTCATTGAGTTCGCTCCTCAGCAGCGAGACGCCCAACCCAAAGCTACAGACGATCGATGCGCTCGTGACGGCGCTGGGGGTTGAGGCGGATATCAAGCGGGTGCGGCTCTTTTTCGTCACCAAACCTGCGAATCAGGGAACGAGGCGCAGGAGGGCCTTGCGGCGTTCGCGAGGCGCAGTTGCCGTCTCGGGGACTTGTCCGTGGGCGTAGAGGGCCTGGTGGTTGCGCTCGAATTCGCGAGCACGGTGAAACGCCCAGTACTCGTCGAAGTCACCGCTGGCCTTGAGGGCGCGTAGGCGCAGGACCGCCTCGCCGCCGGTGAGACTCCATCGCGCGCCGGTAATGCCCATACGATCTTTGACGACGTATCGGCAGGCGCCCTCGATGACCCCCGTGGCGATGGGGTAGCCCTCGGCTAGATAGAGGTCGTAGCGGAGGAATTCGGCGTACTTGTGCAGATAGCGCGCGCACGTGTCGACGGGCGCGCGTTGCTGCTGGGAGAGTTCGAGTCTGGTCGCCATCCGTTGCATGTTGGCGGCGATGTTCGGGGCCTGCCCCGTGAGCAGCTCGCCCAGCTGCTCGGTCACCCATCGCTCGCCCTCCGGGGCCGCCAACTTCATCGTCGGCCGGCGCAGGTCATCGGCATCCCGACGCAAGCCCTCGCCGACATCGCCGGAGCAACATGGGGGCGAGCTGCCGCGGTGCGCCTCGCTCCCAGGTGACGCGAACGCTCGCGACCCGCGAATCAGCGCGCAGAACGGGCTCATAGCGAGCACGGTGTGCATCTAGGCGCCCTCCATTGCCAACAATTCTGGACACGACCTATACAGGGGGCACCACGTGCGCGAAGTCATCACCTGACCGTCCACACGGCCTCTCCCACGATGGAAAGGCGGTGCAACAGATCGCGGTCTATACCGCCGTCCAAAGAAAGAGCTGCACCCCTGAGAAATTGCCTGGACAAGTGAAGTCGAAACCATCATCCTTTGCGTCGAGTCTCCTGCCCCGAAACGAGGTGCAGGAATGTTCTGGGCCTTTCTTCCGCGAGTCGGATTGTTTTCGCAACTTCAGCTTCGCTCGAGGGCCCGCTTGTCAAAAATTGCCCGGCGAAACTACGCAGAACGCGGTCCACACCGCACACCGCCGTCCAAAAAGAGCTGCACCCTTAGAAAACAGGACCCTGGAGGGTAAGAAGACACATGTGCTCAAAAACAATCCCATTTCTAGAAAAATCATCATTCGATTTCACATATCTTGGCAATGGTGAAACTGGGACAGTCATTCTCGTTCCTGGAATCGACGTCACCCCCTACTATCGGGTTGGGTTGCACATTCGCATTCATAGCATACAGATGACCTCTACCCAAACTATTACTTTTGAACTAGATAACTCGCTTCCTTCGGCTGATGATCCCGCCGAATTTATAGGGACATCACTCACGACTCTTGTGATCGACGAGGCAGATTCTGCCCCCTCTCTTGTTTCAACCTCCACAACAGGGCTTGGTGCAGGGCTCCGAGTCCAAGTAACGGCACAGCAGCTCAGTGCAGGCGGAGGAACTCCACTTTTCGTCGAAATGAGTGGGGTTCTTGTCCTGCGGGCCTTCTAACGCAACGTCAAGCACCAAAAGAACTCAAAATGTATTTCTACAAAAACAATTCTCGTTATCGCTCTATTGTCACGATTCTCGTTCAGGTCACAGAAAATGCCAAGGAGGCGTTGGAGATTGGGAACAAAGCGCCCAAAAAGTGTGCCGCAGAACTCGGTTACACAGACTACGACGTAGCTCCGGGCGAAAGCATCGTCCTCCTCAACAACACGGTTGCTACCATCAGCGGCATCCGGAATACCCCTTGAACTCAACCCAACCTCAACAAATAGGAGAGAGCACCATATGTCAGGCATCATCACCCAGATCATCCCAAAGCAGCGCTATGACTTCACCTGGCTCGGCAGCAGCGCCTCTAAGGTCCTCGTCCTGCACAGCGCGCTTAACGTCGTCCCATACTACTATGCCCGCCTGGCGGTCCGACTGCACGCGACGAGCACCACGGGTCTCACCGGGCAATCCGTGGTCCTGACGGGCTACGGAACAGACCCTTCTCCAGATGACCCGGCCGAGTTTACACAGACTACTGCCGCACTGACCGTCACTCTCAGCAGCGCGACCGCCACCGCGCCAGCTCTCCTGACGGACAATGCGAGCGACCTCGACCCGTTCTTGAAGTTAATTCTGACCTTCAACCAGCATAGCACTGCAGGGACGGACTTCTGGGTGGAGTTGAGCGCTGACTTGATCCTGCGAGAAGCCTAGACACCCGAACATTACCTCAACCGTCCTCAAGTCTCAGCTCGGCTGGGACCGGGGGCGGGTTGCGACGGGCAGAGACGTCCTTCATCATCTCCCGTGCATCACGCCACAACCTCGTCTTCGAGAGAGCCTATGGTCAACCGAGGAGTGTCAGGGATGGGCCGACCAGACGCCCTCTGTCGCCAATAAGTTTGGACAACAACCTCTGCGACAAGTGAAGACCCCGCGGAATTCATCGAAAGAGACGGGGCCGGGGCGCCGCTTGCCGAGTTAGAGATCGACGAGGCAGACACAGCCCCCGCACTGGTATCTACCTCTGCCACGGGGCTTGGGGCCGGACTTCGGGTGCGTTTTGAGGCGCAACAAGCCTCGACAGGCGGCACGTCGTTCTTCATCGAGATGAGCGGAGTTCTTGTTCTGAGAAACTTCTAGTAGCCGCCTCGCCCCCCGAGCGAAGAGTAAGAAAACAGAAAACATGTATTTCTACAAGAACAGAACTCGTTACCGCGCCATCGTGAGGCGAGACCATCGTCCTCAACAACAACACGGTTGCTACAATCAGCGGCATCCGCAACGCACCCTAGCCCCCCAACCCGGAAAAATGTCTTGAAAGACCCAAGAATTCATCCCAGGGTGTCGTCAGTCGACATATCTCAACTCCAGCGGCGCATACATCTCCACCCACAGCCTACAGAGCCATCTCATCGCATTCCCATAGGCTCGCTACTTAACCTCGAACGCGCCCCCCTCTCTCTCGGGAGGGGGGGGCTCCCTCTCTCTTCAGACACTGATGATGAGAATGAGCCCCTTGTCTTCTCATTGGAAGGCGCCAGTCCTAGCAGCGCGTCCTGTCCACGACCATTTGTTGACAGTCCGAAGCCTGTCTGGGAGCGATACTCATTAAGGTGGTGCAGAGCCAGTGAGTGGACGGCATGTGAGATGGCAAAGGTCGAGAATGGCCTGAATTTCGCTCGCTACGCAGCCTCGAAGGTTGAGGCTCTCGTGAGCAACATGCTCGCAGCTTCGAGCAGCGCTCGCCTTGAGTCCTGGAACCATCGCGCGATCTTCCGCAAGTACTTCGGAGGCCACCCATACCAAGAGAAATGGTATTTCATCTACAACGACAATTATCGCGTTTTTGTTCTCAAAAGAATACGCAACATAGCCGAAGACTGCCGCCTCGCCACCCAGCACTTCCGAAAGATCCGAAGGCAGCTCAATGGATGTAACAAGAAGTGCAAGAAGGACCGGACCGCATACACACGTGCGGAGTTCAAGCACCGGGTCTATCTTTGCCCAGACTTTTTTAGGGAAGACCGATTGAAAACGCCTTGTCGTGTAGCCAGACTCTTACTCCATGAATTCGGCCACAAGGATGGCATCATCGGCGATCCGGTCTATGGTCGTGCTGAGTCGATCGCACTAGCGGCCCAAGACGATCACAACTTCACAATTGCAGGGAGGAATGCTGATAACTATGCATACTTCTTTATTAACATGGTCATGGATCCGTTTCTGGCGAAATCTTCCACTGACGATGCCAAGTGGTGCACTCCTTGGGTCCCCACTGACGAAGGCATCCCTGGCTAAGTGCGCCATCCCCGCGCGCGGCGGGGCTGTGCCCCTGCGGTACCGGAGGGTCGGCGCTGCTTCCAGACGCCATCTATCGGACGCGTACACCCCCAGCTGAACACGAGCAGCGCCTGTCGCGCCCCCCCCCCGGCTCTTCGGTGCTACCAATCTGTATTGGCTCCAGCATGCTTGAGGAACTTGACACTTCGCTCAAAATAGCATATTATTCGAGTTGAAAGGCTACTCGTGCTGCAAAGTAAACTCACTCTGCGTTCCGCTCTTGCACTCGTCTGCACCGTCGTTGTCCTCTGCGTAGAAACCAGTTGCACCGGCATCAAGTGCGACCCACCTGAGGAACCATTTACGATCGAACAGGACTTTACGGAGCGTGAGCTGCAAAGCTACTTGGCAATGACTGAGTCTGATCGCAACACTCTGCGATGCGATTCATACTGCGACTACTGGGCCGAGGACGAAATAACTTCACTTGACTCGTGTGAGTTGGAGATTCTCCCTCTTCAAGGAGACGCTCCTGCCGGCATCGCGGGCTCGATACAATGCTCGGGGTACTACAAGTACACGTGTGATTGACAGCAGCCGGCCCAGTCCCCCCGACTCAAGCCTCGTCCCCGCGGTTATCGCGGTAGCAGCCGTGTTGAAAAGCAAGATGAACGTCGTTCTTAGCCAGTGTGAGTTTGACCACGGAGAGCCGACGCGGACCATGGCGTTGAGGATCACGAGGAGCTTGCGCATACAGGCGGTCATCACGACCTTGTGAGGCTTGCCTGCCGCTCTGAGACGCTCCGCGAAGGCCCGAATCATCGGGTTGAACCGTGACGCCGTTAGAGCGGCCATGAACAGCACCTGACGGACTTTGGCACGGCCTCCGTGAACCGACCTCTTGCGAGAAGTACTCCCGCTATCTTGATTCATCATCGAGAGCACGAGCTCGCCGGATGGTAGTCGAGCCGCGGCTTGGGCCGCCTGATGGCCGACGACCTCGGCGGTGTATAGATCGGCCTCCTCAAGGAGCGCACCGAACGCGAAGATCGTCGCCTGCCGTGGGGCGTTCTCCGCGACGCTCGACCAGCCCGCGACCAACAAGCCGTTGTCTCGGTCCGGAGAAACCGCCCGCGCCCCCGCTGTGTCGAATGAGCCGGGGCTCGTCCAGCTCTTGCCAGGCTTGAGCACCCCGTCAGGATCAAAACGGTGGACAAACGCCCAAATCTCAAGAGGGAACTTCACATTCTCTTGGAATTCGGTCTCGCCGACGAAGGCCACGTCAGCGTTCGCCAAGACCGCAACGCCTGTCCCGAGATCGACAGGATCGCCGATCCTGTTATCGTCCTCCAAGGGACGCTCCCAAGTCTTGGTCCAGACCACAAGCCCAGACGCCGAGAGTGCCCAGAGCCGCGCGTCAGGGTTCCCCTTCTTCGGGTCGGGTGTAGCCCCGGAGACATAGATCCGCTCGCGTTCGTGATCAACAGCGATGCCGGTCGCGATCCCGCCGGCCTCTCCTTTGAAGAGGTAGTCGATCGCCGCCGTGTTCGGGTCGACCCGCGCGACCCAGGGATAGGTCACGTTCTCGACGGTGTCGTAGCCCGTCACGAGCACCTTGGCACCGTCGAGCGCGACTCCGCGGGTTGTGGAGCTTGTGACCGGGGACAGGGACGTGACCAGCTGGGGGTCTCCCGTCGTCGAGTACCGGCCGATCGCCGCGCCCTGCTTCCCCTTGAAGCCGAGGATGATCTTGTCCTCCCCGAGCACAGGTCCCGCGGCGACCGCGTGACCGGCCCCCTCCGCGCCAACGTCGAAGGTCTGCTCCCACAGGATCGTCCCCGGCGCCGGCATCTGCAGCTCGATAGACGCGGGCGCGGATGTTCCGTAGCGCTCCTCGGAGTCGTAGCCGCGGACACGAAAGGACCGGATCGCTCCGAACTCCCCCTCGGTGATGAGCAGCGATGGCGGCGGATCGCCGGCGAGCCATTCGAGGCTCGGCTCCTCCTCGTCGCCCTCAGGTAGCCCGCGTCGTTGACCTCCCTCGGCCGACAACTGTCGCCCTCCTCGTATCTCACCGCTCCGCCAAGATTGGGGCACTTTCTAGGGCCCTTCGCGTGACGACACGCGCAGCCCCCGAGCGGGCTACAGGTCTAGTCCCGACTCGGGCTATGCGTGTGGTCCCGACTCGGGCGACATGCGTAGTCCCGACTCGGGCGACATGCGTAGTCCGGCGGTCACCATGGGGAAGATAGCCACCACTACACGAGACCGGGAGCAATTTCGCCTTCGCCATGCGAGGCAGCGACCTGGAGTTCCTGTCACTTCCGGTAAAGGGTCTTTCGATTCCAGTACTCAAAGACAAAATCGCCGCTGCCCGTACTTACTGCTCCTACCGAACGAAACGCTTCGACTAGGCCTTCGGCGGACCCTGCATCATCCAGCACGGTTAGGAACTGTGCGAAGTTTACGAAGCTAGTATAATGAACAAGGTCGGCATCCTGGACGCCCAAATCGCCCAATCGCCCAGTCGCTTCCTTGAAGCGGTTCTGCAGCTTTGCGAATTCCTTCCAATCATTAGCATAGGCGCCGGGAGGCCCGCCAAACGAACACGTTCGCACCGCATCAAGAAACTGCACTGCAATAATACTATCGTGCAGGCATCCGTAATCTCCAAGGGTGAGGGTTATGCGTAGATATTTCGCCTCTTTCGGCACACGTACAGTCGCACCGCTCTCGAACCTGATGACTCCTTGAGATCGAAACTCGACCTCATGGCGACATGCTTGCCACTGCGACTTCAGGAGCCCATGAGCTAGATCGGAAACCAGGCGCCGATCGTTCTGTCTCCGCGCAGGTGCGGTCAGGGACTTCTTCTTGACTTCGATTAGGAGGACGGTATCCCCACAAAGAATGATACAGTCAGCTTCCAGTTTTCGCTTGAATGCCTCGCTGTAGTACTTACCCGAGAAGCACAGGATCCCTCTTGCACGAAGTGCTCCCGCGAGCGCCGTTTCGAGCCCGAGCCCAATCCTCTTGTCAACATTGAGCGCCCCCGCATCTTTGAGCGACTTCATGAGAGCATCCAGAATCAGTGGAGCTCGCCAGTGCGCATCAGGAAGCATTAGCCCTCCATCGACTGTTCTGAAGAGCGGCCTTGAATCACCGTTTACAGGAGCCCCCGGTCGAACGAATTCCTCATTGACCATCTCCCCATTCAGGAGGCGATCAATAATCTCAGAGCAGATTGGAGTAGTTGTAGGCGATGGGAGTGGGGCCGAGATCTCCCTGCCGAGGGATGGCTGTGCGTGGAAGAGCTGATTGATGCAGTCGACTGCGTCCGACACCTTCCCTCCCCATGCTGCCCGGCATTCATCGGCGGTGAACTCACTAAATATGCCAGGCAACAACTCAACAGCGTGGGTCGGGGACATCTGACCGAAGTGAAAATTCATATCGTAGGCAATAATCCGGTGGAAGAGATCCAGCATGCCACTGTATGACCCGAAGAGAAGCCTCTCCCCGAAGCTGTACTCTTCATAGTCACGCGTACTCATCAAGCATGTGGCTATCTCAAGGATGTTGGCAAACTTGCTACGGATGTCCTCTATATCATGAGGTCCGTCTACGGGGGGGGCTGCGGAAAACCTGCGCATTGCAAGATGCAGTAGGAATCCAACAGGAACAGTTGGGGGACGGCCCGGCCTGAGGTTTCGGACCAACCTGTAGCGCTTCAGCGTCGAGTTGAGATCGAGCTGGCCGAGTAATTTTTGAGTGAAGATTCTCGGTCCAATGCTCTGAATCTTGCCCAAGAGCGTTTCGCATAGAACATCTTCATTCAGAACGTCGATATTACCTTCGCGTGCGACAACAATGCCACCTAATTGGCGCAGTCGACTTGCTGACTTTGCTACAGTCCGAAGCTTGTCTTCGGGTAGTGCGGAGAACGCCGGAGCTGGGGTTTGAGACAGAGCACTGAGTGCTCGGGCCAACTTGAACGTCCGCTCCCAGTCTGTAGATTTTCCAGTTGGTGTCAGTCCGTGAATCTCACCGAGCATTGACCAGAGAGGATCTATCGGCAGGTCACTCAAGTAGTACTCAAACACTGCTTGTCGCATTATATCCCGAGTTAACTTGAGAGCCTCGTCTCCGAGGCACTGTGGCAGCACCTTGATGATCTCTTCGCACACCGTGTCTCTTCGGGGGTGCGTAGAGGAAAGATCAAGATCAAGAGCCAGAGCTAGTTTCACGGGGTCACTAGTTGGCTCAGAGTCCGCTAACACCGTCCGTGCAGCTTCAAGAGCTCTTGCAACTTCAGTCATGTCTGCAAGCGAGTGTACTCTTCCTAGACCTTCAACACCTCAGAATAATGTGCATCGTTGGCCAGCGGTTATCGCGGTAGCAGCCGTGTTGAAAAGCAAGATGAACGTCGTTCTCAATTAGTGTGAGCTAGACCACGGAGAGCTGGTGCGGACCATGGCGGGTCCGCATCGTCCGTCGTTGCACCGCCTTCCTCCCCTTCTTGGTCTTCCCCCAGTGATGGGTGAAGCCGAGGAAGTCGAAGGTCTCGCCTCGACTCCCGCCCCCAGGCCGGTTCTGTTCGCTTCGTGAGCCGAAGCGGCGGGAGGGGCGACTCTGTAATTGTTTGTTCCTCCAACATCAAAAACGACCTCTCAGCGTGAGATGTGCTTGGCCATCGCCGGCCGTCGGGTGAGTCGCTTGCGGTCGCGGCCGTCGACGGTGGTCGCCGAGTGCAGGTGCAAGGGCCCCGAGAAGGAGAGCACCCACTGGCGGTAGCCGACTGGAGGCAGAACGTGGTCGACCAGGAGCGCGGCACCCTCGGCCATGCGCCGACCCATGCACGACGGGCAGAAGCCGCGGCCCTTGCACGGGAAGGGGACGCGCAGCTCGTCGCCGCAGTGCCGGCACGCCGTCCGCACGAAGCCCTGCGAGAAGTCGCCGCACACGGCGAAGCCGCGGAGCTCGCCTTGGACGAAGCCGGGAAGCGGGGCATGACTACCCTCCTCGACGCGCTCGAGGAACCCGGCGAGGTGCTCCCGGATGAGCACCGCGGCGTCGCA
>Ga0316189_10004748_pt1 | contig 13037 bp, 9 predicted proteins | sample LowCovwburrow_MG_FD_204930 | JGI IMG/M metagenome (GOLD analysis project Ga0316189, IMG submission 204930) | Coastal sediment microbial communities from Maine, United States - Lowes Cove worm burrow | ecosystem: Environmental > Aquatic > Marine > Coastal > Sediment | place: USA: Maine... | reverse complement strand
ACCCCGCTGGTCGAGCCGAGGTCGAGGACGCGGATATCGTCGCCGGCGACCTCGAGCACTGCGTGCATTCGTGCGACCGACTCGTGGTCGAGGCGGATATGGCTGCTGCGAAGCTTGCCTATCTTGATCACCTCATTGTCGAGTGTTTGGGTGTCAACGAGCTTGTCGCCGTGGAATACGCGAATCGTGAGGGTCTTGCTGTTCATGGCGGGCTCCGTGTTCATGCTCTACGTGGGGACTGACAGCGGTGACCCCTCGCGGTTCCCGATCCGGCAAAAAATATCGCAGACGTACAGGACCTGGGGGGAGTGTGCCACTTGGCCGCTCCGAAGACGTTGAGCGTTCTTCTCTGGCGGGGGTCGCGGCGTGCGAGGTCGCGAGGGAGGCTGGGTGTCGGCGGAGGTGAACGATGAGGCGCGGGGACTGTGCCAGTGAGCCCAAAGAGGAGGGGCTTCGAGCGGGACGGGACGCCGGCCTGCTCGCGAGCGGCATGAGACCTCCGGTCTCCGCCCGAGGTCGTCGGGGAGCATGTGTGTCGGTCGCGCGCGACGACCTCGCCTTCGCGGGCGCGGGGAGAGGGAGAGGGAGAGGGAGAGCGCCAGGGCGCGGCTACGTCGGAGCCTGCTCGCGGGGCTCCGTGTGGGCCCCGAAGGCGCTGTTCTGGCTCGATGTCCAAGATGCAGGCGCTTTGTTAGAATCGCCGTAATGGCGGCATTCCTCAGGGGCGTGGGGCGGGCTCTGCTCGTGACCTTGATGGCGGTGACCTGCGTGAGCGTGGGGGACGAGCGCGCTGCGGAGCGGAGCCCAGAGCGCTCGCCTGGGGTCGAGCCGCGGGAGCCCTCCGGACCCGTCGGGGGGGCTCTCGAGGAGGGGGCGGGAGCTGTCGAGAAGGCGTCAGGAGGGGCTGAGGTGCCGGTCGGGGCTGCCGCCTCGGAGTCGGCGGCCGCCGTCGCGCAGAGGGCAGCGGCCGAGCTCGCGATCGGCCGCTGGTTGCTGGTCAAGGAGGAGCCTGCCGACGGCGAGGGCGCCTTCTTCGAGCAGACGTGGCGTCGCTTCGAGATCCGCGCGGACGGGACCTTCTACGGGCAGAACTATGTCGAGATGCGCGATGGCAAGTGGCGGCGTGAGGGCGAGACGCTCCGCTTTGACGATCCCTCGATCGTGATCGAGCGGATCGACGAGAAGAAGCTCGTGCTCGTCGAGGACCTCACAGAGAGGTACCGGCGCGGAGGGCCCAAGAGGCGTCTTCGGAACACCTACCGTCGGATCAGCGAGTCCGAGCTCGGGCCGATGTTGGGGGCCAAGGTGATCCTATCGACCCCCGTCGCCGGCAGCTACGCCGGCAGCTATGACTATTCGATGAGCAAGCTGCCGACGATGGAGATTTCGATAGGCAAACACGTGCAGGGGCAGGCGAGCCTCTCGCTGGGCGCAGACGGTGCTGTCGAGGCTTGCTTTGGCGTCAGGGTCGCCGACTCCTATGACGAGAGCGAGTACTCGACCCGCGACGGCAAGCACCACCACGACGAGGACGAGAGCAGCCTCCTCCTGGGTGTGCGCGGGCGTTGGGCGGTCGAGGAGGGGAAGGCCAAGGTCACGGCCGACCGGCTCTGGCGCGACGCCTGCCCGACCGACGAGCGCGAGGCCGACGTCATGGCGCCGGTCGAGCTCGAGTGCCAGGCGATCGCGGCGAACAAGCGGCTGCCGGTGAAGACCCTCGCGTGTCTCCTGGTCAGCGGCACCTCGGCGCTCCACGACATCGCCCTGAACCCGGCAGACACCGAGCGTTCCGGCCCCTACACCCTGCAGAGCGATCCGATGGGGCATATCTCGACCGATCCAGGGCGGCCGTGGATCCTCTTTGGCGCGGGCGCTGGGCTCCGCGTGGAGTCCCGCGACGGTCGGCGAGAGACCACGCCGGCCCTTACCTTCAGCGCGGGCCGGGCGGGGGCGGAGAAGGTGATCGAGTCGCGCTACGTCGATCCGCAGCCGTAGTCGGAGTTGCGGCGCCGTCGAGCTTCCGCGGGGCTCGGAGCTGCGGCGCGCGCAGGCTCACAGAGGCCCCTGGCAGCGAAGGCGGTACGTGCCGACCCCTGCGACGGGCTTTCGCGAGCCCGGAGCGGGTCGACGAGGGCCGCACCGCTCAAGGGGGGTGGCCAGCCGAAGGCCGCGGCTCCTAGGGCGCGTTGAAGGCGTCGATCACCGCGCGACCGCTCGACGTCTTGTAGATCACGTTGTCGTCGCCGTCGACGACGATCCCCGACGTGTAGTAGCCGCCGTCAAGGCTGACCGCCTGCCCCTGGGTGAGCATCGCCCGGGAGCGACACTTGGTCGATCCGCCCGCCGTTGGGGAAGTGGGCGACGAAGAGGCGGCTGCCGTCGGTGTCGACGGAGATCCCGCTGGGCGAGCTGAGGCCGGCGATGAGCTGGGTGAAGGTCCCGTCCGCGCTGACCGAGTCGATCCGACTTTGGTTGTGGTTGACGACATGGAGGGTCCCGTCCGGGGCGAAGACGAGGTCGCTGAGGCTGCCATTGGAGCTTCCGATCGTCGCGATCGCCTTCGACACGGGGGTCGATCGCGAGGACTGTGTTCGTCTGGGGGACGGCGATGATCTGCTCGCCGAAGTCGCCGTAGCCCGCGGGGGCGAGGGCGTTGGTGATCGCCGGGGGGCGCTGCAGGACCTCTGCGGAGCCCCGCTGCCGCGGCGAACAAGCGCGCCATGGCGGTGAGATCGCTGTGTCCGCTTGCTCGGGCGCTTTCGCTCCAAGGGACAAAGCCGCGGCAAGAAGCGGCAAAGACCGGTGCGAGCGACAGCTAGGCGCGCGAGCGCTCGATCTCGCGGTCTGGTCCGGTACACCGGCGATTTGTCGTATCCGAGAGGGCCGACGAGTTCGGGTACGAGAACAGGGGACTCTCAGAAGGCCCTCCGAGCGTCGGTGGCGCAGAGCTGCTCGCAATGTTTGCGATCGCAGGCACTACGTGTACCGTGTGGCCCATGTACGTCCTCCGCGCTTGCTCCATCGCCACCATCTCGCTCCTGCTCGCCTGCGGCGGCAAGCCAGGGGACTCCAAGCCTGACGAGAAGACCGAGAGCGCCGCTGACAAGGGCGAGAAGGCGGAGGGCGAGAAGGCGGAGGGCGAGAAGGCGGAGGGCGACAAGGCGGAGGGCGAGAAGGCGGCGAAGGAGAAGAAGCGCTTCGACCCGAGCCGTGACAAGTCCGGCGTGCTCGCGCGGACCGCTGCGGTGCTCGAGACCGAAGAGGCCTTCGACAACGAGAAGCTCCGCGGCCTCTCTCACCACGCGGAGAAGCTTCCGAGCGTCGAGAGCGTCTGCAAGCACGTCGCCGAGGTCCGCAAGGATCCGGAGACCGCGAAGGGGTGTGTCAAGGACACGGAGCACTGGCTCGCGAAGATCGGCCCTGAGATCTACGGCGACCTCGCCGAGTGTATCCTCGCCTCGAAGACCGCCGACGAGATCAGCGAGTGCGAGGAGGCCGAGCACGAGATCGAGGTGGTTCTCCACAACCAGGCCAAGGGCGAGGGCCTCTCGAAGGAGACTTGCGATGCCTTCTACGACCACTTTGAGGAGATGACGATGGCCGAGGCCGGCGATCAGGCCGAGCTGGTCAAGGATATCCTGGAGGAGGTCCGCGCGGACATGATCGTCACCTGCATGGAGCAGGGGACCAAGGCAGAGATCGAGTGCGCGATGAAGACCAAGGACATCGACAAGCTCGAGGACTGCTCGCCGAAGCTCCTCTAAAAGGTCGCGGGAGGAGCTCCGCATGCCCCTCGCTCGCCCTCGCCGAGCAGCTCCGCGAGAGCCCAGCGTTGGGGCGGCGGCCGAGAGGAGCGCGGGTCTACGCTGCGGTCTGCCAGCGGAACGGGATCGCGCGCTGGCAGGGGGGGCTCACCCTACCTATGTGCAGTGCATAGGAAGATGAGGGCTCAAGCATCGTCGGGATCGCGGGGAGCTGGAGCTCGGCGCCTTCGCTCGTCGACGTGCCACGCGAGCCCGGCGCCGGCGAGGACGAGCCCGAGGAGCGGCCAGAGCGGGGCCAGGGGATCTGGCTGGCGTTGTCTCGACGGGGAGACCTGGTGCAGCTCCGCGCTGGTCTCTCCCAGCCCGTGGCGCCGGCGAAGCTCGGGCTGGAGCTGGGCGAAGGGCTCGTCATCGCAGTCGATCCGGACGAGGGAGGTCGCCTCGGCGTTGGCCCAGAAGTAGGCGTCAGCGTTGGCCTCGGCTGTCGGCGGGAAGGGGGCGGCGACGCGCGAGAGCTCGACCTGGGCGGGGGGCTCGCCCGCGTGATCCAGGGCCCAGCGGCGGCAGAGGTAGCGGGCGTGCCAGACCGTGAGGGTCGGGCGATAGCCGCTAACCGCCTCGTCGACCTTGCGCCAGCGATCGTGGCGGAGGTAGGGACGGCGCAGGTTCTCGGGGAGCTCGAGCTCGGTGTGAAGGTCGTGCTCCAGGCCGGCCCTGTCGGTGAGCGTGGTCCGCAGGGTCTGATTGCGGGTCGGGCCGTTGGGGGCGAACATTCGCCAGCCCTGACGGGTGAAGGTGAGCTCCATCCACGGGTCGACGATGAGCCGTGCCGCCTGCCTCCAGGGGACGCTCTGCCAGGGCGGTGACTGCCATAGCGCGAGCGAGATGAGGTGATAGGCGAGGAGCCCGCCCGCCGCGAGGCGACCGGCGGGGCCGTGGGCCCAGGGCAGAGAAGGAGAGTCCGAGGGATCCTGAGCGCGCTGACGGGCGCTGCGCCAGCCCACGGCGATGAGCGCGGCGCCGGCGACCAGCCAGGCGATGTGCCAGCGCTCGGTCGCGGGGCGGGGCGGGGCGATCGCGAGAGCTGCGCCCGCGAGGATCAGCGCGCCTGCGGCGAGGACGGCCGCGGGGGGGAGCGTCGAGGTGTCGCGGTGGAGGTGCGGCAGGGCTGGATCCTCGGCCTCGATCGGCGTCACGGCGAGGAGGTGCTCGGGAAGCGGGAGGCCGAGACGGCCGAGCCTTTGGGTGACCCGCTGGAGCAGGGAGGACAGGCCCCCGCCGATCCCGCACAGAGCGTAGGCGCTGACCGTCGCGCTGGCGAAGATGCCGATCTCGAAGAAGACCAAGCTTATCCCGTGGAAGACCACGCCGAAGACAAGCCATGGGAGGGGGGCGACGAGGCGAACGGCGCGGCGGAGGGCGCGGACGAGCCTGCCTCCTTCGCCGGTGAGAACGCAGGCGGCGATCAGGGCGGAGAGCGAGCCGAGGGCTGCGCTCCGGACGTCTGCGGTGTGCCCAGGGGCATCGGCCAGGACCCCCGCGAGGGCCCAGCTCCCGAGCGCCGCGGCGATCGTCAGCCACGCTGCTCGCGCGAGTCTCTGTCGACCTCGGCTCAGCCGCGGCGCGCCGGATCGTGCGGCGGCCCGGAGTACGAGGGCGACGAGGACCACAGGGAAGAGGCGCTCCCACCAGAGCACGCCCCAGGTCGCGAGGCGGAAAGGCCAGGGGCCGAGGGCGACCGCGAGGGGGTGCCAGTCGACGCGGGCGTAGCGATCGAGGTGCAGCGACAGCCGCAGCGTATCGCCCGAGACCCAGGTGCTCCCGGACTTGACCCAACCGTTGACGAAGTAGAGGAGCGCGAGCTGGGAGATGAGCAGGGCTTGGGGCCAGGCCGGGATCCGGCGGTAGATCGCCGCGAGACCCTGCGGATGATCGGAGGACGGCGGTTGGCCGACCCCGGTCGTCTCGTCGAGGAGGCCGCGCGCGCGCAGTCGTCGGCAGCGTCGCCGATTGTCGACGCTGAGCGCGGCGCCGCTGCGCGCGAGGATCAAGGGGAAGAGCAGGCTGACGAGCACCTGCTCGCCGCCCCAGTGGACATCGCCGCGACGGAGGAGCCAGGCGAGGAGGAGCCACGCAGAGATCGCCGCGAGGCGCGTCCGCCAGCCGATCATCAGGGCGAAGGAGGCGAGGGCGAGGGCCGCCACGTGGAGCTGGGCCGCCAGCGGTGTGTCCCAGAAGTGCAGCGGCGACCAGCGTCCGCTCGCGAGGTAGTGGAGGGCGGACCCTAGGTCGCTGACGCCCTCGCCGAGGATCCCGCTGGCGCGACCGCCCATCACCTGGGGCACCGCGGCGCTCTGCAGGAGGCCCTCGTCCGAGAATAGGTAGACCGCGAGGGGGGCGATCTCGAGGGCGTAGAGGCAGAGCGTGAGGCCGAAGAGGGCGCGAAAGATAGCTAGCGGCCTCGGGTCGAGAGCGCGCATCAGCACCCGCCGGAGGGTCTCGAAGTGGAGGGTGACGAGGACGAGCAGGGCCGCGAGGGCGAGGGCGAGGGCGAGGGCGAGGGCGAGGGCAGGCCCTGCGCCGGCGTGTGAACCGCCCGCGAGGACCGTCGGCGAGGTCATCAACACGCGCGGCTATCCTACATCACGTTCTTGAGCCGCCTGTGCGCCCTAGTGCTGCCGCCGCGGTTCCACGTGACGGGCTACTGCGGGGTGTTCGCTCGGGCGGCGTCGCCTGCCGAAGAGCGCGAGGAGGGGCAGGAGGAGCCAAGCGATCCCGGGGCGGGGTCGCTCCCCGCTGGCGCAGGCGCACCCCTCCGCGTCGTCATCGGCTCCGCCGCCCGTCGCCGAGGTGCTCGCAGGATCGCTGTCGCCAGAGCCGCTCGTGCCGCTCTCGCCGGTGTTGTCGCCAGTGTCGTCGCCAGTGTCGCTCGTGCCGCCGGTCGTGCCGCCGGTCGAGCCCGCGGAGTCGCCGTCGCCGGTCGAGGTCGAGCCTTGGGCGCCGACGACTACGGTGACCTCGTCGGCGCCAATGTTCCGATCGTGGTCGATCGCCTGGACGCGGAGGACGTACTCGCCCTCGGGGAGGCCCGTGAGGGACCACTTCGTCTCGAAGACGAAGGCGGGCTGCTCGTCGACCAGCTCGCCGTTCTTGTAGATCATGATCTTCCAGCCGACCCCGTCGTGATTGTCGCTGACCTCGGCCTCGACCTCGACGCTCGATCCGGGCGTGAGCACCTGTCCGCTCGGCGGGCTCAGGATCTCGACCACCGGTGGCTCGGTGTCGGGGCTGTTCGCCCCAAAATAGGCCATCATCTCAGCGTGTGTGTCCTGGGCCCCGCCGCCGCACCAGATGTCGTGGGTCGGCTTGCAGTTGATCCCGCCGGTCGCATCGTTGTACTCGACGCAGCCCTGCGCCCACACGCGCTCGCTGTTGTCGACGAAGGGGTGCATGATGTAGCCCGAGTTCGGTGACAGATCGATGTGCGCCAGGCCAAAGGCGTGGGCGGCCTCGTGGAGCGCGGTCGTCGCAAGGGTGTTGGTCTGGCTCGCGTTGGCTGCGCTCGTAAAGGCGAGCGTCGCGTCGCGCCACCAGCGGTCGCCGCAGTCGCTGCTGCACGAGACCCCGAGCACGCCGTTTTGCATGCCGAGCATCTGCGGTGTCCCGCCCATCATGACCATCGCGTAGGGGAGCTCTGGGGGGGGCTTCTCCTCGTACGCGATCCGCACGCCATAGGGCGCGAGCTGGCTCTCGAAGGTCTCGATGATCGCCAGCGCTTGCGCCTCGCTGCCGGCGAACCCGGGGTAGTCAAAGGTCCCGGCGCTGATGCACGTGGACTCCATCAGCGCCGAGTTGGTCCCGTTGGTCATCGGCCCGCCGAAGTAGTTGAGGAAGATCGTCGCGCGGTGCGGCGGATGCTTCCACTCATCGTTCTCGGTTGCCTGCGGATCGGGGCTGTCGGCGAAGAGCTCGGACGGGCCGATGACGTCGCCGTGCTGCTCCCAGCCCATCGCCTCGAGGTACGCCCCGTGGGCCTCGACGCGCTCGCTGAGCTCTTCGGGCGAGAGCTCGGGCTCGGCCTGGACGGAGGCGCCGAAGAGCGTCCTCTCTTCTCCGCCTTGATCGGCGGCGGCGAGCCCTGAAACACCCACGGTGCAGGCGAGCAATGACGGGATAGCGACGAGCCTACGCATGTGGGATTCGTCGCACAGAATTCGGCGGATGCGCATTGAAGTCGGCGCCCTGCGTCACTCGGTCGCTCGCGAAGCGCTCAGGGACGGTCGACGGGGTGCGCATAGGCCGCTTCTTCGCGTCAGGTCGACGATCTGGGCCTCTACGGTCGCGGTAGCAGCTGCGTTCCAAGTCAAGATGAACGGCATTCTCTGAGGGGCGTGAGTTTTGCCACGGAGAGCTGTCGCGGACGCAACCCCTGGGAGCTAGCGTCGACGTCATTCTCCGCGGATCCCCTTGTCCATATTCGTCTGGGACTCACTCGCCGAGGTCGATGTCGTAGCCGGGGCCTGAGGGCTCGACCAGGCGCGAGACCCTCGGCTCTTCGGTCGACACTGGGCCCTCGGCGGCGCGGACGGCCGGATCCTTGGACTCGCGGATCACCCGGAAGAGGCCGTTGTCAAAGCCGCCCCCGCCGGCGGCGCGGACCTGCTCGATCCGCTCGCGCAGGCCCTGACGATCCATCATCAGCGCCCGGTGGTGGCAAAACGGATTATTGCCTGGACGGCCGAGGAGGGGCTCTGCCGCCGCGGTGCAGCCGGCCATACAAGTCTCGGCGTAGTAGCATTCGCGGCAGTAGCCCCAGAGATCGTCGACCGTTCGGCTGCGGATGTAGCCGAGCTGGTAGCTCTCCTCCCAGATCTTCTTGAGCCCGTGGACCCGCCAGGCGCCGCCGACGTTGACCGGGCCGCCGAGGCTGGGGCAGTTTTTGATCCCGCCGTCGCTCTCGATCCCGACCACCGAGACCCCGGCGACACAGCCGCGCCAGTGCTTCTTCTGGGCCGCCCGTAGGCGCCGCTCGTGGGGGCCGAAGTAGCCGAGGTTGTTGCCGGGCCAGAGGCGGACCCGCAGCTCTCCCGCCCGCTCGATCACCTTGTCGAGGGTCTCGAAGAGCTCGAGGAACATGTAGGGCTGGAGGAGGATCTCGGGGTGGTCGGCAGCGTTGCCGTGGGGCACGGTGATCTGGATCTGCCAGGAGTGGATCCCAGCCGCGGCGAGGACCTCCAGGAGCGGCATCAGCTCGCCCATCGTCAGGGCGTTGATCTGGCTGTTGCAGGCGACCTGTCCCCCCGCCGCGCGGATGTTCTCGAGCCCTTGGAAGGCGCGCTTCCAGCTCCCGGGGACGCCCCGGAGGCGATCGTGGGTCTCCTCCATGCCGTCGATGGAGAAGGTGACCGAGGAGATGCCAGCCTCGATCATCGCCTCGGCGCGCTCGCGGCTGATGTTGAGCCCGCCGGTGGTCATCGTGCAGCTCATCCCAGCCTCGCGGATCGCCCGGATGATCAGGATGAAGTCATTGCGCAGGTAGGCTTCGCCGCCGATAAGGACGACCTCGCCGGCGCCGAGCTCACGCAGCTCGCGGACGACCTCCAGGCACTCCTCGGTCGTCAGCTCGTCGGGGCGGCGGCGGCCGGCGCGAGGCCCACAATGGGAGCACTTTTGGTCGCAGGCGAGGGTCAGCTCCCAGACCGCCCAGCGGGGCCCGCCCGCCTTGACCCGCTTCTCTTGGGGCATCCATCGGTTGTCGGGGGTCGGCAGGCTAGCGACCACCGGGAGTCGGCGACGGACGTCGGCAAGGGACATGGCGACATACTAACGCGGGACGAGGCGCAGGGGGTCCTCACCCTAGGAGCCCGCGGCAAAAGTCCCGCGCGTTCTCCAACCCTCACAGGTCCTCTCGGCTCCGTCAAGACTTGCGGTACGCCCGGAGCGCGCCGCTCGTTCTCTTTGCGTTCGCGTGCCAGCGACCCCCTAGCACGGACGCGAACCTCCACATGACGCGCTATGACGGGGTTTGACCTGGCACGTCGCGACCTGTTGCCCGTTGGTCATCGGCACATCGTCGAAGCCGAGAGGACCAATTTCTGTGTCGACTCGCGCCGTCGGGCGGGGCCGGAGGGACGCTCAGCGCAGGCTGCTAGCGGCACGAGGCGAAGTCGAGCTCGCCCTGGAGCCCTGGGCAGTCGATCGTCGCCCGGCCGTCGACCAGCGACACGCGACCGAGGCGCTTGTTGGTCCGGCGGATCTCGACGTCGAGAGTCTCGCATTTTGCGGCGGTGAGGACCGTCGAGCGCCCCTCTTTGTCGAGGGCCTCGGCGCTGATCAGCGGATCTTCGCCAGGCGGACGGACCAGGCGGATGGACCAGGCGACGTCCGCGTCGCGCAGCTCGACGCCGTAGAAGCCGAGAGGCTCGCCGGAGTGGCAGGTCGGCGCGCTCATCACCCACTGCCCGAGCGCGCCGTCGGTGGCCCGCAGCTCGCCGTCGACCACGGTCGTCACGGCGTCGCACATGATCACGGAGGCGGCCGCGATCGCGAGAATCGGCGCCAACGTGAGGGCGATGAGGACGGGGCGGGGGACAGGCACGGCCGCACGCTACCACGGGGGGCGTGCGTGGGCGTCGATCCGTCAGCGCTCCTCGGTCGCCCAAGCTCGATCGGATCAGGCCTTGCCCAGGTCGATCGTGCGGACCACCTCGGGCCGTGGCTGCCGCCAGGCGACGACCAGCACCAGGATGCCGACGAGGGAGGAGAGCGTCGCCCATATGTAGACATGCTCGGTCCAGAGGAGGCCGAGGACGGCGGTCACACCGTAGACGACGGGGAGCCAGCGCATCCGCAGATCGATGCCAAAGGCGACCGTCGCCGCGCCGACGAGCTGGGGGACGTTGGCGAGGACGAGCCCCAATTTGAAGGGAACTCCGGCGTTGCCGAGGCAGATCCACAGGAGCATCGTCGACGCGCAGGTCGCCGAGAAGGCCATCCCGTAGACCCGGTTAAACGTGGTCCGCAGCTCCGCGGCGCCGAGCTTTGACCACATCAGCGCGACGATCAGGAGCGCGACGACGTTGAACCCCCCGTAGGCGAGGTACTCCATACGGTAGACGTCTAGGCGGTCGAGGAGCTCCGCGAGGGCGTTGAAGGCGGCCGTCGAGGTGCAGGCGACGATGAAGATCTGCTGGCGGAGCTCGACATGGGCGTTGACGTCGACCTCGCGCTCGAGCAGGCGCAGGCGGGCTGCGTCGAGGGCGAGCGCCTTTCGCAGGCTGCGGACGCGGTCTCGGAGCTCCGCGGGCGGCTCGTCGAGCTCGTCGAGGAGGGCGGCGGCGGCCCCGGGTCGTCGGGCTCGCAGCTCAAAGTCGATCATCAGGAGATAGGCCTCAAAGCGGCCGAGGCGGGCGGCGTCCGCCTCGGGCCAGGCGTCGAGCGCTTGGTCAAAGCCGAAGCGACACTCGCCGAAGAGGCTGTGGATCCGGGCCTCGTCGCGGCTCGTCTGCCCCGCGCCGCTCTCGGTGAGGGCCCGGAGCTCACCCAGGCGGTGTTGGGCGTGGGCTGCGAGGCTCGCGGCGCCGCGATAGCGGATGAACTCCTCGATCGCCAGGCGCAGCGACTCTGGGCTGTCGAACCTGTCCTTTGGGTCCTTGGCGAGCGCTCGCCGGGCGATGTCGAGGAGCGGCTGCGGGGCGGGGATATCGTCGAAGGAGGGGGCGCACTCACGGGCCTTGGCGAGCGCCTCGCTCAGGGTCTGCGCGGCCCAGGGCGGCGTCCCTGTCAGGACCTCGTAGAGGATCGCGCCGAGGAGGAATACGTCGGTGCGCGGGGTGATAGCTCCCTCTCTGGCATCGAGCATCTCTGGCGCCATGTAGGCCGGCGTGCCCGAGCCCGCCTGGGGGCGCGCCTCGTGGGTCCAGGGATCGATGTGGAGCGCGAGGCCCCAGTCGAGGACATAGACCTCACCAAAGGCGCCGATCATCACGTTCGCCGGCTTCAGATCGCGGTGGACGATCCCCCGCGAGTGGGCAAAATGGATCGCCCGGCAGACCTGGCCCAGGATCGACAGGTGCCACAGGAGCGGGTCCTCGCGGGCCTCGGCGAGCGCAGGGTGGCTGGGCTCGTCGAGGACGCTCGACCAGACCGCGCCGTCGATCCGCTTCATGACGATCAGGGGCAGGCCCTCGTCGTCGCAGCCGACGCTGTAGATCGGGACGATGTTGGGGTGCTCGAGCGAGCCGGTGATCTGGGCCTCGGTCAGCAGCTCGCGGAGGAGCGCCGTGTTCTCCCGCTGGCTCGGGTGGACTGTCTTGACCGCGACCTCGCGGCCGATCGAGAGCTGGACGGCGCTGCGGATCAACCCCATGCCGCCCTCGCCGATCACCGCGTGGAGCTCAAACTCGGCGGGCTCCGATCCTCGATCTGCGAGCGCGAGGCGGGGGAGGGCGCTGTGTGTCACGTGAAGGGGCGGATGGGCACGGCCGACCGTGTCGAGCCCCGAGGTCGCGGTCAGGGCCGCTTCGTCGAGCTCAGCTCGCTGAGCGGGCCTCGCTCTCCCCTCAGCGTCGGCGAGGCTCGCGAGGGTCGTCATCGTGACGGGGCTCTTTGCTCCGTCGGATCCAACGCCACCTTGCGCCATCGGGGTCGGCCTATTCTCCGCGGTCGCGGCGGGTGGACGGGGGAGGGGGTTCACGGGTGTTCATTGCTCGGTTTCCAGCGGGCCTGCGGCTCTGGCCTGGAGACGGCGCCCTGCAGAGGGAGGGGAACGATGACATTGGCGCAGAGAGCTGCGCCCTTGGGTATTGTGCATCTTTGCTCTCGCCTCTGCTCAGACCATCTCGTCTTCGCCGAGCAGCCCGGCGCTCGGCCTGCCCGGCGGCGCGAGAGCGAGCCATCTTGAGGCCGAACGACGATCGGTCGGGCGATAGCGAGAGAGCAAGGTCATCCGCGCTCCGACGTGTTGGCCCGGTCGAGAGCTACGGCGAGGTCCGCTCCGCGGCGTCGAGCGGCCCCTGCTCGCCGGGCTATCCGCGAGCGTCTTCTCTATCGGCGACCTGCAGCGGTCTTGAAGGTCGTCGGGGCAGCCGCCGAAGAGGCGCCGTGTGCTCGGCTGGCGCCGCTTGAGCCCCGGCATGGCTTGCTCGTGCCGCCCCTGCTTTCGCGTGCAGATGACGCCGCCGGTTCTCTCTGTGTACGCAGGCCCAGCACGGTGCTGGTAAGGCTCCCGGAGTACAACCGTACTCCCTTCCGCTGAGGGCCTACAAAGAGCAC
>Ga0316189_10004747_pt1 | contig 13038 bp, 8 predicted proteins | sample LowCovwburrow_MG_FD_204930 | JGI IMG/M metagenome (GOLD analysis project Ga0316189, IMG submission 204930) | Coastal sediment microbial communities from Maine, United States - Lowes Cove worm burrow | ecosystem: Environmental > Aquatic > Marine > Coastal > Sediment | place: USA: Maine... | reverse complement strand
ACCGTCAACACCAACAGCCGCCAGGACAAACGACGGCGTACCCCGGGGAGCCTAATCTTCATATGCGTTCATTCGGCTTGAGAAGGATTCCGCTGCAGCTCAATTGTCCAATCTTCAGGTTTACGCGGCGCGGACCGGTAAAGACGCGATTCTCATGCGGACCTGAGCAAAGCCTATCACTCCGTTTGCCGATACGGGACCCAGGAACGAGACCCAGGCTGGACCACCGCCCATGAGTCTGCGTATCGCCACCTTCAACCTTCAGAACCTGGACGACAGGGTCAGCGATGCCCGTCTGGCAAGACTGAGCAACATCATGGTGGGTACACTTGAGGGCCCTCAGATACTGGCCTTGCAGGAAGTGGGGGCCGAGGCCGGGACTCGCCACAGCCATAGCGCCCCACCCTGCCGGGCCTTGGATCGCCTGTGCCTCCGCGTCGCCCAGGACGGGGGGCCCCAATATGTGGCACTCCAGGTATCACCCCGAGTCGGCCACGATGGTGGCCAGGCTGGAACGGACATCCGCCCGGTCATTCTTTTCGACCCTGCCGCAATCGAGTTTCAAGCAAGAGGACTGGCTGGGCCCGATGACGCAAACCACATCGTGAATGAAAATCAGCGCCCTCGTCTCAGTCTCAACCCGGGACGGATCGAACCCATCGATCCCGCGTTCGAGGGTGATCCGCAAAAACACTGGCGCCCCAGCCGCAAAGCCTTGGCAGCCGAATTCTCACACCAGGGCCGTCAACTGCTGTTTGTAGTCTGTCATCTCACGTCCATGCGTGCGGTGAACCGGCGCTTTGCGGAGCACGGGCGGCGGCAACGCCATGCTCAAGCCCGTATCATCGCTGACTTCGTGACCAAGTATCGTCGCATCAATGCTGACGCGTGGACGATTGTACTGGGGGATTTCAACGATACGCCGGGGACCAAGACGCTGGACCTGATGCGTGCGGGTGAACTGGTCAACCCCATCACTCAACTGCCCAAGCGAACCCGATACACTCGGCGCCACGGCGGCCGACCCCAAGCGTTGGACCATATACTGATTCCGCCCCAGCTCGCCGATCAGGCGACGCTGACCATTCCCCATGTCAACACGGATGCCGATCCGGCGCACCGAAGCAGCGATCACGACCCGGTTCTGCTCACCCTGACTTTGTAGAGTCGGCGATCATCCGTGAACGTTGACCCCAGTGTCTCGTCGCACCTGACGCTGGGGTCATGCATTGGGTCGCGTTCCACTATACTTGAGCCAAGCACACGCAAGGCCAAAACCTGATGGCAATGAACGCGATAAAGCTCGGGCTGTTCGACCCCGGCTCGGAACTCGCAGACCGGTGCGCCTGCTGCGCGGGATCCATGAACCGACGATGCTCGGTGCGCTCGAGTTGCGAGGGAAGCGGGACCGGCACTGGCTGCCATTCGAGCATGGCGCCTGAAATCCTGAACGCGAGCAGTTGACCGCGGAACGCCGCACCTCATTTCGGCAGCACGGCACGTCGGCTATGCTGAAGTCATGAAATGTGCATATTGCCCAAGCAGGGAAACGCTATGACCGATCCGACAACCGACCTGCGACCGATCTGCTTCATGGTCATGCCCTTTCGTCGCAAGAAGGTCGGGGAGCCTCGCAGCGATGACGCCCCGCCCGAGGTGGATTTCGACGCGCTCTGGGACAAGGCGTTTCGCCCGGCCATCGAGGCGCTCGGCTACCTGCCGGTCCGCGCCGACTACGATCCCGGCACGGTGATTATCAAGGACATGCTGGAGCGCCTGGCGCTGGCCGACCTGGTGCTGGCCGACGTCAGTCTTCCCAACGGCAACGTCTACTACGAGGTGGGCCTTCGGCACGTCGCCAAGGAGACCCACTGCGTGATGCTCGCGGCCGCCTGGTCGCGTCAGCTATTTGACATCGACCAGTTCACCGCCATCCGCTACCCGTTGACGGATGGGAATGTTCCCGACCAGGAGGCCAAGGCGATTCGGGACATCCTGGTCGCAAAGGTGCCAGCCCTCCAAGGTTCGAGAACCCCTTACCACGAGTTTGTTTCGGGCCCCGCGGACGAACTGGCGCGCAGGGGGGTGTTCCGCGATCAGGTTCAACGACTGAGCGCTTTTCAGGCCCGCGTGCGCGAGGTGCGGCTGCTCACGGACAAGGAGGCGCGCAAGGGGCGGCTCCAGGAACTCGAGCAGGACATTGGCGAGCACGCCCGCGCCATGCCGGACGTGGCGATCGAGCTGCTGTGTCTTATTCGCGACGAGATTGGCTGGCAGGAGGCCCTGGACTTTGTCGAGAAACTCCCGGAGACCACCCGCGCCCTGCCCGTGATCCGCGAGCAATCGCTGTTGGCGCTTGCCGAAACCGGCAGTCCGGAGCAGGCGATCGCCCAGTTGGAAGAGTTGGTGAAGGAGATTGGCGACAGCCCGGAGCGACAGGGGCTCATCGGCGGCCGCTACAAGCGCCTGTGGCGCATCGCCCGCGATGCGCGCACCGCGCGTAAGGAAAAGCGGCCCGACCTGGAAGAGAAACGACATCTGGAGAAGGCCATAGAGCACTACCGGCTCGGCATGGAACTCGACTACAACCAGTATTACTGCTCGTGCAATCTGCCCCAGCTCCTGCGTGCACGCGGCCGCCGGGGTGACGAACAACGCGCGGCCATTATCGACCACTTCGTGGTGGCGGCCTGCGAACGTGCCCACAAGCGCGGCGAACAGGACCCGTGGCTACGCCCCACGCTGCTGGGCGCCGCCTTCCGCGCCGGCGACCTGGACAAGGCCCAGGAACTTGCCGAACGCGTGGCGCTCGAAGGCGCGACGCGGTGGCACCTGGTCTCGACCATCAAAGACCTTGCGGACGCCGTGACCCAGACCAAGGATGACGAGGCGCGAGAGGAGCTGCAGGCGGTCTACGACGAACTCGCAGTGCTGGTTTCATAGGCGAAATGTGCGCCCCAGGTCAGCGCTCACACCGGAAAACCTTCGAAGCCAAAATGAAACGGTGCATGTAGAGGTTCGACAGCAGCGGCAAAATCAGCGCCAGCAGGTGACGATCGCTCAGCATCGATCCGCAAGCCCTTATGTGCGCACGCCGACACCTCGGCGCAGCAGGCGCAGCGCCACCAGGAACAAAATCGCAATGAACAGGATAATAATGGTGTATGCGGTGCCCAGACTGATATCCGACACGCCGAGAAACCCGTAACGGAAAGTATTGACCATGTAGAGTATGGGGTTGAGTTTCGACAGGCCTTGCCAAAAATCGCTCAACAGGTTAATCGAGTAGAACACACCACCCAGGTACGTGAGCGGCGTCAGAATAAACGTCGGCACAATGGAGATGTCGTCGAAACTCCGGGCATAGACGCCGTTGATCAGGCCGCCCAGGGAGAACAACACCGACGTCAGGAAAACAACGCTGACCGTCACCCAGGTGTTATGCAGACTGAGATCGGAAAACAGCATCGCCACCAGGGTGACCACCAGGCCAACCAACAGGCCGCGCACCACACCCCCCGCCACAAATCCCAGTATGATTACGGCGTTCGGAATCGGGGAGATGATCATTTCCTCTATGTGGCGCTGGAATTTCGAGCCGAAAAATGACGAGACCACATTCGAGTAAGCGTTGGTGATCACCGCCATCATGATCAACCCCGGCACGATGAAGTCCATGTAGTCGAAACCGTCCATGTCTCCGATGCGCGGACCGATCAGGTTGCCGAAGATGATGAAGTAAAGACAGGTGGTGATCGCCGGCGGCAAGATGGTCTGCATCCAGATGCGCAAAAACCGCAACACCTCCTTGACCACTATGGTCTGAAAGGCAGTGAAAATCTCCCGGGGACTCACGCTGCGGGCTCCGTGGAACGGATCGCGCCCCGCTCCACCAGATGCATGAACAATTCCTCGAGACGGTTGGACTTGTTGCGCAGCGAGGTCACTTCGATCCCTCGGTGGGTCAGCATCGCGAACAACTCGTTGATCCCCTGCGCCTTGTCTACCTCCACCTCCATGCTGAGATCATCGATCCAATGGGCACGGTAGCCCGGCAAATCCGGCAGGGCATCGATGGGCTGGTGGAGATCGAGAATGAAATGCTCCACCTGAAGCTTCGCCAACAGGGACTTCATCGACGTGTCCTCAATGATTTGCCCGTGATCGATGATGGCGATGTTGCGGCACAGGCTCTCAGCCTCTTCCAGATAGTGGGTGGTAAGGATGATGGTGGTGCCCTCGCGATTGATCTCACGCAGGAATCGCCACATGGATCGGCGAATTTCGATATCGACCCCTGCGGTGGGCTCATCCAGAATCAGCAGACGGGGTCGGTGCACCAGGGCCCTTGCGATCATCAGGCGGCGTTTCATGCCACCCGAAAGATTCCGCGCCACTTCGCCCCGTTTGTCCCACAAATCCAGCTCACGCAGCAAAAGCTCAGCACGGCCCGACGCTTCAGCCCGTGGGATTCCGTAGTAGCCGGCCTGATTGAGCACAATCTCCCGCGTAGGTTCAAACGTGTTGAAGTTGAACTCCTGGGGCACCAGCCCGATGCAGGCCTTCACTGCGGTCGGATCGGTGTCCAGATCGTGATCGAACACCCGGATCGCGCCCGCGGACTTGTTCACCAGAGAGGTAATGATGCCGATGGCAGTGGATTTTCCCGCACCATTCGGCCCCAGCAGGGCGAAAAAGTCGCCCTCGTTAACCGACAGATCGATGCCGCTCAGGGCTTGAACACCCCCGGTGTAGGTCTTTTGCAGTCCGGATACGCTCAGAGCTTTCATGGCAAACGGATGGTCTCGCAGTCGTGGCAATGCGCTAACATGCCTGTGAGGGCGCAGAGGTGCAACGGTCGATGAATGTTGAAACGGCATTGAGGGAAATCAAAGCAGTGGTTGGCGATCGTGGGTTGATCGACGACCCTGCATCCGCCGCCCCGTTTCTCAGCGAACAACGAGGTCGTTTCACCAGCCACGCGCCGGCCGTGGTGATGCCCGCCGATACCAACCAGGTCGCGGCGGTTATGAAACTGTGCGGCGCACATGGTGTGGGCGTGGTGCCCCAGGGCGGCAATACCGGCCTATGCGGTGGAGCGGTAGCGGGCGCGCCGCAAATTCTGCTCAATCTAGGCCGTATGAATCAGGTTCTGGCGGTGGACCCCCTGGACTACACCATCACCGTGGAGGCGGGCTGCGTGTTGCAACGTATCCAGGAGGCCGCATCCGCGGTGGGTCGTTTGTTCCCGCTCAGCCTCGGGGCAGAAGGGAGTTGCCAGATCGGTGGCAATCTTTCCACCAACGCCGGCGGCATAAACGTGCTGCGCTATGGCAACACCCGAGATCTGACCCTGGGATTGGAAGTGGTTCTGGCGGACGGCACCGTTTGGCGCGAGCTCAACCGCCTGCGCAAAAACAACACGGGTTACGACCTGCGGGACCTGTTTATCGGCGCCGAGGGCACGCTGGGGATTATCACCGCCGCCGTTTTGAAACTGTTCCCGCAACCCACGGATGTGCAAACCGCCATGGTTGCACTGGACTCGGTGGACGGGGCGTTGCATCTGTTGGATTCGGCCCGTAACGCCAGCGGAGATGCCCTGTCGTCATTTGAACTGCTTTCGAACACCGCCATGGACTTCGCCACCCGTCATGCCAGCGGCTGCAACAATCCCTTTGACCAGGCGCACCCCTGGTATGTGTTGTTGGTGTTCGCCGGGGGCGGTTCCACGCCGCACATGCGAGGCGCGCTGGAACAGTGTCTGGAGTCCGCCTTTGCGGATGGGCATATCATCGACGGTGTAATCGCCGAGAGCCACAGCCAGGCCCAGGCCCTGTGGCGCATCCGTGAAGGCGTGGTGGAAGCACAAAGATACGAAGGCGGCAGCATCAAGCACGACATATCAGTGCCGGTGTCGCGGGTTCCCGAATTTCTGGAGCGCGCCGGGCAGGCGATCGCCCGGGCCTTTGAAGGCGCACGTCCCTGCCCCTTCGGCCACCTGGGTGACGGAAACATTCATTACAACGTGAGCCAGCCGGTTGGCGCCGACCCCAATGCATACATGGAACGGTGGGCGGATATGAACCGGGTCGTGCATGACATCGTCGCGGAGTTGGGTGGTTCCTTCAGTGCGGAGCACGGGATCGGCAGCATCAAACTCGAGGACATGCGTCGCTACAAGACGCCGATCGGCCTGGACATGATGCGCCGGATCAAACTCGCCCTAGATCCCGGCGATCTATTGAACCCGGGCAAAGTCGTTCCACGGTTGGACGGTCGGTCGGTCCAGTGAAATCGAAGAAACGCATTCACGCCCCCATCCCCGCCCATGCCTGAGTTCGATATATCCAGCGCCACAGTGATTGCACTGGCCGTGTTGACGCTGGCCGGTCTGGTGCACGGGGTGCTGGGAATGGGTTTTCCGATGGTCGCAACCCCGCTACTGGCCCTGCAAGGCGATCTACGTCAGGCCGTGATCGCAACCCTGCTACCCACCATCGCGGTCAATCTTGTGAACATCGCACGGGGGGGACGCTGGACTCACAGCATCGGCACTCATTGGCCGCTGGTTCTGCTGGTACCGTTGGGCACGGTCCTCGGCACTTTCTTGCTGATGTCGGTTGACCCTGTCCCGCTGCAGTTGGTGCTGGCCGCGGTGATCGTCCTTTATCTGACCCAGAATCAACTGCCACCGGGCCTGTTCGGCTGGGTTGGCCGGCGACCTAAGCTGGCCTACGGCGTATTCGGCCTGGGCGCGGGCCTGCTGGCCGGCAGTGTCAACGTGATGGTGCCCCTGCTGGTCATCCTGTGTCTTGAATTGGCCATGGGCAAACTGGCCATGATCCAGGTCCTGAACCTGTGTTTTCTGACCGGCAAACTGGTGCAAATGGCCACGTTGGCGGCCTTGGGAACCGTGGGGGTGAGCGACCTGGCGATCTACCTGCCACACACAGCCGTCGCTCTCGCCGCCCTATGGCTGGGATTTCAACTGCGCGACCGGCTGGATGCCGCCAGTTATCTGCGTTGGGTGCGCCGGGCGCTGGCGCTGATCGCGGTTGCGCTGACGGTTCAGGTCGTCCTGGCGTGACGAGTGATGCGCGATGGGTCAGGCGTACGTAGTGTTTCAGAGCGCCTCGCGAAGCGCTATCAGCTCGCAGCCAGCGCATCCATCAGGCCGGAAACCCGGCTCACACTATGGCCAACTGCTTGTTGGAGCGCCATGATACTGGCGCTCAGCGTCACTTGGCCCCGTGCCCGCGTCAGTGCCGTATACAGCAGCTCCCGACCCAATAAGGTGCCGTGGGAATCGGGCAAAACCACCAACACCCGGTCGAACTCGGAACCCTGACTCTTGTGTATGGTCATGGCAAACGCGGTCTCGTGCTCCGGAAGACGCCCCGGCGCCACCGATCTCGTTTCATCAGCCCCGGTTCGGAAATAGACCCTGAGCTGGCCGGTATCCGGCGCGACAAGGGCAATGCCCAGATCCCCGTTGAACAATCCCATCCCGTGATCGTTTCGACTGATCAGAACCGGCCGGCCCGGATACCATGTACCGCCGGACCGGGTCCCGAGGCCCAGGGCCTGTTCCACCGCGTGATTGACCCGCTCGGCACCGGTCCGTCCCACCCGATGGGGACAAAGAATCCGATACCCTTCGAATGCTTCGAGCACGGTGGCGGGTGGAGCATCCTGAGTGACCGCCCGGGTGTACGAGGCATACCCGGCCCGTGCTTCTGCCACCAACTGCTCCAACACCTTGGCGCCGCTGAGTGCATCCGAGCGCAGCCAGTGGACATCCGGGTACTCGGTCAGTGCGACCTGGGTGGCGCTGAGGTCACCTCGATTGACCGCGGCGGCCAAACGGCCTATGCCGGAGGTCGAGCCAAAGCGATGGCTGCGTGCCAGAAAGGTGACCGAATCGGCAATGCCCCGCGTCTTTGTGTCGGTCTCCACCGGCTCACCGATCAGGGATGAAAGTTCCCTGGCCATGGCCGCGGAGAACCCGTCATTCCCGGAACAGATGTCGCCCAACACTGCGCCCGCCTCCACCGAGGCGAGTTGATCCTTGTCACCGAGCAGAATCAATCGTGCGTCGGGCGCCAGCGCTTCCACCACCCGGACCATCAACCCCAGATCCACCATTGAGGCTTCGTCAACGATCAAAAGGTCCAGCGGCAATGCCCTGGCCGGTCCGTACCGCGCACCGCCGTCCGGACGTATGCCCAGAAGTCGATGGAGGGTAACGGCCTCACCCGGTGATGAGAACGTCTCGCGGACCGATGCCGGAAGACCACCCCACCCAGTCTCAACCGATGCCTCGAGTCGGGCCGCGGCTTTGCCGGTGGGCGCTGCCAGCCCCACCCGCAGCGCACCGCCCTCCAGCCCTTGGAGCAGAGCCAAAACCCTGAGCACCGTAGTGGTTTTACCGGTGCCCGGCCCGCCGGACACGACACACAGCCGGCGCAACAACGCAACGCCGGCGGCACGCCGTTGGAGGTCCGGATGACCTGGGTCCACGGGCCCGAACAAACGCTGAATCAAGTCGCGGGCGTCCGTCATGTCGAATGTGGATGGGATCGGACCGGCACGGGCTAGCAGTGCGCGTGCGAGGCGCTGTTCATAGTCCCAGTATCGATACAGGTACAAACGGCCCCGATCATCCAGAATCAGCGGGCGTCGGGTTCCCGGCGTCCCGACGACTTTGGATAGAAACAGTTTCTCGCGCCAATCTTCAAGCTCAAAGCCCAAGGGACCGGTCTCCAACTGGGGAAACAGGGGACGCCCGATAAGCTGTGCAAGCGGTGCACACACATGCCCACGGCCAACCCAGTTGCTGGCCACACAGGCGGCGAGCTCGGTTACCTCAGGTACGGTGTCGTCCAGCTGGCGAAGCAATCGTCCAAACGCCCGATCAAACGGCAGTATGGTGCCTGATGTTTCCAGTGCGTCGAGATCGGTCCCCGCATCCGTTTGGCCACTCATACGGGGCGACCGCCGAGATACGCATCCAGGTCGCCAATGATTTCCGCACTGGGGCGTTCGAAAAACACCCCGTGCCCGACCGGACCGTCCCGGCCCATTCCACGGAGAAACAGATAGTACGCGCCCCCAAAGTGCTGATCGTGGGAAAACGACGGGAGCCGCAGACGGAGGTAGCGACACAATGCCACCGAGTAGATCAGATACTGCAGCCGATACCCCGCCTGGTCCATTTCTCGAGCCAACGCCTCCGGGCCATAGTCGCCCACGGTGGGACCCAGCCAGTTGGACTTGTAGTCCGCCAGATAGAAGCGGCCCTGAAACTCAAATACCAGATCGATGAATCCCTTCATGAAACCCGATAGCCGGGCGCCGGCGTCAGCCACCCGGTAGGTACCCGCGCCCTGACGCTGCAACAGGCGCGCAACCCCGGCCAAGCTGTCGGCCGCCACTGGGTAGTGAAACTCCAGTTCCGACACCCTTTGACCAGGTGCAAGATCGCTCAGGCACATGCCGTTTTGCGTATCCAGGGGACTGTCCACAACCCGCTGCAGCCATGCGCCCACGCCCTTGCCAAGCCCGGGATCGAACCCATGACGATTAAGGGTCGTTTCCACCGTCCGGTCGCGGTCGCCGGGGTCGATCTGGTGAAAATCCCAGCCCTCGAATACGGAATGCAAGCAGGTGCCAGCAGCCGCGCCCCGGGGAAACCGACTTTGGATCGGCCCGTCAGCCGAAAGCGCCGTCGACGCTGTTTCCGCCAGGTCATGTTCCGGCAGATCCGGCGACAATCCGCCCAACAGAGAGGAGAAACTCATCAGTCTCCAGGCGCTTTCGATCGATCCCGGTGGCTGACGCGCCGATAAAACCTGAGCGGAATTTGCAGCCGGATCAGGGCTGACTCGATTCGGGTCGCGGGGTTGAAGCGCCTCAACGGAGATGTCGCTGCCCTCCGTCAGCGACGCCAGTTCGGTCAGCAAAGCGGTGTCGTCCAGCGATTCAAGCCGGCCGGTCAGCTCCAAGATACCGTCTTCCGTGCGCTGCCGATGTAACAGCCAGGCCAAGGCCGATGTGCCGTATCGGGGTCCACGAGCGGCCACCACATAGCACTTCGACTTGGCTCGCGTGAGTGCCACGTAACAGAGACGCATGTCCTCGGCCAGGGCTTCGTTTTGCGCCGCGAGTTGCGCGTCCAGAGCCTGCGGGCGGCGCAAATCCACTGTGTCCTGCCCGCAAACGCCGCCGTCGTGATAGCGAAGCGCCAAATCCTTGCTGGTGTCCCTGAGACCGTTCCAGAGAAACGGACAAAACGTGACCGGATATTCCAGCCCTTTGCTCTTGTGGACCGTGACGATCCGAACCAATTCGGCATCACTGTCCAGGCGCAACTCCGCCTCATCGCCCGCGGGAACGGCTGCGCATCGACGCTCGGCAAGCCAGGTGAGCAAGCGCTCCGGACCGAGCCTGCCGGTCAGGGCCCGCGCCTGCAACAGTTCCGCCAGGTGCAGCAAGTTGGTCAAACGACGCTGACCGCCCAAGTGCCTGAGCAGCTTGATGCGCACTCGGAATCCGGTAAGCAGGACCCGAAACATGCGCATAAACCCGTGTTCCCGCCAGGTCAGGTGCAGTTCATGGAATCGATCGCCGATGGTGTCCCAGCCCGGTTCGGAGTGCTGAAGCGCATGAATGTCGGTCGCGTCATGGCCCAGCATCACGGTGCCCAGGGCTGCGGCAACCAAATCCCTTCGGGAGGGTTCCAGCACGGCGGCCAGAACCCGCTCCAGCTCCAAGGCCTGTAAGGAGTGGAACACACTGTCCCGCCCCAGCTGCACGCTGACCACCAGACGTTCCGCCAGGGCGCGCTGCATCTCACGCGCCTGCGCGTTGCTGCGCACCAACACGGCGATGTCGCCGGCCGTGAGGGGGGCGGCGCCCAGCCGGGCACGCCCCGACCGGCCCAGGTACAACAGCCTGGCGATTTCGTCGGCGCTGGCCTCGATTACGCGGGACTGGAGGGGACCGCTGGCCCTGGGTTTACCCTTTTCATTCAGACCGAGATACCAGATCTCGAACGACATGACAGGCTCACCATCGATACGCAACTGCGGCGCGTCCGTCGAAGCAGCGCGAACCGGGGAGAATGCGATCTCCGGCACCACAAAGGCATTACCAACACGGGAAAAAAGGCGGTTGACCGCATCCACCAAAGGCTCGCCGGAACGCCAGTTGGCACCTAGAGCATACCGGTTGACCGCTTCCCGGCGGGCTTGCAGGTAAGCAAACACATCGGCGCCCCGGAACCCGTAGATGGCCTGCTTGGGATCACCCACCAGAAAAACCGGCTCCGCGATGCCACTGTAGATGCGCCGAAAAATGTCGTACTGAATTGGATCGGTATCCTGGAACTCGTCGATGAGGGCCGCCCGAAACTGCCGCCGTACCGCTTTTGCAAGCGCATCGTCGGCGCTGTCCCGCAACGCGGCCTGCAGGCGGATGAGCAGATCGTCAAAAGACTGAAGGCGCAAGACGCGCTTTCGTTCTGCCAGGGTTTCAGTTGTCCAATCGCGCAGGGAGAGCAGCAGATGCCGGTACAAGCACTCCAGGGTCTCGCTCCAATCCCGGTAGCTGGACAGCAGCTCGCCTACAGCCCGGAAGAAGGGGTGGCTGGGCACGGTCTGGCCTTTGTTGGTGCCCAGTTCCATGGATGCCAGGTCGAACTTGCCCATTGCGTCCGGGGGCGGCGCATGGGTCTGGCCGGTTCGAAGCCAGGCATCCACGGCCGCGAGCCCGATTTGCACGGTCCGAGGCCGAAACCGGACCTTGTTCAATGCGGGATTGTCCTGAACCAGGCTCCGAATCTCGGCCTCCTGCTCAGCCCAAAGGCCACGGGCTCGCTCACGGGCAGTGAGGTATACGTCCAGAACCGATTCCGGCGCAGGTACCGCAGGCGGCGCGATGACCGCGAGATAGGGTTTGCCCAGCAGAGGAAGCACATCCGCCAGCATCTTGTCGGGTGACACCGCCCGGGTCACCAGCCAGGGCATGACTCTGTCGGCCGGACCGTAGAACCGCTGTCGCCAGAAATCGTCCACAACCTGCTGCAACAGGTCGGTTTCGTCCATGATCAATGCGGTATCGAATTCCGCGCCGCTGGCGAAGGCTTGATCCCCCAGCACCCGCTGGCAAAACCCATGGATGGTGAAAATCGCGGCCTGATCGAACCCGCGAATGGCATCGTCCAGACGCCGCCGGGTCTCATGGGTATCCGGGCAGTGCTGGAGCACGGCCAAAATCGTCGAGTCACCGCTGCTGACGCCGTCCAGCACGTCCCGGGTCTGTACCAGCCAGTTTCGAATGCGCCCTCGCAGTTCCTGTGTTGCGGCCACCGTGTAGGTGAGCACCAGGATGCTGTCAACCGTGCGACCCGATTCCACCACCAATCGCAGGTACAGGGCCGCGATGGTAAAGGTTTTGCCGGTGCCTGCGCTGGCCTCGATCAGATTGTGGGACGCCAGCGGTACCGTGGACGGGTCAAGCGGACGGTCCGCACTCATGACCACTCCGCGGCCTCGAACAGCGGCTCCCACACCTCAAGTGCCAAGGGTCCGAAACGCTCATCACCAGGAAACTCTCGCCGGTAAACGTAGTCGACATGGGCATCGTCGGCCTCGGCCCAGCCAAAGCCCGTGCCCAGCCAGGCGGCCTGCGCCTGATCCAAAGCCGGCCGGACGCCGCTACGCGCGCTCCGACTGGCTTTGACGAAAACCTTTGAAGCATTTGGAAAAAAGGGCAGCGGTTCTCGTCTGCCCTGCGACAACAACGCCAAAAGCCGCGCCAGCAGAGCCCTGGAATCCGCCACCGGCCGCAACAACAAGTAACCGTCGCCACCAAACAGGTGACTTTCCGGGACCACCCCGCAGGGTGCGCTGGCATTCAGGCATAGATGGGAAACCCAAAGTCTCAGCCAATCCCACGGACTGACCTTGCTCAGAGTGACCCGATGCAGGCCGTGGGACGAAAGCGCCTCCAACCGACCACTGAGTTCAATGTCAG
>Ga0316189_10004746_pt1 | contig 13039 bp, 12 predicted proteins | sample LowCovwburrow_MG_FD_204930 | JGI IMG/M metagenome (GOLD analysis project Ga0316189, IMG submission 204930) | Coastal sediment microbial communities from Maine, United States - Lowes Cove worm burrow | ecosystem: Environmental > Aquatic > Marine > Coastal > Sediment | place: USA: Maine... | reverse complement strand
TTGCCAGGTCGATCGGATACTGCCAGTTAGCTTCATTGGCGGCATTCACCCATTCGCCGGCCAGTTTCGCCTCCGGCTGATCGGCCCAGGTGCTGTCCTCGAACGTCACGATTCGAGTGATGGTGTAAAGGCCACGGTCCCGGGCTTCTGCCAACAACTCCACGGGATCGTACACCACTTCCACTGCCCCAATCTCGTGGGCATACGACACCTCGGTGTTGTACAACACGGTGTCGGTTTCGTCTTTCGTGTCGAACACGAGGGCATTCACCGTGCTGCGCTCGATTTCGCCGTACAACTCTTCCCTCTGGGCCGGATCGGCCGCCACTTCCCGAGACATCCGCAAAACACGGGCGACCACGGGTTCGAACACAACGGAAAAGTGGGCGCCGGCGGAAGCGACCAGTTCGGTGACTTCTTCCCCGGCAGCGCCGCCAATTGGCGGTGGGCCGTCGGCGAAATATTCAGCCGTCGCCAACTGCCAGACAGGGCGACGCACCGTAAGCGCTGCCCCTTCTGCCACCCCAGTCAGGGTGAACGAACCATCGTCTCCGGTGGCGACTTGTACCGGTTCTCCAACGGGGTCGTTGGCCACCACCACCGCTCCCGGCAGTGGCATATCGTCTTTCGTGACGACCACTCCAGTTATTTGCACCGCCGACAGAACAGGAGCAACGTCGGCCCCCTCACCCCCATCGCCTTCTTCACTCTGGTCGCGGTCGTTGGCCAGCGCCCGCAACGCTGCTTGGGCTTCACCAACACCGGGACCAGTTCCCCCGTCGCCCAATCCTGGTACCTCAGGTTGAGGGCCACCAGACGACGCGGAGTCTCCGAAATTCGGCACCCCACAGGCCGTGACGAACAACAAGAGGACGACAGCCATTGACCCAACATGCTTCACCCCCACAAGCTTAGGTCTGCTTGCTCAAGGATTCACCGGCCTACCGGTGCGAACGTGGATTTGTCACCGGCCGGCAAAGTCGGCCGGTGAAGACGCCTAGCCGGCAGCCACGAAGTCGCTCACGCTAGGAGCGAACCCACTAACACCAGTGAGGATCGTCACGATGAGGGTGATAGCAAGCGCCGCGATCAGGGCCGGAGGAATCCGAATCGGGCCCGAATCTTCCTCGGACGCTTCCACGAACCACATCTGTTTGGCCACATTCAAGTAGTAGTAGGCGGCAAACACGGTGTTGACCGCTGCGATAACGGCCAGCGAGATCCCAGCCACCGTGGCCGATCCGTCTTCTGGCCCGGTAAGCAGAGCCTCAAAGACCCTCCACTTCGCCAACCAACCACCCATCGGGGGGATGCCAGCCAACGAGAACAGGAAGACTGTCATCGCGGCTGTAAGGCCGGGAGCGTAGTTGATCATGCCGCTAAACGACGTGATCTCACCCGAGCGGGTCTTGCGAGATGCTGCGATTACCACCGCGAACGCACCCAAGTTCATTGCGGCATAGATCAGCAGATAGTTGACGATGGCAGAACGAGCCAAGTCGGAGGCGTGCCCGTATACCACCAGCGGGGCCATCATATACCCGGCTTGGGCCACCCCGGAGTACGCCAACATACGCACAATGTTGGTCTGCCGCATGGCGATGAGGTTGCCCACGGTCATAGTGGCGGCCGCCAGCACCCACATGAAAGGCTGGACCACGTCGGATTGTGATGGGAACGCTTCAAGCACGATGGTAACGAGAGCCACGAAACCAGCAGCCTTGGATGCCACTGCCAGATACGCCGTGAGCGGAGTGGGCGCACCTTCATAGGTATCAGGGGCCCAGGTATGGAACGGCACCGCCGACACCTTGAAAGCGAAACCGATGATGGTGAACAACACTGCCAATGTCACCAAAGGCACACTGCCCGCATCGCCCATCTCTCCGATCGCAACGGCGATATCCGAGAGTTTGGTGCTGGCTGAGAAACCATAAAGCAGCGACATGCCGTACAACATGATGGCCGACGCGAACACGCCCATCAGCATGTATTTCAACCCGGCTTCGTTGGAGCGAAGGTCACGCTTGCGCCACGCTGCCATCAGATACGCCGGGATGGAGAGCAACTCAAGGGCAATGAAGATCGATACCAGGTCGCGAGCCGAACTCATCACCAACATACCCAGCACCGAGGCCGACATCAGCTGATAAAACTCGGCTTCGTAGTAGTCGCCTTCCGCCATGTAGTTGGTGCTGAGAAGCACCACCACGTAGGCCGATAACAGGAATAGCCCTTTGAGCCCAAGTGCGTACTGATCCACCACATACGCCCCGTCAAACAGCACCCGGTCGGTGCCGTCGGCCCACAAGGTGAGCACGGGGATCATGGCCAGTAGGAAGGCGATCCCGGTGAGTGGAGCCATGAACTTGCGCACTCGTTCAAGACCGATCAAGTCGATCACGGTGATCAGCGCGCTGGCCGCGAGTAACACCAATTCTGGGGCGAAAGCATGCCAGTCGATGTGGGGTCGGACGAACGGCGTGATTTCACCTGTTTGTTGGGCCAAGATCATGGGCAACATCGACATGTTAGCCTCCAGCTCCTGCAGTAATTGCCTGGGCGATAGCCGAGGCAGGACCGTCAGTGAGGTCGAAGATCAGGTGCGGCACAAAGCCAAGCACCACGATAAGGATAAGGAGCGGCAACCAGGCCACCCACTCGGTGGCCACCGTGTCGTGGATATGAGGATCGTCGGCGAATTCCTCCGAAGGGGTACCGAAGGCAGTCCGCTGAAGCAGCCAGAGCAGGTAAGCGGCAGCCAGAACGGTGCCGAGAGCCGCAATCACCATGTACACCCGGAACAGGGTGGTATTAAGGCCACCGCCCGGCTGGTAGGCCGCCAAGATCACGGGGAACTCACCCCAGAATCCGGCGAGGCCAGGAAGCCCGAGCGATGCCATTGATGTGAACCCGAGGATCCAGCCGAGGCGAGGAGCTTGCACCAACAAACCACCCAGACGCTTGATTTCGAGGGTGTGGTAACGCTCCTTCACCGACCCGGCGATGAAGAACAACATGCCCGTGATCAGACCGTGGGCCACCATTCCGAAGATGGCGGCGTTGATACCGAATTCGGTGAGGGTGGCGATGCCCAGCATCACGTACCCCATGTGAGCCACCGAGGAGAACGCGATCAGACGTTTCATGTCGGTTTGCGCCAGACAGCCGAGCGCCCCGTAGATAATGCCGATCACGGCCAGGAGGCCGATCCATGGCGCCCATTCGATCGCAGCCTTGGGCAGAATCGGCAGAGCGATACGCACGAACCCGTAGGTACCAAGCTTCAGGAGCACCGCAGCCAGGATGACTGAACCCTGCGTGGGAGCCTGGGTATGGGCGTCGGGTAGCCAGGTGTGGAAGGGGAACATCGGCACCTTGATACCGAAGCCCAGGAACATGCCGCCGAAGATAAGGACCTGTGTCCCGAGCGCAATCCCTCGTACATCTACTTCATTCGCCAGCTCGACCATATTGAAAGTGGACGCCCCGGTAACCCAGTAGAGGGCGAGGAAGCTCACGAGCATGAGCGCCGACCCGAACAGGGTAAAGAGGAAGAACTTGATGGCGGCGTAGAGACGGTCTTCGCCACCCCATACCCCGATCATGAAGTACATGGGCAGCAGCACCACTTCGAAGAACACGAAGAACAGCACCAGGTCTTGCGCCACGAACGTCCCTAGCATGCCGGTGTGCAACACCAGGATCAGCATGAGGAACACCTTCGGATTTCCGGGTGCTGGTATATGGTTCCACGAGTAGATGATTACCAGCGGTACCACCAGCAATGTCAGCGCCACCAGTGGTAGCGACATCCCGTCGAGCGCCACTGTGTAGTTGGCGTTGATAACACTGATCCAGTCAGCATCCACCATGAACTGCAGCGCAGTGGTGTTCCCGTAGTCAAACTCCATCATCAGCAGCACACCAAGTACCGCGGTAGCGATGGAGGTCACGAGGGCCACGAGTTTATGGCTCTCTTCGTCTCGTCCGGGTATTGCCATCATCACCAACGCTCCCACGAGAGGGAGGAAGACCATGGTGGTTATACCCCAGCTGTCCAGAAACTCAGTCATTCGGCTGCTTTCCCGATTTGTTGATTTGAAAGGTTGATCATGACGTTCCCTTTAGATCGCCACGATAAATACTGCGACCAGGATGGTCGCCGCAGCAAACATTAGTGTTGCGTATTGACGGATCTGACCGCTTTGCATCCCCCGCAGGAACTGGCCTGAGGTAGAAGCACTGCGACCAGAAGCGTTGACGGTACCGTCAACGACTCCTTGATCGATAAAGCGGTAAACAAACCGGCCGACTCGCACGGAGACCCAGCCAAACAGGTTTACCACACCATCAAGGATGTTTTGGTTGGTCCAGTTGGCAGCGCGTGCCAACGGGCCCTTCACCCCACCAGTAATAATGCCGCTGTAGAGGTGATCGAGATAGTACTTGTTTTCCAGCACGTTGTAGGCGGCTGCCGCCAACGAGTTCTTCGAACGCAAGCCATCGGTGTATTCCGAGGCCATTGGGTCCCGCTTGTAGAGCGCCGAGTAATACCGGTACACCAAGAATGCGGCGGCCAACGCCAACCCGGTAGCTACCAGTGCCAGGGAGAGGCTGGGTTTAGCGTGCTCAAAGCCGTTCAAATCATGGCTCAAGAAGGAAGGAACATTGGCAGGCTCGACCCACGTCTGGAAGCGGTGCGCGATCCCTTCAGGGAGGCCAAACGTCTTCACGAACCCGGACGGCATGTTCAAGAAACCAACCACGACTGCCATCGAAGCCAAAATGACCAGCGGGCCGGTGATCCGAGGGCCAGACTCATGGGGGTGGTCGTGGCCGCGATATTCACCGAAGAAGGTGAGCCAGACGGTTCGAGTCATGTAGGCGGCGGTCAGCGCTGCCGTAATCATGCCGAAGATAAACGGAATGTAGTAGGTGCCCACTCCGCCGGTGCCTGGCCAGACGCCAGCACCAACCAGGATTTCGTCTTTCGACCAGAACCCAGCCAGCGGTGGGATACCGGCCAACGCAGCGGAACCGATGATAAACGTCCAGAATGTGATGGGCATGTGCTTGCGCAACCCACCCATGTCGGCCTTCATATCGAAGCTGTGATGGCAAGCGTGACTCACCGAACCTGCCCCCAAGAAGAGGCAAGCCTTGAAGAAGGCGTGGGTGAAGAGGTGGAACATGCCAGCGGTGTAGGCCCCGACCCCCAGAGCCAAGACCATGTAGCCGAGCTGAGAAACCGTGGAATAAGCCAATACCTTTTTGATGTCACGTTGCACAAAGGCCAACAAACCACCGCCGACAGTGGTCAACCCGCCGATGAAGGCCATGAGGTTGATGTCGGAACCATAGATCGACAAACCTTCCCAGAACACCGGGTAGAGGCGACCGATCATGTAGACCCCGGCGACCACCATGGTGGCGGCGTGAATCAGAGCCGAGACTGGTGTCGGCCCGGCCATGGCGTCAGGCAGCCAGGTGTGAAGAATGAACTGGCCCGATTTCGACATAACCGCAGCCATGAGGGCGATCGATGCCCACATCAATGAGGACTGGCTGATCTCGCCAGCCGCGGCCTTGGTGTTGATCTCCACGATATCGAAGGTGCGGCCAGCACCGAAGTACAAGATCGACATGCCGACCAACAGGCCGATATCACCCACGCGGTTGGTGAGGAAGGCTTTGAGCGCAGCGTCAGAGTTTGGTTTCTCTTCCCACCAGTGCCCGATGAGAGCGAACGAGCAGACGCCCACCAACTCCCAGCCCACAATCAACTGGAGGGTGCTAGACGACAACACCATAAACAGCATCGAGGCTGTGAACAAGGACAGGAAAGCAAAGTAGTGGGTGTACCGACGGTCGCCATTGACATAGTCAGTAGAGAAGATGTGTACGAGGCTGGAGATGAGGGTCACGACGAACAGCAACATGACCGCCTGACCATCGACCAGAGTGCCGATGGGAACCTCGACGCCGCCACTTTCAAACCAGCGGACATCGGTGACGATGCGGTCGCCCGTTGGGGTGGTGGAATGACCACCTTCGGCGGCAGCGGTCGCAGCGAGCAAACTATCGGAGGCCGCTGATTCGCCGTCACCGATGATCAGGCCGTGTTCGTCCTCGTCATCAGCATGATCGGCGTCATCAGCATGATCGGCGTCATCAGAATGTTCTTCGCCATTATCGTCACCGTGAGCAGCGGCTGACTCGACGTCGCCAATCCAGGTGAATGTGGTAAGCACGGCCAACACGAAGGCCGCCAAGACGGCCGTGATGCCAACCTCGGCGCCCTTGAATGGCATGCGCTTACCAAACAGCAGGATCAGCACAAAAGACGCCGCAGGCAGTGCGGGAATGAGCCATACGTTTTCATACAGCCACGGGATAGTGGTTTCGGCTACTTCGGCAGCAAACACAGATCAGTCCTTGGTCTCAGCCCTTGAGCAGGTTGGCTTCGGCTACGTCGATACTGCGGCGGTTACGATAGATCAACAGCACGATGGCTAGACCTACACCAACCTCAGCAGCCGCTACCGCAATGATGAACAGAGCAAATACTTGGCCCCCGATATCGCCGGTGTAGGCAGCGAACGCTACCAGGTTGATGTTCACCGAGTTGAGGATCAACTCGATCGACATCAACACGAGGACACCGTTCTTGCGGGTGAGCACACCGTATACACCAATACAAAACAGCACCGCCGCAAATAGCAGGAATTGGTTTAGAAACATCCTCAGTCCCTCCTTGCGACTACTACGGCCCCGATTAGGGCGGCCAACAATAACACCGACAACGCTTCGAACGGCACGATGTAGGTGCTAAAGATCTGATCCGAGACTTCTGTGGTACGACCAGGTGCGAAGTCTTCGGGGAGCTTTTCTGAACCGAAATGCTCAAGCAGGGAGTAGCCCATGACCGCCAGAAGCGAAACAGACACCAGGGCACCGATCCAGCGCTGATCATAGTCAAGGTCGGTCTCGGCGCCGATTTTCGCTCGGGTGAGCATCACACCGAAAAGCATGAGCACCATGACGGCACCCAAATACACCAGAATCTGGGTGGCGGCCACAAACTCAGCGCCGGCGATCACGTAGACCGCGGCCACCGTTGTGAGGACGACCAGAAGGTAGAGGGCGGCGTGCACCACGTTTTTGGTGGACACCATCTTCAGCGCCGCGATCACACCCACCAAGGCGATAACAAAGAAGAAAAAGTTGGCAATTCCTACCTCAGAGGAACTCAAGGCAGAATCTTGTGCCAATAACGCAATCATCGGGGCACCTTCTTCGTTTTTACCTCAGCCCCGGCTTCATAGGGCTCGAATTCCGGCACGGTTTCCATCCAATGACCCAAACGGGTCTTGTCGTGGAGAAGATCGGCGATACGAGGCTCCGAGTATTCATATTCGGGGCTCCAGAAGAGGGCTTCGAACGGGCAAACCTCAACACAGATTCCGCAGTACATGCAAAGCCCATAATCGATGTCGAACCGGTCGAGCTTGTTGACCGTGCGGGGTTTACCACCAGCCCGCCGGGGCGGAGCAAGATCCTTGTGAGCCTCGATGTAGATGCACCAGTCGGGACACTCGCGGCTGCAGAGCATACACGAAGTGCAGTTCTCTTCGTGAAGAGCGATCACACCTCGAGCACGGGGTGCCGGATCTTCCTTCTGGTGGGGGTACTGAACAGTCTCAGCACCCTGAGTAACGGTCTTGGCGACTTCGCCAAGAGTTACTCCAAGTCCTTTGAGGAGGCCTGTCTTGATGCCTGGTACCAAACCCATTACTCGAACACCACCTTAAGCAGCCCGGTCACGCCGATGTTGATCAGGGCCAACGGGATCAGGATTTTCCATGCAAACGCCTGCAACTGATCTTCTCGGAGGCGAGGGTACGTGAAGCGCACCCAGTAAACCACGAATGTGAGCAGCAGCATCTTGAGACCCATGATGAGTGGGCCGAGGAAGTTAAACAGCGCGTGGTCGATGCCGATTCCCAGCATGTCGGTAACAAACGGTGGTACCGCCCAGCCACCAAGGAAGAGTACTGAGGCAATGAAAGCGAAGATATTGGCGGTGGCAAACTCCCCGATAAAGAACATCAGGAACCGGAATCCCGAATACTCGGTCATGTAACCGGCCACCAGCTCAGATTCCGCGATCGGCATGTCGAACGGGGTTTGGGTGAGTTCTGCTTGCACCGCGATCAAGAAGATGATGAAACCAACGAACTGGGTGAGGAAGAACGGATTGCCGATCGCGCCCCAACCGAATATTTCGCCGTTGTACTGGGCGTACACGATGTCTTGCATGTTCATCGAACCCGCCTGGATTACCACACCGATAACGGCCAGCACCAGGGGTAGTTCGTAGGCGATGAGCTGACCAGCCGCCCGCAAACCGCCGAGAAGGGAATATTTCGAGCCACTAGCCCAGCCGGCCATCAAGATGCCGATAACGGATACCGACGAGACGGCCAAGGCAAAGTAGATGCCAGTGTCGAAGTTGACGAACATTGCGTCGGGCCCGAAGGGCACCACCAACACCAACAAGAAGGTGCTGATCATTACCACATAGGGGGCGGCGGCGAACACGAAGCGGTCGGCGGTCTTCGGGAAGATGTCTTCCTTTTGTGCCGACTTACCGACCTCGGCCAGGAGTTGCAATGTGCCGTAGGGCCCTGCTTCCATCGGGCCGAGGCGGCTCTGCATGAAACTCACCATCTTGAACAGGTAGAGCGTCACCGTGGCGCCGGCCGGGATAAGCACGGCGACAAACGCGAAAAGCAGTTTGAACGCGGCCGACCCGAAGTAGCCAAAGTCTTGTGCCAGGATCTCGGTCATCGATCGATGTCTCCTAGGATGAAATACAGCGACGCCAAGATGGTGATGACATCAGGCACATACGTGCCTTTCAGCAACCATGGCGTAATCGACATGTTGGAGAAGCTGGCGGACCGGATCTTCACCCGGAACGGTTCCAGACCTCCCTGACTCACGACGTAATAACCCATCACGCCGAGAGGGTTTTCGGTGGCCACATACGCTTCGCCCTCAGGCACCTTGATGATGCGGGGCACCTTGGCCATGATGGGACCCTTAGGAATACCGTCGAGCAACTGATCGACGATGTGGCAGGCCTCACGTACCTCCTGCAGGCGCACCCAGTAGCGAGCGAACGAATCACCGTCGGGGTGGGTCCATACCTTCCAATCAACCTGGTCGTAAACCAGGCCGGTGGCGGTGGGGTTGTCGCGGCGGAGGTCCCAGTCAACGCCGGAGGCTCGAATGTTGGCCCCCGATAGGCCGTACGAGAGCCCCACATCGGCGGGAATAACCCCAATGCCTCGGGTGCGGGCCTCAAAGATCTTGTTGCCGAGGAGGAGGTCTTCCATCTGATCGCAGAATTGACGGATCTTGTTGAGACTGGCTTTGGTGCCCTGAATCCACCCCGCCGGAAGGTCGTCTTTGACGCCCCCGATGCGGTCAAAGTTGGGGTGGAAACGACCGCCGGTGGCGGCCTCGATCTGGTTGAGCACATGTTCGCGGTCGCGGAAGGCGTAGAACACGGGGGTTACCGCCCCGAGTTGCACTCCCATATCACCCAAGAACAGGGTGAGGTTGGCGATTCGGGCCATCTCAAACAAGATGGTGCGGATCCACTGGGCCCGAGGCGGGGCTTCGACTCCCATGAGTTGCTCGGCGGCCAGGATGAAAGGAACCTCGTTGGCGAAACTTCCAAGCCAATCAATCCGGTTGATCAGTGCGGTTACCTGAGGGTACGTGCGCACTTCAGCCAGTTTCTCGTAGCCGCGGTGCATATAACCCATGACGGGCTCAGCTTCGATTACCTGCTCACCATCGAGGCGCACGATGACTCGCAAGGTTCCGTGGGTGGCCGGGTGCTGAGGGCCAATGTTGAGGGTCATGCCCTCAGCTTCAAGTTCTACATTTACCCGAGCATCAGCGGCCTGGGCGGCGATGTACGACAGTTGTCGTCGATCCGATACGGCGGTCATCAGCCAGCCTCCGGGTTGGTGGTAGAGGGTTTCGCCTCGGCTGGGTCGGGCATGGGCTCCACGTCAACAATGCCGGGCCAGGGTTTCACGATCCGAGCCAGGAGTGGATAGTCCTTGCGGAGCGGGTGCCCTTGGAAGTCACCGGGCAGGTAGAGGGCCCGCAGTCCGGGGTGCCCCTCGAAGTTGATGCCAAACATTTCCCATGCTTCGCGTTCATGCCAATCGGCGCCGGGGAAATGATCGGTCCAGGTACCAATGGTGAGATCAGGCACGTCGGCCTTAAAAGCCACGCCCAAGCCGGTTTGCAGGCTGTGGACGCGGGCGAGAACCTGCATCCGTGATTCGCCACCGGCGTAACCGTTAGCCCCAGTGCCCACCGTGGGGTCGACGTCGGCGTCTTCGGTTTCTTCGCCCGAGTCTTCCAACTGCTTGTCGACTTCTGAATCCATCGAACGCCCGTAGGGGGAAGGCATCCAATCGATGGCTGAGAGCCAATCAAAAAACCGGTAGCGCAGGGTGTTTTTCATCACCGCGGCCACCTCAGACCAAGCTTCGGTATTGACGCGCACCCACAGGTCTCTGTTCGGCACGAGGTGGGTGTCGACAACGGCGTCACCCAACTCGGCCTGGATTTGGCCGAGCAGCTCTTGGCGCCGTTCGTCGACCTCGACAGCTTCTTCGGTGGTGTCGTTCTCAGCTGACGGCAAGGGGATCACCCTTCCACTTCTCAGACATGTCTTCGTTCTGAATGAGTTCCTGCAACAACACAATTCCTTCGAGCAGTGCCTCTGGGCGAGGCGGGCACCCCGGCACGTACACGTCTACGGGAATGATTTGGTCGACACCCTTGGTTACCGAGTAGCTGTCCCAGTAAGGACCGCCACAGTTGGCACACGATCCCATGGAGATCACATACTTTGGTTCGGGCATCTGTTCCCACAAACGACGAACCGCCGGCGCCATTTTGTCGGTGACCGTCCCAGAGATAATCACCATGTCGGCTTGACGCGGACTGGCCGGCAAAGGAATCACACCGAGACGCATGACATCGTAGCGGGGCGAACCCATGGCGGCGCCCATCTCGATAGCACAGCACGCAAGACCCCACTGGTAGACCCAGAGGGAATACTTGCGGCTCATGTTGAGCAGCGAGGGGAGCCCCTTCGGCAGCTTGCCTGATTCAACTAAACCCATGAAAAAATCCTTCCGGCCTGCAGGTGAGTTACGCCCACCGCAACACGCCTTTTCGCCAGGCGTACCCCAGGCCCAAGGCCAGGATGAAAATAAAGATAACCATCTCGACGAGACCAAAGTATCCGTACGCTTCCAGGCGCTGGGCCCACGGGAAGATAAAGACCGCTTCGACGTCGAACATGACAAACATCAGTGCGTAGATGTAGTAGCGGATCTGGCTTTGCGACCAGCCAGTGCCGACAGGGTCGACGCCGCTCTCGTAGTTCTGCAGTTTCCCCTCGCTTGGACGAGAGGGCCGCAGTAACGACGCAATGGATATGAACGCTCCGACCACACCAATGGCCAAGAGCCCGAAAAGCAGTACGAGCAAATACTCGCGGAGGAAGTCCGACACGATTGGCGATCCTACCCGACAACCAGGCCTGGAGCCACGATGACTAAATGTAACTTTCTCGTTGAGATTCGACGTCGAAACATAACATTAACCTCCGAAACATGAGTGAAAGCGCCCTTCCGGCGAGATGACGAGCGCATAAGTGCTGGTGAGAGCGGGTGCAACCTAGGAAGCGAACCCCGCTGAAATATCGAGATCAAAAGCCCGTTGGAAGCGTTCAACGTACTCCTCGTCGGTGTGCGCCGCACCCATTGCGATCCATTCCTCATCGCTAACGTTTGGTTTTGCCGTGCACAACTCGGGCCCGCCCCATCCGCACGTGTAGCGAAACTTAGGCGGGTCGTCGTTTACGGCCGCCCAAATCACGTCCGCCACCTCGTTGGGATGTCCCGGGTTGGCCAGTCCCGCTTGATAAAACGCGAACATGCGACGGTAGTGAGCGTCGTAGGCGCCGCTGACGTTCGGAGCGTCGGTGTTCTTGGCCAAAATGGCAGTGCGGACGATTCCGGGTTCGATTAGCGCCACCCGTACCCCAAACGCCGCCATTTCCTGAGCGAGCCCCTCGGTCACCCCTTCAAGGGCCCATTTCGACGCCACATAAGGGGACTGCCCGATAGCGGCGATGATACCTGTCACCGACGAGACATTGACGATCGCTCCCGAGCCCCGTTCGCGCATCTGGGGAGCCACGGCTTGCACCACCCGGATCACGCCGTAGAGGTTCACATCCATCACCTCTTCATAGCTGGCGATCGAGCTCTCTTCTGTCACCCCATTGCCGCCGATTCCGGCGTTGTTGACCACCACATCGATCCCACCAGCGGCATCAGAGACTTCGGCCACGGCATTACGCACCGACTCGGCGTCGGTGACATCAGCCTCCACAGGATGCACCACAACACCGGCCTGGTCGGCCATCTCGAGAAGTTTGGTTGCCTTATTGAGGCTACGCATGGAGCCGTATACGGTCCAGCCCCGCCGGGCCAGTTCCACCGCAGCGGAACGGCCGATTCCAGAGTTGGCGCCGGTGATCAACGCAACAGTCATGGCAGCGACCCTAGGTCGGTTCCCCTCATAACTCAAGTTCGCGACCATGGTTTCCCAGCCCGGTTGAGTGGTCGCGTTCATGACCCCTCATCTTGACCCCAAACGTGGCCCAGCCACCACCACAAACGGGGCCCGCCGCGTTGTTACGTTTCCTGCATCGCCCAACTCGCCACATGTAACATCGGGTGCTAGACTGAGACCATGACGGCGACAGTCCCCCACCAACCCGACCCGGCGGGCCCCGACCCGGCGGGCCCCTCCCCTGCGGCCGCCCCCGAAACCCCCGGCGACAAGCACGCGACCGCGGTGCAGAAGATGACTGGGGGCATGGTTAAGACCGATGTCGCCCCGTTTGAAGGATCAGAACGACTGAGGC
>Ga0316189_10004745_pt1 | contig 13040 bp, 13 predicted proteins | sample LowCovwburrow_MG_FD_204930 | JGI IMG/M metagenome (GOLD analysis project Ga0316189, IMG submission 204930) | Coastal sediment microbial communities from Maine, United States - Lowes Cove worm burrow | ecosystem: Environmental > Aquatic > Marine > Coastal > Sediment | place: USA: Maine... | reverse complement strand
CTGGAATCAATTTAATGTTTATACCGATCATTCCGCCGGGAGTTTGAAAAATACTGGCAATGATCTTGATCTTGCTCTGGTCGGCAAGGGTTTCTTCTGTGTTCAAACACCTGACGGTATCCACTATACCCGCAAGGGTGATTTTACGCTCAATGCGGATGGTGTTCTCGTAACCCGCAATGGGTGGCCGGTGATGGGGGAAAGTGGTGAGATAACGGTAGACGGTCAGGAAAATCCCCAGCGGCATAAGAAATTTTCGGTGGATGAGGAGGGTAACATATCCGTGGACGGTAACCAGATAGACAGCCTTCGACTTGTCGACTTTCAACCACCATACAATCTCAGCAAGGTGGGAGAGGCCTTATTCAAGCCCGCAGACTCAGGGCCGGCCGAGATCCAAGCTGGAGATGTTAGGGTTAGCCAAGGATTTCTTGAGCTTTCCAACGTTGACGCCGTCAAAATGATGACGGAAATGATCGAAGTACTTCGCGGCTATGAATCCTATCAAAAAATAATTCGATCCGTAGATGAAGTCAACTCAAGGGCGATTAACGAAATTGGTAAGATGACCTAATCTTAATCTGATAACCTATATTACAACATTCGGACCCAAACAGCCAATTGACTTAGGAGGGTAAATGATACGTAGCTTATGGACTTCAGCAACCGGTATGCAGGCACAGGCATTAAATCTCGATGTCATTTCAAACAACCTGGCCAATGTGAATACATCTGGATTTAAAAAAAGTCGCGCCGAATTTCAGGATTTATTATATGAAACCCTTCTGCCTGCGGGTACATCATCCAGCCAGGACACCGAGATACCTGCGGGCATTCAACTGGGACACGGTACCCGGCCATCCACCGTACTAAAGATTTTTTCCCAAGGGAATATGGAAAACACTCAAAATGAACTTGATCTAGCCATCGAAGGTGATGGGTTTTTCCAGATTACGCTACCCAACGGTGAGACCGCCTATACACGAGACGGGGCTTTCAAACTGGACAGTGACGGTCGCATTGTAAATTCCGATGGGTTTACCATGGAACCGGAAATTGCAATTCCTTCGGATGCCATGTCAATTTCAGTGGGATTGGATGGTACGGTTTCAGTGCTGCAAGCCGGAGAAAGTACTCCCAGTGAGATCGGCACCATCGAATTGGCCCGCTTTATCAATCCTGCTGGTCTAATCAGCATGGGCAAAAATTTATTCATCCCATCGGAGGCATCCGGAAATGAAATGACCGGCACTGCCGGCGAGGACGGCATTGGCACCCTGGCCCAGGGATTTTTGGAGATGTCCAATGTCAGTGTCGTTGATGAGATGGTGAATATGATCACGGCCCAGAGGGCCTACGAGTCCAACAGCAAAGCCATCCAGGCCGCCGATGACATGCTGCAATTGGCCAACAACGTTAAGCGATAAAATAATTGAATGAAAACATTAAATTACAAATTGCGAGCCTACAGGCACCTGTTCGCGCCCATTGTTTTTGTGCTGGTATTTTTTGGAGTGCCGGAAAGATCCCGGGAAATTGATGCCGCCGATTTAACCCGGATCAAAATTTTACCTAATGTTCAAGTCAATGATGAAAATATCCTGCTGGGCAGGATTGCGGCGATCAAGAGCCATGATTTGCTTCTGGCTCAAAAATTGAGTGAGCTCGTGGTTGCGAAGGCGCCGCTGCCCGGGAGGACACGGACGCTGGAAAATCAGGTGTTTATATTGCGCTTGAAACAAAACGGGATCGATCTGTCTCAACTGGCGTTGCATATACCTGCCAAAGTCGTCATCACGCGCAATTATATCGAGATCAGTCGGGAAAAGATTAAGATGTTGGTAACCGATTATATCCAAACTAATATTTTTAACGATCATGCTGATGGCAGCATCAAAGATATCCAGGTCGTCGATAACCTGCAGCTGCCCAATGGTCGCATAACCTTTAAAGTAGTACCGCCTCGCAACAGAGAGCTGTTGGGGAAAATTCCATTTACGGTGCATTTTGATGTAAACGGCAAGTTTTACAAACGAGTCTGGGTGACCGCCACAATAGAAGTGCTGGCCGAAGTTGTCACAACCAAAAAACCACTGGGAAGGCATAAGCCGATTACAGAAGATGATATCGAGTTGCTAAAAATGGATTTAGCGAAATTGCCATCCGGCGTGATTACCGACCCGGAAGCAGTTCTCGGAAAGCGAACCAAAAGAGCTATTGGTGCCAAAACTGCATTGAGAGCAGATCTGGTCGAATTCCCGCCACTGGTGAAACGAGGAGACGTGGTGGTCATCATTGCCGAATCCAGCGGGTTGAAAATAACCACGTTAGGACAAGTCAAAAAAAGAGGAAGACTCGGTGAAAGAATCCCTGTAATGAATTATGACTCCAAAAAAATTCTTTATGCCCGAGTGCTGGATTCCACTACGGTAAAGGTTGAATTTTAAACGACAACAGGAGCCGTTGGTAAAAAATGCAGAAACCATTAAACCGTTCAATCGCCGCTGTTTGCGCCGCTATTCTAATCGTTGGTCTGGTCGGATGTGCGGGCGGCCGAAGCAACGTTCAACCAGCACTGCAGCATATGCAGGCCAAAGAAGTAATGGTACCTCATCCGGCCAAGACATCCGTGGACAATGATGGGTCCCTCTGGCAGGTGCGCAGCTCTTTGAACGGAATGTTCATAGATACCAAAGCACGTAATATCGGAGATATTGTTACGGTTGAAATTGATGAGTCTGCCAAGGCGTCAAACAAAGCCAATACCGAAACCGGACGCTCCTCCAGTCTTGAGGCCGGCATTGAAAAATTATTTGGTATAGAAGACTGGTGGCAAAATCAGATCTTGCCGAAAATCGGGAACGATTTACCGAAAATCGATCCCTTCGGTAATCCTTCGGTCAAAGGGAGTATGAAAAGTGATTTTGCCGGGGACGGGGCGACCACTCGAAGCGGCACACTATCGGCCTTTATTACCTGCAGGGTCGTCGATGTCATGCCTAACGGGAATTTGAAAATTGTGGGGACCCGGGAAGTAATGGTGAATAACGAAAACCAGTTAATCATTTTGTCGGGGATTATCCGCCCCCGTGACATTTCCGATGAGAATGTCATCATGTCGACTTTTATTTCCAACGCCAAAATTGCTTACAGCGGCTCTGGCATCGTGGATGATCGCCAACGACCGGGATGGCTTGCCAATTTGTTGAACAATGTCTGGCCGTTTTAATCTCAGTCCTCCCCATTTCGTTTGGAATCGGGCCCTGTTGTTTGGACAGAATCGCTGTGCCAATATTCCTCAAAAATGGATACAAGGCAAGAAATTACCATGGTTGCTTCAAAGTTGTTTATTCAAATGAAAATTACAACGATCACCTGGATCCTAACCGTAGCGGCTGTTTTCTGTTTTAACGGGCAAGCCTTTGGGGTACGGATCAAAGATATTGCGGATATTAAGGGAGTCCGCCAGAATCAACTGGTGGGTTACGGGCTCGTTGTGGGCCTGGACGGAACGGGTGACAGTGACAGTGCCATATTCACTATCCAGTCTATGGCCAGCATGCTGGAAAAAATGGGGGTAACGGTTAAGGCTGAAGACATCGAGGTGGAAAATGTTGCGGCTGTGATGGTGACGACCGATTTACCGCCGTTTGCACGCACAGGAAGCAGAATCGATGTACTCGTCAGTTCCATTGGTGATGCCGAGAATCTCCAGGGAGGCACCTTGCTTTTTACGCCGTTAAAAGCTGCGGATCAGCAGGTTTATGCCGTTGCGCAAGGTCCCGTCAGTACCGGCGGTTTTGTTGTTGGTGGCGCCTCGGGTTCCGAGGTGCAGAAAAATTTTCCCACGGTGGGAAGGGTTGTTAACGGTGCATTGATCGAAAAAGAGATTCCCAATAAATTCAATCAGAAGCAATCGTTGACGCTGACACTGCACAGTCCCGATTTCACCACGTCGTCCAGGGTCGCTCGGGCCATCAACATCGCCTTTTATGACCAGATTGCCTGGACGCATGATGCCGGTACCATTGAGGTCAAAGTTCCTGAAAAATACATGGGCAAGGTGGTGGCATTGGTAACGGCGATCGAAAGTTTGGGTGTTACCCCGGACACGATTTCCAAAGTGATAATCAACGAACGCACCGGTACCGTTATTATGGGTGAAAATGTCCGGATATCAACCGTCGCCATTGCCCACGGGAATTTGAGTATCGAAATCAGCGAAGATTCCAATGTTTCCCAGCCATTGCCTTTTTCTCGGGGAGGAGAGACCGTGGTGACCCCGGAGTCAGAAATTCAGGTTCAAGAGGGTAACAACCCGATATTTCTGGTGAAGTCCGGTGTCAGTATTGCCGCGGTCGTCAAGGCTTTAAATGCACTGGGTGTTTCCCCGCGGGACCTGATTTCCATTTTTCAAGCGCTGAAAGCCGCAGGCGCCCTGCAGGCCGAATTGGAGATTATTTAGGAGATTATTATGATGGGCGATAAAATTTTGTCGACTTCCCAGGAGATGGTTCCTATACATCAAGTTTATCAAAATCAAAGGGTCGGCCACCGATTAAAATCGATAAAATATCATACTGCCGATAAAGATGATCCAAAACTGCGTGCCGCCTGTGCGGAAATGGAGTCTCTCTTTATTTCCCACCTTATTAAGGAGATGCGTGCTACCGTTGAAAAGTCAGGTTTTATCGATGGCGGCCAGGCCGAGGAAATTTTTACCTCCTTGCTGGACGTGGAAATATCGAAAAAAATGTCGACGGCCGGTGGCATCGGTTTATCCGCCATATTGTTGGAGCAGCTGGGTGCTAAAGCGACAAAAAAAATACCCTGAGCTCACAGCAAATTGAAGATGATATAGAAATAAAACCTTAAAGTTCCTGATTTTTTCAACCGATAATAAACCTATGAAATTGCGCTTATGCCAGGAAACCCAATCATGAAAATGGATCTTATGATTCAACATCTTTTGGGTGTTATCGAGGAGGAAAGGGAAATTTACCGGTCCATGTTGACGTTGATTGACAAAGAAAGCAAAGCTGCGGTTCGATCGGACGTCATTGCCTTAACCACAGCAGGAGAAGAGAAAGAAAATATTCTGGCAAAGCTTGGGCTAATTGAAGATCAGCGAAGGCGAGTGGTGAATGAAATCGCAGACGCTTTGGGATACGCCCCAGGGGATTTGACCATTACCAAGATTTCTCAATTGATGGGAGAACCCTTCGCCGGACTGCTAAACCAGGCCGGCGCTGAACTGCTGACAGTGCTGAATACTGTGAAAGCTGCAAATCGTAGGAACAAGCTGCTATTTGAGCATTCCCGGGAGCTATTAAGGGGTTCATTCAATATTTTAAGTGAGCTGACCCGCTCCGACACGGTCTATTACCGCACAGGCAATATTCAGAGAACTTATCAGACCGGCAAATGCGTGAATGGCGAAATTTAAAGGTGGTTGATTATGACAACTATTCCCGGTTTATTGAGTATCGGAAGTAAAGCCCTAATGGCACAGCAGAAAGGCATCAATGTTACCGGAAACAACATTGCCAACGTGAACACGCCCGGATATTCGCGTCAAAGACTGAATATGTCGAGCGATGTGCCGATTATGACCGGCAACGGGCTTATGGGCAGCGGCGTAACGGCAAATAAGGTTGAAAGGGTTTATCAACGTTTCCTGGGGGTCCAGATCAACAATGAAACCCAGAGCCTGGGACAGTGGGAGGCACACAAAGACGCTCTTGAAAGAGTCGAAATGATTTTTGATGAATCCGGCGGATACGGATTGAACCAGGTTATGAGCGAATTCTGGAATGCCTGGCAGGACCTCACCAATAACCCTTCCGGATCGGTTGAACGCACCGTCCTTGTGGCTAAAAGTGAGATGCTGACGGCAACTTTTTCCAAAAACTATGAAGATCTGCAAAAGATCCAGCGGGATATTGATTGGAACATTGAGGGAGCTGTTGCAGAAATAAACCGGTTGTCTGAGAACATGGTCGACCTTAATCAGAAGATTATCCAGGTGGAGTCCGGCGGTCATATGGCAAATGACTACCGGGACCAACGCGATCTAGTGCTGAAAGAACTCTCGGAGTTAATTGACATCGACAGCTTTGAGGATGCCAATGGCGGTGTCACGGTTTCTGTAGGCAGCGGGCAGGCCCTTGTGGAAGGTACACATACCTATAAATTGTCGACCCAGGTCAATGCCTCTGGTCATCAGGATGTGACCTGGGTGGACAGTTCCGGCAACACATTGATAATAAACAATAATATTTCAAAAGGAAAGCTGAAAGGCTGGCTGGATGCTAGGGATGTCGACATCGAAAATTCATTGAATAAGCTGGATACCCTGGCCCAAAACCTGATGACGGAAGTCAACAGCCTTCATGCAACCGGCTATGGGCTTGATGGTTCGACCGGGAATGATTTTTTTACAGGAACTGCATCGGCGGCTGGCATTCAGGTCAATGCCCTAATAGCCAATGATATCAACCTGATTTCCGCTGCGGACGGTATCGATAAACCGGGGGATAATGGCAATGCCATTGCCATCGCCAACCTGCAGGAAGCGCTGACGATGAACGGCAACACCGCCACATTTAGTGCCTATTATGATTCAATGGTCAGCGATGCCGGCCTTGCGGTTCAACAGGCGACCTCATATTATGACCATCAATCTCAAATGGTGCTTCAGGTGGAAAATTATCGGGAATCGATCTCCGGGGTTTCCATTGATGAAGAGGCGGTCAATCTGATCAAATACCAGAATGCCTATCAGGCAGCCGCCAAGTTGATCACTACTGCGGACGAAATGATGGAAACGGTATTGGCTATGATCTAATTAATAACATAATTTTTGGCGGAGACTATCATGCGGGTAACCCAGAATATCACCAACAGTAATTTTATCAGATACATTAACCAACATGCTGAAAATCTCCTTAAGACCCAGCGGCAGATTGCTTCGCAAAAGCGCATTAACAAAAGTTCCGATGACCCCATCGGCATGGGACAGGTGCTCGGCTACAGAACCAATCTGGCCGCTACCGACCAATACCAAGAAAATATTGAACAAGGAAAGACCCGATTAGAATTCAATGAGGCAACCCTTGAATTAGCCTCCGATCTGGTCAACACTGCCAGGCGGCTGGCTGCCGATTATTCCGGTTCCACCCTTTCCGTCGGGGAACGGCAATCTGTCGCTTTTCAGGTAAAAGGTCTATATGATCAGGTTATGCAAATGGCCAACTCGAAGTTTAATGGGAATTATATCTTTTCCGGACATGCCACTGACACTGCACCGTTTTCTCATGTCGGCGATTTTAACGCAGCCTACAATGGTGATGATGGGAAATTACGGATCATGGTGTCCGATAACGTGGAGGTCAACATTGTTGCCGACGGCCGTAATATTTTCCAGAATGCTGCCAATGGTGGGGTGAATATATTCGATGAATTAAAAAACTTGATCGATGGATTGGAAAATCCTGATCCTGTGGCAGGAAGTGCCCAAATCAAGGCAACCATCAACCCCCTGCAGGACGGTCGTGACCAAATTAACAGCAGAAGATCCGAAAATGCGCCTGTCCTATATCGATTGCAGGCCACAGACGAATACCTGACCAACTTAAGACCAAAAGTGGAAGAGGCGATGGCAAAACTGGAACAAGCCGACATTACAAAAGCCGTGGTAGAATTACAAAATTTAGAACTTGCATATGAAACCACCATTGCGACAGCAGGCAGAATCATCCAGCCGAGCCTGTTGGACTTTCTAAGATAGGTTGAACCCATGGACAAAACCGTTCCTGCAATTCTAATTTTTCTTTTTTTGGTCTTTGTGCTGGCCCATCCAGGGGCCACAGTGACCGGTAAAGATCTGGTTGAGCTGAAAAATGCCGGGGTCAGCGACAGGACGATTCAGCTTATCGTTAAGGAGAAGGTGATCGAGACCGCTGCATTAAGCGTGGATGATATCGTGAATATGAAGAAGATGGGTGTGAACGAAAAGACACTGCAGATATTAATCAAGGAATGCTCATTTTTGAGCAACTCCGAGCCCGTCGTATACGGCAGGGAAACACAGTCTATCCGCCATATCAGCGCTCAGGATGTCATTAATCTTAAAAACAATGGGGTCAGCGACAATATTATTCAATCCGTCATAGAGGCAACCAAATCCAGTGATGAAATAGACCGAGAACGGGCCTGGCATATGCTGGAGAATTTGAACCTGAGAATCCATACAAGGGGCGACCGCTAACTGTAGATACAATCCGTGACTGCGGAAATCGCGCGAATACCATGACCATTGCTTGTCATAAATGCAACCACTATTACGTCACCTGGGAGCCGTATTTTCCCCACGGTTGTCGCGCCATGGATTTCAAATGTAAACGTTTGCCGATTAATGAAGTTCGCATGGCGATGCGGGGAAAAGATTGCCTCGCTTTTGAAATGAAGAAACAAAAACGCCCATATCGGGATCAGGGCGCTATGTACAAGCGCTAGACAGCTAATCCAAACAAACCGTAAATAACCCTATTCAAGCATCACTAAATTTTTTAACTCCAGAAATCCCTGGATAGGACCTTCCTTTGATTGAATCTGAAAGATAAGACAATATTGGATCTCCTTTAATAAAATGTAAGAATCCGTCATATCGCATCAGGGCGGACCGAACACCGAAAGCTGAATCTTTACTTACATTCCTTGCAATGTGTCGTCAGATAAAACCCGGTAATGACCTAATGACCTCCCCACCGAATAAGACCGATCCTGACAAGCTGGAATTCATTCTTTTTTGAGGCTATATAAAAAGCAGATCCAGCATTTCACAACCTCAATCATTCGCAACCAGATGCAAAGCGCCAAATTTTCGACACTACACCGCGATCTCCACATCATTTTGGCGACGGATCTGAGATCTTCAAGTTTCACACTTTGGCAACTTAAAAAGAGTGAATTCCGCCGACAACAAAACGTCTCCTGCCTGGATATTGGCGGATTGACCGATAAGGTTTTAAAAAAAAACCCTGTTAGGGGGGGTACCTAACAGGGTCAGTCGGAGGTGGGAATGAAGGAAAGGAGGAAACTTCATTCCTTTTATGTCTGTATATAAAGCAAATTATGTGCCATTTGATTAAATAGAATTAAAATCGGTTGTCATTTTACACTTTTGGTAAATAATTTAACCAAAAAAGCATTTAATAACAAAGCATTATAAAATTGGTTCAAAATCGATCTTTTGTTCAAATCATTTTATCAAATGAAGAGATATTCATCAAATTTGCTCTCAATTCCGTCAAAATTCCGACACTAGACAATTTTTTTGAACAATAACAGTCAAGTATTTATGTCTGATGCCGATATAGAACTTGAAGATGCTGTTTTGAACAAATGTTGATGTCTCTAACAACTCGTTTTTTTTATTTAATTCAATAAATCCCGAGGTATTAACCAAAAGTGTTAAAATCTGATGTCGGTATTGTCTAAAACGTTGTCCGTATCCAAGGCGGCGGCCCTATGTGGCGTGGGGCGCACAACGGTGGGCTATTGGATTCGAACAAAAAAGCTTTATGCCCGCCGGGTAGGTAGGAATTACACAATTCCGGTTGAAGATCTTTTGTTTTTTCTCGAAAGCAACGGCCAGCAAGTTCCGGTCGAACTATCTCACCAGAAGGCCAGCAGACCGATTTTTAGAAGCTTTCAGAATTGTTGGCAACATTGGGACGGCAGCGGCCATGCCCGAAACTGCGCTGAGTGTATCGCGTTTAAAAATCAGCTGCAGGCTTGCTTTTCTGCAAGAGACAGTGGATTACTAAGATGTTCGGAATGTTACCAATGTTCCTATTATTTAGAAACAATATATCCGAGAATTCAGTTTATTCATCAAATCAATATGCCGGCAGCTGTCATTAAGAATTTTCACTTGTGGGGCGGCAATGCGCATTGTGCTGAGCTATGTGAAGTTCAGCCAAGAGATCTGATCGGCATGGCAATCGAAAAAATTGTACATGCCAGCTCGCTGGCGAAAATCATTGGAGCTATTCGGAAAATGATGTTGGGAAATTTGGCATTTGAAAATAGTTGTCGTATATCCGTCCATAACAGGCGGGAAGGTCGGCGAAAAATTCAAATATCGGTCTATCCACTGCGGGAACCCGAGGGCGTTTTTTTGGTACTGGGTATGCCTGAGTATTTAAATTAGAGTCCAATAGCATGAATTTTGCATAAATCTATTTTGGTAGTTTTAAAATAAGTGCGTGCCAGCATTGCACTCTATGCATAAAATAATAACCATCAAGTCCGGCAAGTCCGGGGCAGGAAATTTAAGCTATGAAAATTTTGAATACCGAGCAAGTTTTAAAATCCTTTCAGCGCGAATCAAAGAACAACGTTCAGCCGCTCGCCCGTAAAAAATTTGACGCCATCCTAAAAGACACTATGAAAAATACCGAAACGGCGAGTACCGCCACTTTGCAAACAACTTTCATAAATCCAACGCCGGTTCTTCATCCAGCCCCAATAGTGCCCTCGGATCAAATATATGCGGCCGACAGCATCGAGGATATGATAAATATACTTGATGGATACCGTGAAAAATTGGCCGACCCCCGGATTACAATGAAACAGCTCGATCCGGACATCAAGGAAATGACACGGGGAATGGAAAATCTTGCCCATGTGTTGGAATCCCATCCCGTTGATGAAGGGCTTCGAAATATTCTTAACCAAACCATGGTGACCATATCCTTGGAAATAAGCAAATTTTACCGAGGAGACTATATCTCCGCCTAATTTGCGGTCAATGAACCCAGTCCCCAGCAAAAAACAGGAGCGATATCTAAAAAGGATCCAGGCCTACATCACCAGGATGCCGAGTCTGTCGACGACCGTCATAAAAGTTCTGGAGACCTGTAATGATTCCCGCGCCTCTGCAAATGACCTTCATCGTATCATTTCCTTTGATCCCGTCTTAACCGCCAGGGTATTAAAACTAATTAATTCTGCTTATTATTCCCTGGGTGTCCCGATCACTTCCTTGACCCGGGCGATTGTCATGCTGGGATTAAATACCGTTAAAAACCTTGCCTTGAGCTTTGCGATTCTAGAAAATTTACGAAGTAATGGACACTTTTCTGTTTTCTCTCCGGATGACTTTTGGACGCATAGCCTGTGTGTCGGTGTAATCGCCAAATCGCTCGCATCGGTTATTGGAGATACACCCCAGGGTCTGGAAGCCTTTTTTGTTGCAGGGCTATTGCACGATCTGGGAAAAATACCACTGAATCGGCAATTCCCGGAAGAATATCACCAGGCGTGGGAAACAGCAGAGAAAGATCAAGATACTTTGCGTCATTGCGAAAGTAAACTTCTCGGCATGGATCATTGCACGGTAGGGTGCATGATTGCAAAAAAATGGCGTCTGGGGTCAACGCTGGTCGAAACACTCTCACACCATCACAATCCGGATGATAGCTCAGAAGCTGATCGAGATTTTGTTTTTATCGTTTCGTTGGCCAATCGATTTGCCAACTATTTGCGCATCGGCAACGCTGGCGATTGTGTTACCCGCAACCAAGAGATTGAATACTTAAACGGTAAGGTAGGGGCGAATTGGACGATGTTGTATGAAATGAGTGAAACCGTATTGGACGAAATTGAAAAAGCAAAGATTTTTCTTGAGATTGCTCGGGAGGATTAGACAACAGGATAGCATATTAACGATTGAACATGTTAGGTCCGCTTCTCTCCGTCCTGCGGGTTCTGCGAGTCGTAGGATCGGTATTGAAAAGACGTATGCATAAATGACACAGTAATCTGCCGGTCGACAAATATTAATCTTTTATGGTCCGAAGGCCAATTGCGGTTTGATTGGTTTGGGTTGAAATTATGAAGCTAAAATTTTGGGGGGTCAGGGGCTCCATTCCCAGTCCAGGACCCGACACGGTCAAGTATGGCGGTAACACTTCGTGTCTGGAGTTGCGTTTTCACAATTCCGAGAGGGTGATCATCATTGACGCCGGATCGGGTATGCGATCCCTGGGAGATAATATGATTTCCAAAAATCCCAAAAACGATCAGTTGAAAGCCGACGTTTTTCTGACCCACACCCACCTTGATCATATTCTCGGTCTTCCTTTTTTCGCACCAATATACAATTCTCAGACGATTCTGAAAATTTATGGCCCGGTAACCTGCGAGGAGGCCCTTCTTAAAGATGTGATCGGCGGACAGTTCTCTTATAGATACTTTCCGGTCCGCCAGAACGAATTGGCGGCCAGCATCGAGTATATCGATCTTAAAGAAGGCCAATATGATCTTGGCGATGGGATTCAGCTTACGGCCAAATATATGAATCACCCATTGCTCTCCCTAGGCTACCGTATTGAATATTGCGGGAAGATCATTTGTACAGCCTATGACACCGAGCCCTTTTACAATGTTTTTAACACTGATCCAGCTGATACGTCCTATGATGAACTCCTCGCCTCGGAGGGCGCGTTAGTTGCCCGGGAGGAGAATCAGAGGATGGTAGAATTTTTTAACGGTGCCGACTTGCTCATTCACGATGGACAATATACGCTGGCGGAATATGAATGTGGAAAAAAAGGCTGGGGGCACTCGCCGATTGAATATGTTGTTGATACTGCCAGGCGCGCATCGGTTAAACGGTTGGCTATTTGTCACCACGATCCACTGCGGACGGATTCACAAATCGATGAATTTTCTGAAATCTATTGCTCCGGGGAAGTTAGCGGGAACATGGAGACCTTTTTTGCCCGAGAAGGAATGCAAGTTGAAATATCCTAAAACTATTAAATAGCCTTCAACTATTAGAGACTTTTTTCACACTTTAAACTGTCCTCTCTTCTTTAAATATTCTCTCTGCCATTGATACTCCTATTAAACACATCTACCGCAAAAATCAACGCATTTTTGGCATCGGGTTGGCTAAGCATTTGATTTTACTGGTGCCAAAATTTATTATTACTTGTCACGCCAGAAAAACATGGTGCGGAAATTTTCTC
>Ga0316189_10004744_pt1 | contig 13041 bp, 10 predicted proteins | sample LowCovwburrow_MG_FD_204930 | JGI IMG/M metagenome (GOLD analysis project Ga0316189, IMG submission 204930) | Coastal sediment microbial communities from Maine, United States - Lowes Cove worm burrow | ecosystem: Environmental > Aquatic > Marine > Coastal > Sediment | place: USA: Maine... | reverse complement strand
ATCCCGGCGCTCGAAGAATGCGCGGAAAAGTTCTGGGCACAGGGCATCTCCGACCGCCATGAGATGTATGGCGTGCTCAAATCCCATCTCAAGGACCGGTTGAACATAGACGTCAGGCAGGAGCGGGCTGAACTGCTGGGCATATCGCTGCGCTACTACAACCGGGACAAGAAACAGATTTTGCTGTCTGACGGACTTGACCACAACAACCGGGTTTTTCAACTGGCCCACATGATAGCGCTGATTGAATTTCCCGACCTTCTGGGTGAACAGCTGTCAGGCAAGTTGCGCTCCAGCGAGCGCATGGAGGCACGCTGCCGTGTGGAGCTGGCCAACTACTTTGCCGCTGCACTGATGATGCCATACAGTGATTTTTTCAAGGAAGCCGTTCAGACCAAGTACGACATTGACCGGCTGTCGGCCTTGTTCTCCGTGTCTTACGAGCAGATCTGCCATCGCCTGACGACACTGCAGAAACCGGGACAAAAGGGTATTCCGTTCTTCTTCCTGAGGGTCGACCGGGCCGGAAACATTTCAAAACGGTTCAACGTTACACCGATCCAGCTGGCGCGTTATGGCGGCGCCTGCCCGCGCCTCGACATCCACTACTGTTTTCGCGTGCCGGGCCGCATCATGACCCAGATTGTCGAGATGCCGGACAACAGCCGCTACCTGACCATAAACCGGACCGTTGACCGCCCCACGACGAAATATTCAACCGAAGACAAGCGCCTGGCGGTGTCCCTGGGATGCTCTATCGAGTACTCGCAGGAAACCATTTACGGCATAACCATCGATCCGAAGGCAACGCGAATGGTCACGGAAATCGGTGTCAATTGCCGGCTGTGCCCGCGCCAGCAATGTGAACAACGTGCACACGATCCGTTCTACTCAAACCTGCCGCTGGACGAGAACCGCCGCGGCGCCACGCATTTTGAAAGTTAGAGCCAGTCAACCCAGCGCTGCCAGTGCACCTGTCTTGAGAAACGATTGATCAGTACCGACAACCGACAGGCTGACACCCTTTTCCTGCCAGGACTGCGCGGCGGCGGAAGACGTTGAAAACATGCCGGCTGCTTTTTTTGCGGTTACGGCACTACTGACGATCTGGCTGCAAAGCGCCGCCACCTCATCATTCGAAACGTCCGTCTGGTCAATCGACACCGCCAGGTCCACAGGCCCGACAAACAGGCAATCAACCCCGTCAATAGCCGCAATGTCTTCGGCATTTTGCGCACCTTGTTCATCTTCGATCTGGCATATCAGGCAGGTTTCTTCCGGTTGCATCACCAGATGTTTTGTGATGCCGCGTTGCCCGAAATCCGCAGCCCGCGTAGACGGAGAAAACCCGCGCCCATTGCGGCCAAACCGCATCAGCTCTGCCAGTCGCACCGCCTCTGCGACCGCAGACACATGCGGCACCATGATACCGGCTGCGCCACAGTCAAGTGCAGTGGAAACACAGGTCTTGCTGGGTTCGGGAACCCGGACGATGGCCGGCAGGCGGGCGGCCGTCGCAGCCAGCAAAAGCGTCGCAATCTGCTGCCGGCCCAGCGGTGCGTGTTCTGCATCAAGCACAACAAAGTCCAGGCCCGCATGGGCCAGGATTTCGATTACCGCAGGATCATGCAACTTCACGAATGTGCCTGTCATGCTGTCGTGCCGACGCAGGCGGCTGCAAAACTCTTTGTTCATGATCCCTGTACCCTGCCTGTATTATCCAAATCCACCGCCGCCGGGTGTCACCATGAAGACTTCATCATCAGGCTGCATCTCCCGCTTGCGCGTATCTGTTACCGCTTCACCGTTGATTTCAAACCGGCCCGCGGATCCCGCACTGCCGCCGGCAAGCCCCTGAGGCGGTTCAATCAACCTGCTTGGAATGGTGTTCAGCAGCCATTTTGATGAGGTCCGCATGCGGTATCCGATACGCTGACCGTCACCGCCACGCTGCTTGCCGTCACCTCCGGTACCGTGTTCAAGCTCCTTGCAGGTAAACTCGATCGGATAGGACGCTTCCAGCACTTCTACGGGAACCGCCGCCACACCGGTCGGGTAACAGATCGCCGACAGGCCCGGCTTGCCGGCGCGCGCACCCATGCCGCCGGAATAGTTGAACATTGAACTGGTGAACGGCCTGCCGTCTGCATCCTTGCCCTGTATCTGGATGGTCCAGACAGCACCGGAGCCTTCTGCGACAACCTTGTCAGGCACGATCTGCGCCAGCGCTTTCAGGATTGGAAACGGTACATACATGCCAACCACGTGGCGCGCATTCACCGGGGATGGATAGCGCGCATTGACGATGCACTCATCCGGCAGCTTGATCTTGATCGGCATCAGGCTGCCGGCATTGTTGGGCAGTTCGGGGTTCAGCGTCGAGCGAACCGCAAATGTCGCATAGGCATGCGTATAGGCAGGGACAACATTGATACCCATGCCGCTTGGTCCCGATGAGCCGGCGAAGTCGATGACAATCTCACCGGCATCGGCATCAACAGTCACGGCCGTTTTCAGCTTGATCGTCTCGCCACCGGGAACATCAAAATTGGATTCCCCGGTATAGGTGCCGCCAGGCAACTGCCTGATGACATCCCGGGTGCTTTTTTCCGACCTGTCTATGATTTCTTCCGACAGGGCCGAAATGTCATCCAGCTTGTATCTGTCGCACAAGGCATTCAGCCGGTCCGATGCAATGATGCCGCTGGAGACCTGCGCACCGAGATCACCCATCAGGGCATCCGGCGTCCTGACATTGCGCTTGATGATGGAGAAAAGCGTCTCGTTCGGCCTGCCTTCCTCATAGAGTTTCAACACCGGGATCCACAGACCCTCTTCGTGGATATCCCGCGCGCCCGATCCAATGCCGTAGCCGCCGATATCGCTGTGATGAATGGTCGACCCCGCATACCCGATGATCCGGTCATTGCGGAATATAGGCGACAACACGGTAATGTCGAAAAAGTGCCCGGCTGACATCCATGGATCATTGGTGATCAGCACATCACCCGGTTTCAGTTGCTCCATGTCCGTATGGTTCAGAAGGTTTTGTGCCGCTGCCGCGAGCGAATTGATGTGCCCGGGCGTGCCGGTAACAGCCTGCGCCACCATGCGTGCCTTTTCATCAAACAGACCGTTTGCCAGGTCGCCGGCTTCACGCACGATCGGGCTGAAGGCGATGCGTTGCAACGCCCGTGCCTGCTCGCTGACGATGCCGATCAGGTTGCTCCAGAGAATTTGCAGTTCAACGCCATCCATGGTTCAGGCCCCTTGCTTTTCCGCAACCAGGCTGCCGGTTTCGTGCAGGCTGACTGTCCAGTGTTCCAGGATAAAAATTGTGGTTTCGCGTTCCTCGATGACAACCGGTCCCGATATCTGATCGGATGCGGTAATCTGATGACGCTGATATACCGGCACGGTATGGCTTTTACCTGCCAGATAGACGGTCCGCTCGCCCGGTTTGACGGATCCATCCGCCGCGAGCACCGCAGTGCTGCCGCGATCCGGCTGCGGGCCACTGGCCGTGACCAGCCAGTTGACAACCTCAACAGCCATGCCATCCAGTTTCAGGCCGTATTGCCGCTCATACTCGGCCTCGAACAACGCGCGGATGCCGGCTGTATCCTGCTTGCTTCTGGGGTCCTCCGGCAGATCGATGTGGACCTCCGTCTGTTGCCCCACATAACGCAGTTCAATGGCGAACCCGAAACGGTAGTCAGCCTCGTTGATACCTGATTCAGCCAGCGCCTTGCTGCCTTCCGCAATCATGCTGTCGAGCAGGTCGCCTGCCATCTGCCAGTCCAGTTTATCAAGGTTGGCAACCATGCTGCGGATCAGGTCGATCTGTACCGGGGTCACCAGGGTGCCGAAGGCGGACAGCACACTGGCCATGGGCGGGTAGATCACCCTGGTGCTGTCGATCAGGTCAGCAACCATGCAGGCATGCACAGGCCCTGCCCCGCCGAATGCCAGCATCGGCAAACCGCGGTAGTCTATTCCCCTGTCCGTTGCGTGGGTGCGGGTTGCCGCCGCCATCTGTTCGCAGACCACTTCGAACACCCCCCATGCAGCCTGCTCCGGGCTCAAACCGAGTTCGTCGCCCAGCCTGGTCAGCGCCTGCACGGATCCGTCCCGGTCCAGCTTCATGTCGCCACCCAGAAAATTATTTGCGTCGATAATGCCGAGCACCACATCGGCGTCAGTGACGCAAACGTGCGTGCCGCCGCGTCCGTAACACACCGGACCCGGCATTGAGCCTGCACTTTGGGGGCCGACTTTCAGCAGTCCAAGGTCATTGACCGATGCGATTGAGCCGCCACCGGCGCCGATCTCGATCATGTCGATTGACGGCACCGTAATCGGCATGCCGCTGCCCGGCTTGAACCTGTAGCTACGGTCAACTTCGAATGTACCGGTAATCAGCGGCTCGCTTTGCTGGATCAGACAGGCCTTTGCCGTTGTGCCTCCCATGTCAAACGAGATCAGGTCGGGAATGTCGAATATCCGCGAGAAATAGCACGCCACCAGTGCGCCTGCTGCAGGACCGGATTCAATCATGCGAACCGGCATGCCACCAGCCCGTTCAGCACCCAGCACGCCCCCGTTGGACAGCATGATCAGCGGATGCTGGGAAAATCCTCTTTGACCAAGTTCCTCAATCAATGCCCCGAGATAAGGCCGGGTGATCGGCACGGCGTAAGCGTTGATGGCAACGGTTGAGGTCCTCGGGTACTCCCGCATCTGCGGTGCGACCTCGCTTGAAAGAGAAACGTAGAGATCAGGCGCAACCGCTGAAAACACATCACGAATGACCTCTTCGTTGCTGCCATTGCGGTACGAGTTCAGCAGGCTCACCGCAACAGATACAATCCCGGTGTCGCGGCAGTGTTCTGCGATCTTGCGAACCTCATCCCGATCCACCTGTTTGCCGACACTGGCGTCTGCATAGGTGCGCTCATCAACGGTGAAGGTCCGGTCTGACGGTATCAGCGGGTCCGCAAACTCGATTTGCGGGTCATACATGTCATAGCGGTGCTCATCACGAATAAAGAGAATGTCCCGGAAGCCCTTGGTCAGGACCAGTGCCGTCGGCGGGCCTTTGCGTTCTATCAGCGCATTGGTCACCACCGTGGTGGCATGCACCACAACATCATCGATATCGCCCGGGCCGACACCTGCCTTGTTGAGGACCAGGTCCACCCCGGTGAAGAACCCCTCCAGCAGATTGTCATGCGTCGTCAATGTCTTGTCGACGAAACTCCGGCCATCCGACCCCAGCAGAACCGCGTCGGTGAACGTGCCTCCGATGTCGATGGCAAGCGCATAGTGTGTCATTCAGGATACTCCGTACATCCAAGACTGGTTGAAATTGCACGCGCGGCCGCACAAACCTCGCGTACCTGGGCTGCGTCCGGCTCAGGACGGATATCCTGTACCGAGCCCGCTATTGTGATGGTCGCGGTAAAGCTGTTGGCGACATCGAAAATCGGCGCTGAAAGAGCGTTCACGCCGGGCAGCGTTTCTCCAGGTGCAACGGCCCAGCCGCGCTGTTTTGCCTGCTTCACCTGATCGCGCAGCAACGCCTCGTCCGTATTGGTGGAGCCTGTCAGCCGGGTCATCGGTTTGCCGGCGACGGCCTCCCAGTACTGCGGCCTGCCGAACGCCAAAGCCAGCTTGCCCTGCGCCGACGCGTGGAAACCGAGCAACGTACCCGGCTTGGTGATAATCTGAACCGGCGAGTCAACACGCACGATATCGACGACACGCATGCCCTGTGCTTCGGGTATCGACAAGGTTGTGGTTTGTTCAAGAGCGTCGCGCAGCCGCACCATGACCGGTCTTGCCACGCTGGTGAGCTGGGTGCCGTCGGCCACCGCCTGGCCGAGGTGAAACAGTTTCAGCGTCAGCCTGTAACGGTCGTCAGTGTCGTCCTGAACCACATAGCCAAGTTGCACCAGTGTTTGCAGAAAGCGATAGACCCTGGCCTTGGGGATATCCAGACGCCTGGCCAGATCGGTCAACCGCATGCTCTCGCTGACCCTGGACATTTCTTCAATGATCAGGAATGCCACCTGGGTTGACTGGTTCTGGGACTTGTCGAGAGGCGCACTCATGTCAGTTTGAACCTCCAAATAATGCGGGCAAAGACAGGGTCAACTGCGGCACAAAGGCCACCAGCAGCAAGACGAATACGCAGATTGCAATCAGTGGCAAAGCGGCACGGCTGACTTTCTCCAACGGCACCCGTCCGATGGTCGATACAATAAACAGGCACAGACCCACCGGCGGCGTCACCATGCCGATCATCAGGTTCAACACCACCATGACGCCGAACTGGACCGGGTCCACATCAAGCACGGGAAAAACCTGGTTGATGATCGGCATTGCCAGCACCAGGGCTGCCAGCGGTTCCAGGAACAGACCCAGGACAAGCAGGATGATGTTCAGCAACAAAAGCAGAAGGATCGGTGACTGGGTTACCGACAACAGCGCTTCAGCTATTTGAGCCGGGATATTCTCAATACTCATCAAAAACGACGTCATGCTTGCCATCGCCACCACCAGCATTACCCCGGCCGACATGGTGGCCGCTTCATAGAACGACTTGCGTATGCGTTGAAAATCCAGTGTCCGGTACAGGAACAGTCCGATCACCAGGGCATAGGTCGCAGCAACCGCTGCTGCCTCGGTCGGGGTGAAAACGCCTGATTTGATGCCGCCGACAATGATGAACGGCAACATCAGTGCCGGCACGGCTTTCCAGAACAGGCCACGTCTTTGATCGGCCGGAATTACCGGCGGCAGCGGATGGTCTTCAACCCGTGCCTTGTAAAGCGCGTAGGCGATCAGCAGGGCGCACAACAAAAACGCCGGCACGATACCGGCCATGAACAGGTCACCGATCGACGTGCCTGTAAGCACACCGTACAAGATCAGCGCAAGTGAAGGTGGTACCAGCGGCCCCAGCAAAGAACCAACCGCGGTGAGAGCCGCTGCATACTCGACACGGAAACCATCGCGCTTCATGGCCGGGATCATCACACTGCCCAATGCAGACGCTTCTGCAGTTGCAGCCCCACTGACACCGGAAAACATCAGGCTCGCCACCAGGTTCACCGCCGCCAGTCCGCCCTTGATCTGGCCGACAATGACCTGCGCGAACCTGACGATATACTGGGTCAGTTGCGCTGAGTTCATCAGGTTGCCGGCCAGGATGAAGAACGGGATCGTAAGCAGGACGAAATTGTCGATACCAGTGATCATCTTTTGCGGAAACGCCAGCAGCAGCATCAGTTTCCCGGTGAAGATCAGATAGGATAGTGATGCCAGTCCCAGGCACAGGGCGACAGGTATGCCCAACAGCAGGAAAATACAGAAACAGATCAGGTATAAGGTCATGTGGGCCCGTCCCCATACCCGTTGTGATGATCAGCCAGCGAAATTGTGCCCCGGGCCGCTTGTATGTAAGAAATCGTTTCCAGCGCGATGCGAACCCCCAGCAGACCGACGCCAACGGGCAGTACTGCATAGACCCAGAACATCACCGGCACCGGAACAACGCCCTCACCAAACAGATCGCTGAATATGAAACGCAGTGCCGGTATCGGTTGCGACCCGGCGATCATGGCGTACTTGAAGCCATAATAGACGAGCAGGAAGCACAGGCTGGCTGCCAGTATATTGCCAATGATTGCAAACAGGTATGCGGCGCGTCTGGGCAGGGCATATAGGGCAATGCGCACAGACGCGATTTCGCCGCGCTCGTAGGCGAACAACAGCGCCAGCATCGACATCCAGATCAACAGGTAGCGGCAGATTTCCTCGGCCCAGATCAACGAGTTGTTGAAACCATACCGCATCACAACCTGCGCCATCATGATGGCGAGCAGCAAACCGACCATGACAACCAGCAGGTTCTTCAGCAGTTCCCGCCACAGCGTCAGCAGATTGCCTGATGTCATGATAACTATGCTCCTGCGGCAGGGGTTGATGTCATCGGGTTGGCCAAGCCGGCTGCGTCCGGTCCGGGCATGTGCCCGGACCGTCTGATACCAAAGTAACTGTCTATTGACCCTTAGTTGAAGTCGGCTTCCTGGTATTCGGTCAGGTGCTTATAGTCGTCGCGAACGGGGGCGAAGACATCAAGGTTGAGTGCTACCTCGTCTCCCATTGCCTCGCCACAGTGCACGACATCGGGTGGGATTCTGACCACTTCGCCTGCGCCTGCTTCCACAACTTCGTCACCTATCTCAAACCTGATCCTGCCGGACACGACATAAGCCAGTTGCTCAAACGGATGGGAATGCGGACGCTTTTCCATGCCCGGTTCCAGCCAGTTCATCACCATCAGGGCATTGTCACCACGGAAAGCTGTACGCGACACACCGGGCCGGACAACTTCTTTCGGCAGGGTGTCCCATCGGTAGACATTGGTTTTTCCCGACATATCAGTCTGCCTCGAGCGCGGACTTGATCTTGGCGATCAGCGGTGACTTGCCGACCCAGGTCTCAACGACAGGGGCGGTTTTGGCCTTCATAGCGTCAAGTTCATCGAGTTTGCCGATTTCAACGCCCTTGCCTTCCAGGAACTTGACCGTATCTGCCTCCTGAGATGCCGCCAGCGCGTAAGCTTCAGCCGTTGCTTCCTTGCCTGCGGTGGTGATGACAGCCTTGGTTGCATCGTCGAATGAGTTCCAGGTGGTACCTGAAAAAATGATGACACCCGGCCAGAAGTAGTGCCCGGTCAGGGTTACTTTCTTGGCGGACTCATAAAGGCTTTCCGACTGGACCGACGACAGATTGATTTCAACGGCGTCAATGGTTCCTGTTTCCAGCGCCGAATAGACCTCACCATAGGCCATGCCGATCGGGTTCACACCGACGGCTTCCCAGGTTGCCTTGTGCAGCGGGATCGGGACGATGCGGGTTTTCTTGCCGGCAAAGTCGGCAATGGTTTTCACGCCGTCGCCGCGGGAAAGAAAGTGGCGTTGGCCAGCTTCGATAAAACCGACGCCCTTCATGGATTTTTCGTCCAGGGTGGCCAGCAGTTCATCACCGAGGTCGGACCCCAGCACACTTGCCATCTTCTCGTAAGATGAGGCAACGAACGGCAATTGCAGCGCATCAAACGATGCAAGGCCTACAACCAGCGGCAGAACCGGAGCGGATACCAGCGCACCTTCAATAGTGCCGATCTGCAGGCCCTCGAGCAGTGCCTTGTCATCGCCCAGTTGCCGATCACCGACGACTTCTATCTTTATTTTCCCGTCGGTACCGGCGCTGACCTTGTCAGCAAATATCTGCATGCCCTGCTGGAAAATATGCTTCGACGAAGCAGCGTGGCCGAACTTGATGACCCGCTCCTCGGCCATTGTGGAAATTGTCGAAGCGGCCAAGGCGACGGCCGCAACCAGTAAAGAAAAACGCATGTCGTATCCTCCCTTTTTGTTTTGCATATTGAAACGACGTTCTTAATAGTGATACGAAACAATAAAGGGTGTCAACGATAATTGCCAACCTGCCGCAAAAGCGTGGATTTCCCGGCCTGGCAATGTCGATCTGTGAAATTTACGGATGGACGATCTGTTTGCCCTCGCAAAACAAAATGGCGCAGGCAATGCGCCTGCGCCATTTCTTTCACAGTGATCTTAGGACCGGTTAGAAAGACCAGCGAATGCCGGCAACAACGGCATTAGATTCATAGTCGGTTGAAGAGGACACGCCCGAAACGGCGGTCAGAGAAACATCGTCCGCGCGAAAATATCGATACTGCACGTCGAGTATCATGTTCGGCATTATCTCAAAGCCCACGCCTGCGATCAGTTGCCACGCAAAAACCGTATCGTCGTCATTCATCACGACACCAACGCCGTCAATGCCGTGGCCGTCAAAATCGACATTGGCAACACCGACACCGCCGCCGGCATAAAATTCAAAAGGACTGCCGGTATCCATATCGAACAGCACGTTTGCCATCCCGGCAATCACACTGGTCTCGCCCAGCGCGGCGCCAAGTGCATTGGCTCCCCCGCCGCCGACATTATGGGACTCGACATCGTTGCCGCGGTAGCTGAACTCACCTTCCAGCCGCATGCCGAAGGGGCCTGATATGGAACCCCAGTCGTAGCCGATAGCGCCACCGGCCACAAAACCTGTATCGTAGGCATTGACGACATTGGCAGGACCGGCAATGTCAAAGTCCGTTGAGTCGACCCAGTTTGCACCGCCAAAGCCGCTGAAGTACCAGCCGGACGGCGCTACGGGTGTTGCTTCAGGTGCGTAAAGATCAGCAGCCTGTGCGGATCCGCTTGCCAAAAATACCGCGCCGATAATTGCGCCGAAAATCCTCGTTTTCATACTCAAATACTCCCCTTTGTTTCACATCAGCATTGACATTCGCTTTGAACGCGAGCCCTTGCCCGGCGGTTCATTGCCAGTTGCACAATTTGCAATTGTTACAAGATCAGGCGGTCAAACTGTCCAACTGGGCATACTGCAACCACGGCGGTGCAACAAGAAGCCTGGTTGCTTCTTCGACCGGGACAGGTTTGCTGAAATAATAACCCTGAAGGCAGTCACATCCCAGGCCGGCGAGAAGGTCGGCCTGCTCTATCGTCTCGACGCCCTCCGCTATGACCTTTTTCTCCAGGCTGTTGGAAAATTCGGTTAGCGCTTTGACAATGCCAAATGACGGCTTGTCATCCGGTAATCCCATGACAAACTCCCTGTCTACCTTGAGCACGTCATAGTTTTCAGTCCTCAAATGCGACAGGCTGGCAAAACCGGTTCCAAAATCGTCAAGCGACAGCGACACACCCATTTCATCCAGTTCGCTGAGTGTCTTCCTCAACTGAGGGTTGCGCCCGGACAGCAGCACGTTCTCGGTTATTTCTATTGTCAGAGCTTTCGGTGAGACACCGCTTTTGCATAGCAGGTCGTGGACAAAAACAGCGAAATTGGGCCTTGAAAGCTGCGAAGTTGATACATTGACCGAAATGTAGTCAACCGAAATTCCCTGGCGCGACCACTCTGCAAGTGTTGAAATTGACTGATGAACTATTGCATCACCAATCTCGATTGACAGCACCGGATCTTCCAGGGCCGGCCAGAACATTGCCGGCGGCAAAATCACGTCGTCTGCCTTTTTCCATCTCGCCAGGGCTTCAAACCCAACCAGCCGTCGATCTGCAGAGCTAACGATTGGCTGAAGGAAACCCGTAAACTCGCCACGTTTGACTGCCCGGCCGACTTCTTCAAGAAGCGTTTGCGCGTCCAGCCGCTTCTGCCGCAACTCAGGCGAAAACACCTGCACGGCGCAGCGATCCTTGCTCTTTGCCTGTATCAACGCAGCGTCTGCAAAATCATACAATGTCGTCAGGTTGTGTGAGTGATCGGGATACAAAGCAGCCCCAACGCTGCCGGAGACCAATAGTTCGGTACCGTTGATTTCAAATGGGGCCGAGAACAGATCACTGATTTCCGTCAACATGGCCTCGGGATCACCATCTACCGGCACAATGGCGGCGAACTCATCACCGGCCAACCTGTACACATCACCATTTGTCCCGATTGTACCGGCAAGACGGTGGCCGATTTCTATCAGCAGCGCGTCACCGGACGTATGACCCAGCCTGTCATTGATGTTCTTGAAGTCGTCCACATCGATCGCGACAACCGCATACCGGTCATTCTCGAAGTCCAGTGTTGATGTGTAGTTATCAAGCGCCTCGTAAAAACTGCGCCTGTTGTTCAAGTTCGTCAGATCATCCGTGTAGGCCATCGCAACAAGCTTGTTCTTGAGGGTGTGCTGTTCGGTGACATCTTCAAATGTCCCGAATACCTGCTTGTTTCCGTTCCCGTCTGTTGCAATTTCTCCCAGCGAGCGCACCCAGCGCTTGACGCCATCGGCTCTGATTATCTCTGCGTGAATGTCAAACGGTTCTTCGGTAAGAACTGTTTTTTTCAAGCAATTCGAAACGGTCTCCCGCCACGCAGGTGAGTAAAACTCGATGGCTGTTTCAATCTTCGGTTGATAATCAGCTTCAACTCCATGAATTTTTCTGGTCGCTTCCGACCAGACAATCTCTGATGTATTGGGAGTGAATTGCCAAGTTCCTATACTGGTTATGCGCGATATCTGATCAAACAACCTGTTTTGACGATGCAGAATCGATGCCTGCTTTTCCAGCTTCTCCGCTTGCTTTTTCTTATCCGCCAGGGCTTGCCACCTCTGCCGGTTGGCCCGCTCCTTCAGTAAAAGGCTTACGGCCAGGTCGGCGAAATCCGCAAGGGCTTCGACATTGGTACTGTCACCACACAACGGCGCATCATTGACCAGCAGCAATGCACCAACTATGTGACCAGGCCGCAGTTTCAGCGGAGCGCCGGCAAAGCCGACCACCGCGCCGCTGGCAATCTGCGGATAGTTTTTGAGGTGCGGCTTGTTGGAAGCATCATGTACAAGCAAAGGCTTGCCTGCATCCACAATCAGGTTTGAAAGCGATTCCCGGCGAGCTACCCGCATCATCTCATATCCGAAAGACGCTTTGCCCCAGGCCGCAGTGTCATCGACAATCGTGACCACGCACCCGGACACCCGCATTGTCCTGGCAACCAGCCGGCACAAATCGGCAAGAGCAGGATCAGCACCGGGTTCGACCACCTGAAGACTGTCGACAACCTTGCGGTCGAGTGTTCCTGAAGCTGAGATCGTCACCATCTGTTTTGCATCCCGATTGTTTGTCGGAGCCAGTGCTCCTAAGATCACAATGGTCAACGGCAATTAAAATAACGTGAAAACATAAACTTGAGGAAGTTGGAGTATACTAAAAATAAACCCTGATTTTGATTGCCAAACAGGTGAATTTGCCTGGATCAGGATGGCTTTCGATTGAATCAGACAAAACCGCATAAATTGTAGAAGACTCGACTTGATCTGACACCGCCCCCTTTCCAGCGAACTGGAACGAGGGCGGCGCATCTCTTGAAAGAGAATGTGGTTATCCGTTTTGATGGTGGTGCGAACCAACCACAAAACGAAAG
>Ga0316189_10004742_pt1 | contig 13045 bp, 13 predicted proteins | sample LowCovwburrow_MG_FD_204930 | JGI IMG/M metagenome (GOLD analysis project Ga0316189, IMG submission 204930) | Coastal sediment microbial communities from Maine, United States - Lowes Cove worm burrow | ecosystem: Environmental > Aquatic > Marine > Coastal > Sediment | place: USA: Maine... | reverse complement strand
CGTCGATCGAGAAGCGCCTCAAGGCCGCCTTTGAGGGTGAGAGCCAAGACCAATGACCGATCGGCCGACGCGGACGATGCCTGGATCGCCCGCGCCGGCGTTCGCCCGTTCCGCGTCGGCGTTCGCCTTCTACGCCGACGTAGTAAGCTAAGCTATAGATATGATTCAGTTTTGCTCAGAGCGCCTGCGCTCGTGACGTGCTCGTACCAGTCGCATCCCCGCTCTCGATGAGCGAGATCGCCGTACGCAGCGCGCTTGGTGCCAGGTGCATGTAGCGATCTGTGGTGCTCGAGTGAACGTGCCCCGCGAGCTCCTGGATTGCCCTCGGCGGGGCCCCTTTCGCGGCTAGCCGCGAGCAGAAGGTATGCCGGAGGATGTGTGGACCCTTGGGCGGCAGGCCTGCGACCTTCTGCGCCTTGCCGATCGTCCGATCGATCGTCCGCTGCACCGGTGCCCGGCCGTCCTCTAGGAGGACGACCCGCGTCTCGAGATCCCCACGCTCCTTACGGAGCTTGGCGAGGAGAACCCGCAGCCGCGAGGTCATCACGACCTGGCGTGGCCGGTTGCCCTTCGGCAAGTGAACGTGCCCGCGCCAGAAGTTCTCGCAGATGTTGAGAACCCCGCGGTCAACGTCGCAGTTGACCAGGCGCAGCGCCGCGAGTTCGCCACCGCGCAGCCCCGCGTCGCCGCCGAGGAGCACGGCTAGCAGGCAGTGCTCGCCGACCTCCTTCGCCGCTTCGACGAGCCGCTCGAACGTCGCCTCGTCGTAGAAGTCGAAGCGCTGGCGCGGCTGTTTGAGCTTGCGGATCCGCGGCATCGTCTCGACCACGCCCCACTCGATCGCCGTCTTCAACATCGTCCCCAGCAGGGTCAGCATGTTGTTGACGCTCGCCGGCGCCTGGTAGGCGTAGCGGGCCTTGAGTCGGGCGACGTCCGCCTCGGTGATCGCGTCGAGCTTGTGCTCGCCGAGGCTCGGGAGCAGGTACGTGTTGATGATCTTCTTCTTGTTGTAGACGGTGCTCGGCTTGAGCCGGTTGGCGAGAACGTACTCGGCCATGAAGCGCTCGCCGAACGCCGCTAGCGTTGGCACCTCGACGAGCTCGGGCCCGCTCTCGCTCCCGACCACCTCCGTGCTCTCCTCCTCTTCCTCGTGACCGTGCAGGATCAGCCAACGCTCCCGCTCGCGCGCCCACTTGAGCGCAGCCGAGCGGCTGGTCGCTCCCGGGATTTTGGTACGTTCCCGGATCTTGCGACCGTCGATCAGCTTGACGTGGATGTCGGCCTGCCAGGTCATGGTGTTGGTCTTGGAATAGACCCTCTCTCGGATTTTGACGCTCATTGACTCCTCCATGAGCGCCGCTCTGTCCCTTGCTGCAGGAACGCTAGCACGCTATCGCGCATGAAGTACAGGCGCCGCCCGACCCGGACCACTCCGGGAATTTGCCCCCGATACACCCGGTCGTACACCGCTCGTCGCGAGCAGTGGAGCCACCTCGCCAGCTCATCCGCCGTCATCAACGGCGACTCTCGACGCGCCACAGCAGCGGCCGCCGATCCATTCATCTGTCCCATCGTCCACCTCCAAATGCCGGCCCAAGCGCCGACCTCATGATCGAGGGTAGGAGGCGGCCGCCCGGCCGTCAGCGGAAGAGATCGCCCCGGGCCTCAGCGCTCATGGTCGAGGGGATCTCGAGACTGGTAACCCGACCACTGAGTAGCCTCGTCCATCCGAGCGATCCATGTGCGGAAGGGATCGGCGGCATCAGAGTTCGACGCTCATTGCGGAAGCGCTGGACCACGGTGACGACACCGCCGTGAAGGGGCGCGACGGAGGCGAGCCCGTGCTCGTGCTTGACCGAGCGCCGCATGTCCTGAAGGACCGCTCGGGCGAGGCGCCTTCGGCATGCACCTGCACACGGCGACCACCGTCGACGGTCGCGACCGCAAGCGACTCGAGCGATTCTGCCGCTAACTGCTCCGCCCGCCCTTCGCCCACGATGCCGTGGAGGCGACGGGCGACGGGCGACGATCGGCGCAGGGAGTCGAGTTCTCTCCTCCCGGGCCTGAGGGAGAGCCGTTTAGGTTGTCGTGTGCCATCCGCGCACTGTAGCTTGGCCCGGTACCGGGCTCCGAGCTGTCCGCGTTTTCAAGTGTGTCCAGTCCGCAGGACGGCATCCCTGGCCGGGTCTGACGCCCCGGATCGAGACGGTCAGCATCGCGCGCCCATGACCCGCCTGACGATCCTCGCCCTCGCGCTGGTCCTGACAGCGTGCGGCGGCGACGAAAGCGCAACTCCGAGGACAGTGCGACGTGCGACGGGGCTCCCGACCCGCGCGGACGAGCCCCCGCTCGCGCTCGTGCTCTTTCTCGTCGGCTCGCATGACCACGGCTTGTTGCTCGCGCGAGCGCGCTCGAACGCGGCTCCTGAGCCCACGCCCGTCTTTGAGCTCGTGGAGGAATTCCCCGGCGGCAACATCGGGGCGAGCGCCAGCGGCGACCTCCGAGAAGACTGTTCGCCCTGGATGACGTCGACCTTGGGGGCGGCGCTGGGTACTCGGAGGCTCATGGAGGCTGAAGCGGTGACGGCGCAGGGACGCTCGACGGGGTGAGCCAACCGCTCAGCAGGCGCGCGTGGTGCGTTCGTAGGCCAACTCACCGCCCTTGCCGGGCTTCGCGACGCGACGTCGGCGGCTGGACGCGCGAAGCCGACCGCGACGCATCGGAGCGGGCTCAAACGAACAAGGGCAACTGGCCACGAGGACAGGGTCGCGGAGGTGCGCGGGCGCCGTGCAGATCACTCAGGTCCGTCATGAGGAACTCGAACTCTCGAAGCAGACGAAGAAAAGGCGAAAGCAGAAAACAAAACGCAGCGGCAGGCCGCGGCAGGGCAAGGCGAGCAACTTCTGGACGTTTCGCGTTTCTTTTTGGGTGATGCAGCTCCGTGACCTGAGAGCTCTCTGGAGCGCCGAGGTCACGCGGAACACGGCCGAGGTCACGCACCCCAACCCCCTCGAGGTCACGCTGGAGGCCACCGAGGTCACGCCGGGAGCCGCCGAGGTCACGGTACGGCCTAGAGACCAGGTCACGCGAAGGGCCCTCGAGGTCACGCGCCTGAGGATGACGAGGGCGCGGCTGCACCCACGACGTTCACAACAGTGGAGTGCCGAAGGGACGACCCGGCGCCAGAGCTTGGCGCGCTCTTGAGCAAGCTCGCAGAGGAGGCGCCCTACACGATGTCGATCTCGCGCGTGACCGAGGTGCGCGAGGTTCGGGCGCGCAGGGCGAAGGAGCGCGGGACGAAGGAGCGTAGCCAGACCCGAGGGGGCGGCGGCCAGCGGTCCGCCCCCGCCCGCGGTGAGCGGGCCGAGCGTCCGGGGCGAGCAGCGGCCGGTCGGCTGCTGCCGAAGGCGATGCACCGAAGAGGCCCCCGAGGTCGAAAACAATCCCCATGATCTTCCGCGGTGTCTATGGCGTTTTCACCCCTTTGGACCCGCAGTCGACCGACGAGCCGGCGGGAGTATTCGAATTCGTCGCGAAGCTTCGCGCACGGGTTCGCGCCCTTCCGTCCCGCCGACATCCGCTCGTGATCGGGGTGATGCAGAGGGTCCAGCTCGCGGGCCCGGAAAAGGCTCCCAAAGTCCGCGCGATGATGGACTCCAGAGCCTAGAGCCCGAAACACTTCGCGCAATCGAAAGCGCCGCGCCGCGGAGGCTGGCCTCGTCGAATTCACGCGCGCGTGAAGGCCGACAGTGGCCACGTCGCGCGGTCACGTACGTGGCGGATCAGGTGCCACTATCGTGATCGATCCGCGTCGGATCCGGCGTCGACAAGACGGCCTTGGGCTGCAACATTCGATGGGCGATCGGGTGCCGCCTAGGGTGCCGGGCTCGCTGGTGGGAGGCGCGGGATGGGGGACTCGAGAATACGAAGCGCTACGTCGTCAACCGACGCAGCAAACATGTTGCTCGACGCGAGAGACATGTCCGCCGACGGGAACAACATGTCCGCCGGTGGGAACAACATGTTCGACGATGTAGACGGGGACCTGCTTGCCGAAGCGCTGCCGTGGATCGCCGGACACTGCCGCTTCGTCACGACCAACCTCCCTTGCGGCGTCGTCGGAGTGTCCATCGCGGCACAGCTCCTCGCCGCGATCCCTGACGCCTGTCGTCGCCGGGTCCCCGACATCACGGGGTCCGGGCCGGACGTGTTCGCCAGAGCGGTCGACTACGGACTGCTCGCCGAGGTCCCGAGCGCCCGGGTGATCCGGTCGGTGCCGAAGCTCATCGCCGACGCTTCGCCGATCTTTCAGCGCCGAGGCAAGCGGCACTGGACGCTCTGGATCGTCCACCGCCAAGATGCTCGCGAAGATCAAGAAGCTGACGCCGCCAAGTCAGCTCCGGGTGTGCGCGCCGGTGACTCGCTCGCAGCCGCGCTCCCGCGGGCAGCTTGCGACGGTTGTCCAAGAGCTGACCGCAGCTCTTGCGGCTGAACGGTCGGCGCGAGAATTGGAGGCTGACCGGTTGTCTGCGCTCGAAAGGGAGCTCGCGGAAAAGTCCCACGCCCTCGCGGGGGTCCTCTCCGAAGCGGCCGATCAGGCCGAGTTCCTCAGCCAAGCGAAGCGCGAGATCGCCGACCTCATGAGAGCTCAGCGAGAAGACGGTGACCTCCGAACCCAGCTCGCCCGGCTAGAGGGCGAGGTCACAAGGCTCCGGGATGCGCACGACACCGCCATCTCTGAGAAAGACAAGCTCAGTACCGAGCTAGCGAAGGCCGTCGAGGCCAACGAGGCGCTGGCGCAGCGACTCCGCCAGCTCGGACACACCGACGACATTCTCACCCTCGCGAGCGGGATCACCAGGCTCTTCTTCGGCGACAAGAAGAAGTAGGTGCCGCCGCTGCGCTCTTCTCGCTCTTCTTGGCGGTTAAGCGTTCTGAGCTGCGATCTTGAGCGATGCCCCGGGTACTCAGAGGCCGGTGGAGGGAGGACCGGACACGGCGCACAGATACTCTCAGGGAGGCGCCTACCGCTCATCAGTCGCGCGAGATGCCTTGGCGTGGGCGTTGCTGGCGTGGCTGTCGCTGGCGTGGGTGTTGCTGGCGTAGGCGCTCGCTCAGGCAGATGTTGCTCTGCTGCCGTCGCTGTTGCTCGTGCTGCCGTTGCCCCTACGGCACGAGGCAGGCTTGGGGTGTTCGCGCGCTCTCCCGCTGGCGCAATTTGGGGTCGGCCCTCCGAGTAGGCGATCTCGCGGTCCTTGCGACACCGCGAATTGTATTCCCCCGCGGATCGAGCAGCCCTTCAGCAACCAGCTCTCCCGCCGGGCTGGGAGACCAAGGCCCGCGAGCTCCTCGGCGAGATCGCAAGCCGCTCCAAAAAGACTGCCGCCGCCGAAGGCGATCATCGAGGCTCCCCACCCAAGGCCTCCCGGAGCCAGTCAAGAGGGATGCTCCGTGGGTACGTTGCCAGCACACTGCGCGGGCTTGCGCATCTCGGCGGGATGGGGCGTTATGAAGCAGTGCCATCGACGCCATCAGCGCTAACCGCCGTGCTCGGATGGACGCCCTTCGACGCGCCCGAGCAGGAGCCTGCTCGTCGACCGCATGTGCTCGACAAGCGGTTCCGGGTGGTCGGTCCGATAGGTCGTGGAGGCATGGCCAAGGTCCAGCTCTGCGAGGACCTTGTGCTGAGGAGCGAAGCCGCGGTCAAGGTGTTGCGGTCCACGGGCACGGACATGAGGCGGCGCTTTCGCGACGAGGCGATATTGCTCGCGAACCTCCGACACCCACACCTCGTCCAGGTGTTGGCGGTCGGCGAGACTGAAGAGGGCTTTCCATACATCGCGATGGAACACCTCGGTCAGAGTCTTGACCGTCGACTGCGTCGAGGGAAGACGGTGCCGTGGCGCGAGGCTGTCGAGATCGGAGTTCAGATCGCCGAAGCTCTGTCGACCCTGCACCGCGCCGGGGTCGTGCACAGGGATGTGAAGCCGGCCAACATCGCCGAGATCCGCGGTGTGACGGGCCGGGTCTTCGTCAAGCTCATCGATCTGGGGGTCGCGAGTGTCGAAGATCTCTCGAGTCTGCAGCTGGGTGGCGAGAGCGCGCCGCCGCGACGACCGACAAAAGAGGGAAAGGTCCTCGGGACGCCTGGATACACCCCGCCGGAGGCGGGCCTCTGCGAGCCGGACGCCCGCTTCGACGTCTACGGGCTAGGCGCGGCCATCTTCGAGCTGTGCACGGGGGCAGTCCCCGACGCGCTCGATCGCAAGACGATGCGCTCCATCAAGCCTGAGCTCGATCTTCCAAAGGAACTCGACAGCCTCATCGCCCACGCGCTCGAGGTCGTACCCGAGTCGCGGATCGCCACGGCGGCAGAATTATCGAAGGGTCTAGCGGCGGTCCTCGAGCGCTACCCGAAAGGAGCACGGGCAGCGCTCTTTGATGGTTGCTTCGAGCTGATCAAGCTCCTTGGGATCGGCGCGAAGGCTGAGGTCTACCTGGCGTATCACCGAGACGCCCGTCGCTTCGTCGCCTTGAAGATCCTCCGGGACGAGGTGCTCAAGAACGCTGAGGAGCGGGAACGCTTTGACCGCGAGGCCCGGGTCCTCAGCACCGTCAAGCACCCGTCGTTGCCGGCGCTCATCGAATGCCGGACCAGCACCGAGTGCCCACGGCCGTTCATCGCGATGACCCTCTGCCAGGGGTGCCGGGCGACGGATTTTATAGAGGAGCCCCTCTCTCCGCGCGAAGTGATCTCCGTCGGTCAACAGCTCGCCAGCGCCTTGGTCGCTCTCCATGAGCGCGGCGTGATCCACCGAGACCTGAACCGAACGAACGTCTTGATTGATCGCAGCGAGGGTGACATCCGAGCATCCGTGATCGACCTCGGTCAGGCAGATTTGCTCGACGAATTTTACGCCGGTGTCGACGAGCGCTACCCAACCCCGCCCGAGGCTCGCACTCGGCTCGGCACTGGCGGCCTGGAGCACGCTCAGTGGACAGCCCCAGAAGCTCGGAGCGGCGAGGGGTGGACGACGAAGAGCGATGTCTACTCGCTGGGCCTGCTGCTCTTCATTCTGCTGACGGGTAAGATCCCGATCAAGGAGGAGGACGGCGGATGGCGATCACCGGCCGATCTCGTGCCGGAGTCCGAGGGACCGTTGGCGGAAGCGATCCTCGGAGCGCTCAACGTCGAACCCTCCGCTAGGTTCGACGCCCCCGGTCTTCTCGGCTACCTCGACGAGGCTGAGTGCGATCTACGGCTTCAAGCGCTTGAGGAGGCCCGTGCGTGTCAGGAATATGTGCGCACGCCGACAGAAGGCGACCAGGCCATCGTTCAGCCCGCTCAATCCACGAAAGCCACGAAAGCCACGCAACCCGCAGGGATGAGCCGGCGACTCCGTATCGTCGCGAGTGGTGCCGGTATTGCGGCGCTCTGCGTGCTCTCTTGGGGCCTTGGCCGGAACTCTCTGCGGAGCGCAGAGATCCAATCTCATTCGTCTGTCGCCGAGACCGAGGAGGTCGTTCGGGAGCTCAAGTCTCCGTCGGTCGTGGCGGGCATCGCCAGCCCGTCGCTCGGCAAGACAACGACAGCCGACGGCACGACAGGTGATGTCTCGTCAGCAGCAGACGCAGCGACAAGGGGCACGGTCGCGGCGACGAGCGGCCCGGTTAGCGGGGTTGGCGAAGCGGGGGAGGGCTCCAGCTCAAGCGCCCAAGTGGCCGAGCCTTCGGGGCATCTACCCATCGAGACCACAGAGATCAGCCCACAGTCAGCCCAAGCCCCCTCTCGAGCAAACGCAGGCTTGAGTCGGAGAGCGTTTCGCAAGGTCATCGACCCGAAGCGCTATCAGCTCGGCTTATGCGCCCTGAGAGCGGCTGAAGAGGACGGTGAAATCATCGCAAAGCTGCGGATCTCCGCCTCCGGTGAACTCGTGAGTCACACCCTGAGCCGCGAGGTCCCATGGGTGGTCGAGCGCTGCATAGGCAAGATCTTTGAGGAGCTGAGCTTCCCACCATCGGCTTCCGTGACGATCCATCGGGTGATCATCGGGCACTCATGATGGACGGCGAGAGACCTGCAGAATGATCGAAAATGCCCTACCATCGAGGCTCGTGCTCCCCTCGCGCTCTGAACCCCGCTCCGCTCACGGCCCGTATGGGTTTGGTGCGCTGGTGGTGGTCATGGCGATCGGAGCTGGGCCCACGCCTGCGCAGGCAAGCCCACGTGAGCACAAGTCCGAGGGCTTTGCCGTAGCGGACGAGGACGGAGCGCTCTCCCTCGATCAACAGCGGCGTGACCTTGAGGGCGAGGCGCTCGCCCTCGTGCAACAAGAACGCTTCCTCGAGGCCTCCGCGGCATGGGAGAGGCTCGCCGCTCACGAGTCTGAAACCGAGGCGAGAGTGATCGCTGAAGTCCACGCCGCCGACGCATGGCTCATGGCCTTCGAGGTGAGCGGTGATCCGGGGCATCACTGTGCCGCCGAGCGGATCCTCGCTCGCATTCTTGAAGAGGAGGTCGCGCTCGACGAGCGTGCACGCCAGGACTTCACGAAGATGCTCGACGACTCGAGATCTTCGGGGATCGATTGCTCGACCCACAAGAGCTCCGCAGAGCTTTCACGGCGGACCGTCCCCCTGCTCATGGGCACGGCGCAGCGGTCGAGGCCCTCGCCCCGACGAGCAACGCCTTCGACAGAGGCTGACATGCTGCGGGGATCATCGGCGCGGACAAACGCATCGACGATCAGCGGGGCGGTCTCTCTCAGCCTCGCCGGTCCACTTCTCGGAGGCCTGCTCTACGCTCTGCTCGATGACCTTCGTGTGAGCAAGGAGCTGCGGGCCTACACGGCTAGGGTAAAGGCTGGGGAGGGCCTCTCGGACGCGGGGATCCTGCACGCCGAGCAGCTTGGCGATCGGGCGCTCCGCAATCGTAGCCTCGCGCTCGGCCTCGGACTCAGCGGGGCGGCGCTCACGGGACTCGGCATCGGGCTGCTCATCCGTGGGAAGCGACGCTCCGCTCGAGGGGGCGACGCTCAGCTCTCGATACACCCACAGACAAGCCCAAGGTCTACGGGCGTCGCCCTCCTCGGCCGTTTTTAGGACAGCGCGGATGCTCGACTCTCAACCCAGGCTGTTCTCCATCGTCTGTTGTCTGCTTGCAGCCTCGGCCTCGGGATGCGGAGCAGCAGCCTACGGCGATTACAAAGACGCGCTCACTGCCGCGAACACGACCGGCACCGACACTGATGGAGGGACGGTTGGGTCGAGCGACTCGGTCACGCTCACAACGGTCACCAGCAACACCGATGGCGGACAGAGCGGGTCGAGCACGGGCACCACCGCCGACACCGATGCCACCGACGGGACGACGACCGAGGGGATCAGGGACGGACCCGAGGTCGTTGACGTATCGCTCTGGCCAGCGGTGATCACCGCGAACGGGCCGCTGACGGTCGAGGTCGACGCGAGCTTGAGCCAGGGGGTCCGGCTCCTGCTGGAGAGCGGGGCTACTGTCGAACTATCAGAGACTGAGCCCGGTCACTTCGTCGGCGAGATTCCGGTGCTTACTGGTAGCGACAACGGCCAGCACTCTGTCGCTGTGGTCGCGTGGAGCGACGAAGACGAGAGTAACGAGGTCGATGCGGTCTACTTCGTGGATCTTCCGGATCCAGGAGCAGAGCTCTTGTGGGAGGCCTCGGACAACCCCTTCATCGGCAAGGGCTGGGTCGTGGCCATGGGGTCGCTCCCGACAGGCGACATCATCGAGCTGATCACGCGCGACGGGGAGGACGGGCGTCGTTGCTCTCTGCGGCGTCGATCTCCGCAGGGCGACTGGAACCCCAATAGTATCGTCGAGCTACTGTCCGGCGAGGAGTGCGAGGGGATCGATCTCGCGATCGGTGAGGACGGCACGATCCACACCCTCGTGTCGCAGAAGATCGGACTGAATACCTGGAGGTGGTCTCTCAGCAAGACCTCCACTTTCGGAGGCGAGGCGACCGAGGTGGGAGCGGGCTCCATCGACGAAGAGGCGACCGCGCTCGCGCTACGGCGCAATACGGGGGCGGTCGCGGTGTGCGGAGCGACTCCCAGCGGGTTCGGCGACCTGGACGCATTTGTGCGGGTTTACGAGCCGGGCGAGTGGGAGAAGATCGCGACCTTCGACGCGCCCGTCGATGGCAAGAAGCACCAGGCAGCCGAGCGACCACGCGACTGCGTCTATGTCGATGACGACCGCCTCGTACTCGTGGGGGATGCTTTTGGGAAGCATGACAACGGGGAAGAACCAGTTTTCCGCCGCTTTTTCCTCCCGGTCGACCTCAACGCCGACGAGGACCCAAGCTTCACGATCGGACCGAAAGGCTTCGCGAGCCAGAGCTTCGCGACCGCGGTCGACACCGATGGTCTTGGGCTGGTCTACGCGACTGGCTACGCCTGCGATGACCCCTGCGAAGGAAAGATCGAGGGTCGTCTGTGGGTCTACGACGTCGAGGGAGCGGAAAAGTCCGAACACACGCTTGGGTTCTTCTCCTACCCCGAGCTCGCGCCGCATGCGCTGGCATGGAGCCCCGCCGAGTACCTCGTGATCGCGAACGGTGGCTTTCAGGGGGAGGACGCTTCGTTTGTGGTCCGAGCCTTCGCGGCAGACAACTTCGTGGAGCCGCTGTGGACCTTCGCACGCAAGGACCTATTCGTGCTCCACATCCCGATGGTCGCGTTTGTTGGCCGATATGCCCAGCTCCACTTCGGTGGGCTCGGCGCGAACGTCTATCCTGGGGTCCTCTTCCTCGGCAGCTAGCGCTCACTGCGGGATGAAGTCTTCGCACGCAGTTGCGACGAGGTCAGTCGCCTGGTCGAAGGCCGGGCCGTAGTCCGGATCATCGAGGTCCGCGACCCAGTGGTGCGTGAAGCTTTCGACGAACTTACAGGGGTAGTTGTGCAGCTTGCAGCCGTCTGTCGTCCCGCCGCCGATGAAGAGCGCGATGATGGACAAAGGATCGCCGTTCTTCGCCACTAGCACCTTGTCGTACCACACCCATGGGTAGATGTAGGTTTGCGACTGGTCGACAGCTGAGGAGATAACCGTGACCATCAGCAACGCATCATCCCGCAAGAACCCCGCGTTGCAGCCGCCGTCGATGTTGAGGTTGTAGGACACGGCCCCGACCAAGGCGTCGCCGACGCGATCGTCCCCGTTGATGCCTATCTGAGCGGCACAGGCGAACGTCCCCGCCAGGTTGGGCTGCCCCTTCGTCATGTAGCGGCGGTCGTTTGCGATGTTGCAACGCTGGTTGGACGCGTAACGGCCCGCAGGGGTGACCATTCCTGCCCCCATCGTCCAGTCACAAGAGGTGAGCTTGGCAGCCTCTTCACACGGGTAGTCGAGGGGACAACACGGCTCTCCCTCCATGACGTCGACGTTGATCGGACAACAAGGCTCTCCCTGCTTGCACTTCAGCCCCGGACAGTTGCTCGAGCAGTAGTCGAGCCCCCACCGGTCATCGGCCCCCACGACCATGATGTGGTAGTCGAAATCGTCGAATTTCGCCTCGATCGTCTCGATGAACTTCGGGAACGCGTCGACGAGCTTCTCTTGGCTATCCTTCATCACGGGATGCCCTTCGATCACGAAGAGGAAGTCGATCTTCCCCTGGCATCCGAGCGGCTTGGTGTCGGTTGAGTCCGATCCCGATCCAACATCATCGACGATGGTGGTGGTGCCTGACGTAGTGGTGCTCGAGGCCGCGGTTGTCGACGTGGTCAGAGACGTCGACGTTGAGGCTGACGTCGACAGTTCCCCCGTCGAGCTTGAACCGCCTTTCGTCGACGTCGAGCCGCTCGACATGTTCGCCGACCCATCGACGATGGTCGTGAAATCGGTCGTTGCCGCCGAGTCCTGACGTTGACACCCGAGCGCGAGCAGACAACACGCAAGACCGCTCAACAGGCTCGGGGGGAATTCTCGCATCGAGACAGACGAGGATACTCGATGCCGGGCGCGAGATCGAGCCATCCGACTCACATGCAAAGTGAGCCCGTCGCAGGCGAGCCGACAGGTCATGCGTCGCCTCGTTTATAGCTAGGGCCTCGACCGCGGCGACCGTGGCGTATCTGTCGTTACCTGCTCCGCCCGCCCTTCGCCCACGATGCCGCCCTGGCCCTGATCGACGGCCGCGTCCGCGTCCAATTCAAGGCGCCTTCGCCACGAGGCGCCGCCTTCGCGACATGACCGCTTGAATCCACGCTCGGCTCTCGCGGCCAGTGCGTCAGCCGGCCGGTGAGTCGTCCGCGGCTCCGAGATGGGACGCTAGACCCCGAGGCTCGCGAGCGCTTGTGATGGGATCACGCGCACTTTCTGAGCAGCCCTCTCCGGCCGCGGCGTTGCAGCGCCGGTAGCGATGCCGGTGTGCGCCAGCTCGGGGGTCTATGTCCCGCGCGACACTCGCGGCTGCGACGCCGCGGTGCTCGTCCGGCAGCACGTCGACCGCTTCCTCGAGCACGTTGAGGAGGGCAGTCATGCCCCGCTCCCGGACTTCGTCCGGGACGAGCTGCGCGGCTTCGCCGTGTGCGGCGACTTCTCGCAGGGCTTCGTGCGGACAGCCTGCCGCCGCTGCGGCGACGAGCTGCGCGTCCCCTTCCCGTGCAAGGGCCGCGGCTTCTGCCCGTCGTGCATGGGCCGGCGCATGGCCGAGGGAGCCGCGCTGCTCGTCGACCACGTTCTGCCTCCCGTCGGCTACCGCCAGTGGGTGCTCTCCTTTTCAGGGCCGTTGGCGGTGCGCCTCGGCTACGACCGTGAGCTCCTCGCCGCGGTCTCGGAGCGCCTCACCCGAGCAGTCCTTCAGGACATACGACGTTCGGTCAAGCATGAGCACGGGCTCGCCTCCGTCGCGCCGCTTCACGGCGGCGTCGTCACCGGCTCTCGCTGTGCCTCGCGCCGGGTCTTCCCGACGAGTTGCGCGAGGCGGCCTCGATCCCGCGCCGGATCGGCTGGGCGGGTCTCCTCGCCCGGGTCTTCGCCGTCGACGTCACGGTCTGCTCCAAG
>Ga0316189_10004741_pt1 | contig 13047 bp, 10 predicted proteins | sample LowCovwburrow_MG_FD_204930 | JGI IMG/M metagenome (GOLD analysis project Ga0316189, IMG submission 204930) | Coastal sediment microbial communities from Maine, United States - Lowes Cove worm burrow | ecosystem: Environmental > Aquatic > Marine > Coastal > Sediment | place: USA: Maine... | reverse complement strand
TTATCCTCAAGGTCAAGGCGTTTTTTGGCGGTAAAAAAGGGCCGCCGTTGCTCATTAACTATTTTACACTGCTCAAGCTGTTCAAAAAGGGATCGGTTTACAGCACCAGTACCACCGTTATCTTTAGACTGGGTCCAATAGTTTCTCTGTCTGCTGCTGTCACGGTCCTGATGTTTTTACCCATTGCCGGCCAACCACCGCTGTTTTCCTTCAACGGAGACGTCATCCTGCTGCTTTACCTGCTTGGTCTGGGACGGTTTTTCACAATCGCCGCCGCCATGGACACGGCCTCGCCCTTTGAAGGAATGGGCGCAGCCCGCGAGGCCTATTTTCCGATTATCTGTGAAGCCACACTGTTCATGATTTTAATCCTTTTTACCATTCTCACCGGGCAATTGAGTCTGGCGGCCTATTTTTCGGGCGGTCAGCCCCTGATGCTCTGGCAAACGGCCGGGTCACCGCTGTTGTTTGTGGTTATTGCTCTTTTTATTATCCTGCTGACGGAAAATTCGCGGGTGCCGGTGGATGATCCGGCAACCCACCTGGAATTGACCATGATTCATGAAGTCATGGTGTTGGATCACAGCGGGCCCGATTTTGCCTTGATAGAGCTGGGCGCCTTTTTGAAACTATTCTTTTATGCGACGCTGGTCAGCCTGCTGGTCTGCCCGTTTTGGCTCGGCAGCCCGGCGGCCGACATCGGCCTGTTCTTTTGCATTCTCGCATTGGTATACGCAACCGTTGGTGTTACCGAGTCTGTCATGGCCCGCTTCCGGATGGACAAGGTACCCCAATTTGTCCTGACATCTTTTGCCTTGGCCTTTTTTGCAACCGTCATCACCCTGGAGTTCATCAAATGATCGAATTCGTCGATACCATTTTGGCCCTGGTTCTGCTGTCGGTTTTATTCTCATTCGGTACCAGTCGATTGCCGGCACTCATCAAAATTATCGCTTTTCAGGGCGTGGCAGTGTCCATTGTGCCCCTGTTTATCGGCTACGGCCTGGGCACCGGCGGAATCGTGTTTACGCTGATTACCCTGCTGATCCGGGGCATCGTCATTCCCCTTTGCATCTATCTGGCCATCAAGAAAGTCGCCATCCACCGGGAGGTTGAGCCCATTGTCGGCTATCATGCGTCACTGATGGTCGGCTTGATCCTTATCGTGGCCGCCACTTTCGTCAGCCCGAAATTTAATTTGCCCCAGTCCAGCAGCAATGCCCTGCTGCTCCCGACCGCCATTACCCTGTTGGCGGCAGGCATGTTTCTGCTCATGGCCCGGCGCAACGCGATCGCCATGGTTCTCGGTTATATCGTGATGGAGAACGGCATCTATCTGGTGGGCACCAGCTTTTCCGTTCGCGCCCACCACATCGTGGAATTCGGCATCCTGCTCGACGTGCTGGCCGGGGTTATGATAATGGCCGTCATTCTTCAGAATATCAAACAGGCCTTCGATGATGTGGACACGGCACTGCTTAGAACCTTAAAGGAATAGGTGTTCTTCTCATGGTTGAACTTGTATTTCTGGTCCCGCTTTTAACCGGGGTCATCGCCTTTTTCCTCCCGCGGACATCCGGACGGCCGCTGTTGGTGATTACCGGGTTCATCCATCTGCTCTTGTCCCTTATACTGTGGATCCGTCGACCGACGGCGCTGCTGCCATCTTATTTTGCGGTGACACCCGAGGGGCTTTTGTCGTTGCTGGTCATATCACTGCTGTTTTTCCTGATTTCCATCTACACGACCGCCTATCTCAAGGAAGCCGATATCCGGCCGGAAAATATTTTCACCGGCTCGATGCTGCTTTTTTTATCCACCATGACAATGGTCACACTGTCGGATCATATCATGGTCATGTGGATCGCCATCGAGGCCACCACTCTGGCCAGTGCGCCGTTGATTTACACCCACCGGACGGCCGCTTCCCTCGAAGCCACCTGGAAGTATGTCTTGATCTGTTCGGTGGGAATCGCCCTGGCCCTTTTGGGTTCGGTACTGATTGACCTTTCCATGGGTGTGGGCGGGGTGGACGTTCCGGTAGCCTTCTCCTCGCTTACGGAAGTGGCCCAACGCCTCGATCCGCTGTGGCTGAAAACCGGATTTGTGTTTATCCTGGTGGGCTACGGCACCAAGATGGGGCTGGCCCCGATGCACACCTGGCTGCCCGATGCCCACAGTGAAGCCCCCAGTCCGGCGTCGGCCCTTTTGTCGGGCGTGCTGCTCAACTGTGCCTACCTGGGGATATTCAAAACCAATAAAATCATGCAGGCCGCCGGGCTGGGAAATTTCTCCGGCAACATTCTGATCGTCTTCGGTCTGGCATCCATGCTGGCAGCGGCAACGTTTATCATCAGGCAGACCGAGTACAAACGCCTGTTGGCCTATTCGAGCATCGAAAACATGGGGATCATCGCCTTCGGCACCGGGATCGGCGGACTTGGGGCCTATGGCGCCGTGCTGTGTCTGATCCATCACAGCCTGATCAAATCGGCCCTGTTCCTTTCTTCCGGAAATATCCTCCTGGGTTACGGCAGTCGTCTGATTGAGGGGACCGGGAACCTTGCCAAACTGATGCCCAAAACCTTTGTGGCATTTTTCGGCGGATTTGTCGGTATTGCCGGCATGCCGCCGTTCGGGATTTTTCTGGGCGAACTGTTGATTATTCTCGGCGCCTTTCGATCCGGACACTATTGGGGGGTGGGACTGTTTATACTGAGCATCTGTGTGATTTTTGCCGGCTTTGCCAACCATGTCATGAAGATCGCGTTCGGCGGCACCGGGGTCGAGATTCAAACGAAAGAATTACCCAATATGGTCTGGCCCCAGTTGGCACTGCTCTTTACCTCTGTCGTGCTCTTCTTCTGGATGCCGGGCACCCTGTACCAAACGATCGTCAACGCATTAATGTAAAATCGGGTTAGGTGGCACCAAATGGATATGGATTTTTTACAGATCATCAATGGGGAGGCAGTCGGCAGAGACCGCATCCCGCATCTTGATTTCGATAAGTTTCGCAGGCAGGCTCTGGCAGTCGTCGATTCCGGGGGCAAGGTCGTCCACTATTTTGCCTACCAGGACGGTTCAACGGTCAAACTGCTGGCGGTGCTCAGGACCGATCGACTGCTGGCTGCCGGATGCGATGCACCTGAGGCCTATCCATCCATGACGCTGCGCTGCGAACCGTTCCATATGTTTGAACGCGAAATCGCAGAACAGTTCGGCATTCGACCCGAGGGTCATCCCTGGCTGAAGATGGTGCGCTATCACGCCAACCACCTCGGCAGGCCGGATGTCTTCGGAAACGATTACAGCCAAGACATCCCCGGACGCTACGATTACTATGCCGTGGAAGGCGATGAAATCCATGAGGTGGCAGTAGGACCGGTGCATGCCGGCGTTATCGAGCCGGGTCAATTCCGGTTCAATTGTATCGGAGAGCGTGTGCTGCACCTTGAAATTCAACTGGGTTACCAGCACCGCGGTGTCGAAAAGCTATTGCTCAATGCCGATGCCAAGCGGTTGCCCATTTTGGCCGAGGGTATCGCCGGTGACACCGCCATCGGAAACAGCCTGTGTATGGCACAGGCGGTTGAGACGTTGACCGCGGTCCAGCCCGATACCGGGGCCGACATCATCCGGCTGATCGCATTGGAGCTGGAGCGGATAGCCAACCATATCGGCGATCTGGGTGCTCTGAGCGGCGATGTCGCATTTTTACCGCCGGCCAACTACTTCGGCCGGATGCGCGGTGATTTCCTCAACATGTCGCTGTGGATGTGCGGCAACCGTTTCGGCAAAGGGCTGGTGCGGCCCGGCGGTGTCCGTTTTCCCCTGACTGACGAGGATCGCAGTACGCTGATGGCGCGCCTGAACGAACTCAAACCCCAGGTCGAACATGTGATCGATCTGCTGTTTGCCACATCCAGTGTCCGTTCTCGGTTTGAGGGCTGCGGAACGATCAGCACGGCGACGGCGGAAAAATTGGGATTGGTGGGGCCGGCCGGCAGGGCGTGCGGAATTCCTTACGATGTCCGGCGCTGTTTCCCGACCGGGCATTACCGGCGGCAGCATATTCCCGAGAATGCCAAATCCACAGGCGACGTGTACGCCCGGGCCATGATCCGGGCTGACGAGGTGATCCAGTCGATCGAGATGATTCAGGCCCGGCTGAGCGAACCGATCGACACGGCGTGTGTCGAAGCCTTCGATGCGTCTTTGGCGCCGGCTTCATTCGTGGTGACGATCAATGAAGCCTGGCGCGGCGAGCTGACGCACTGCGTGTTGACCGATGCGGCCGGTAGGATCTTGCGCTACAAGGTCAAGGATCCTTCTTTTCATAATTGGAACGGACTGGCCATGTCCCTGCGAGATACCGGAATTTCAGATTTTCCGCTCAACAACAAAAGCTACAATCTGTCATATTGCGGGTTCGATCTCTGATTATCTTATGTGGGATCAGATACAACCGGGCGGCCATTAAGGGCCCCGACAAAGCCAAAAGTGAAACGACCATGCTCAAGACGCTGAAAAACAGGTTCGAACAGGGATACAGGACCAGCGCTTATCCCAAAAAGAAAATCGAATTTCCGTCCCGCTATCGCGGATTGCCGCAGGTAAATAAGGAGGCGCCCGATGAACTGGCAGCCACCTGCGCGGCGGCTTGTCCCCAGGACGCCATCGATGCCGAGCGCAGACTTATCGACATGGGACGCTGCGTCTTCTGTGGTACGTGCGAGCGTCTTTCCGAAGGCCGGTTCGTCTCCTTTACCCGTGATTTTGAGCTTTCGGTTGCCGAAAAAGAGCATTTAATGACCGACGGCACGCTGCCCCCCTTGGCCGAACACACCCGGCGGCACTTCAAAAAGCTATTCGGCCGCTCGCTGCAGCTGCGTCAGGTTTCGGCCGCCGGCTGCAACGCCTGTGAAGCTGATTTGAACGTTCTGGCCACCCCGTTCTTCGATCTGGCCCGGTTCGGGATCAATTTCGTGGCCTCACCGCGGCATGCCGACGGTATCGTCGTCACCGGCCCCGTTTGTGTCAATATGAAAACGGCACTGCTTCAAACCTACGAAGCGGTGCCGTCCCCCAAAGTGGTCATTGCCGTGGGCAGCTGCCCGCTCAGCGGCGGTCCTTTCAGGGGCAGCCCGGAAATCACCCCGGGCCTGGACAGCCTGCTGCCGGTGGATCTGTTTATTCCCGGCTGTCCCCCGCACCCGCTGACCAACCTGCATGCCCTGCTGAATTTTTTCAAATAAACAGCAGACCGAACCGACCCAACAACGCATTCCGGTTCGGCAGCCTTTGTTTGCTTTCCAGTATTATGGCCGTATGTCGATGGTCGGATAAACTCCCTTTTTCACTCCAAGCGGATGGGGTTGAATGATGTTGTAGGCGATGTGCTGGATTTTCTGGGCGTGCCCCCTGTTCTTCTTGCCGTCGAAGCAGGCCCCGTTGGCTTCTAAAATATGGTCGATACGGTGTTGAAAGGCCTCGACGAAGGCCTTGCCGCTGCCTTCGAAGACCATGGCGCCCAGTTTGAGTGTGTCCTTCACCTTAGTAAGGTCTTCGAGGGCGATGCTGTTCGTCTTCAGGTCCCCCGGCCTTCTGATCAACCCCCAGACCAGATGGCCCGGAGGAATCGTCAGGGAAGCCTGCATATCGATAATGGTGTGCGGCATGACGATAACGCCTTCACCGACCCGCAGCGGAAACTCGAAGGTGCCCCGCAGGAACGAATTGAACCCGACGAAAACATTTTTTTCCAGTACAACGTCGATCAGTTTGGCGCCGTGGGCGGTTACGTTGTTGCCCATCAGCTTCGAATCGATAATGTAGCAGTGCTCCTGGGCATTCGCTCCCTTGCCGAGGACGGAACTTTCGATATAGGCGTGCTGGGCGATGAGGACGTTTTCGGCGATGCGGGTCTTGGGTTTGACGACGGCGTAACGGCTCAGGGAAGTACTTTTGGGGACCGGTAGCGAGCTGGTCAGGTGAACCACGTTGAAGACGTCCTGAAAATCTTCCTTGCGGCTTTCGAGAAAATCGATAAAAATTCCGGTGGGACGGCGATCGGGATGAAAGTCGATGTATTTTTTCAGCTCATTCTCGGGGTATTGGTACTTAAAATCAAATTGATCTTCGGCTTTGACCCAAATCTGGCCGGTGGCCACCGGTTCGTGCCAGAGCTCGCCAACCTGCAGATAAGCGAATGTGCCAACGGCACACCCGTGAAGGCTGGTCAAATCGACCGTGCTGAAGGGATTGAGGAAACAGCCTTCCATCCAGGATCCGTGGATGTTCACGTAGGCCGCCGAGGCCGTATTCTTGATTAGAAACAGCTCCGGGTTTTCCGGGTTGTGCGAGCAGTTGTGAACGAGGGTTTTGATCAGAAAGCTGTCCTTGATCAGAATCATTTCGTCGTGATCGAGCGTGAGGTCGGTTCCCTGGAAGTGAAACGTATCGCCGCAAGATTTCAGCTCGTCACCACGGATGTCACATTTGTACAGAATCGAGTTTTCGACCTTGCACTGCCCCAGAATGTTGCTTCCGGCAAGGTTCGAGTATTTGAATTGATAATGCAGGGGGTGGTGGGGCGTAATACCGTAAAGGGCGTAGTACTTGATCATTTTGGTCAGCGGAACATAGGATTTGAGGAAACCCGGGACATCGAAATCGAAATGTCTTAAATTGACGTCCACCCGTTGAATGATCCGATCGCGCAGTTTTTCGAGTTGTTGCATCCGTCCTCCAAAGAAAGCGTAAGGGTTACCGGACCGCGCAGCAGGCCGAGGCGGGACTTTCCGCTATCAGGGTTGCTTTTTTATGCCTGTCTGCAAAAACGCTATTTTTTTAACATAATGACTTTTCGAAGTATAGCCATTTTTGCGCCGTAAGCTCGGTAACAAGCTGCACGTCAGCCCGGCCTAACCCCCAGCTTGTAAATCACTCCAGTTTGACCCATACGCAAACCGCTTCTGAAACCAGCCGGGAGCCAGATTCAGGGCGGTTCATTCCGACCGTTTTTTAGCTTTCAAACATGTCGACCCACTGCTTGAACCGCTCCACCTTGTCCTTTCCATAGCGCGCGAGTTTTTGAAGGATCTCGGACACCGTTTTCTCCTTGTGGGCGCCGGCACCGTTTTTGGAGAAGAACTTGTCGGCATAGCAGATGATCTGCTCTTCGATGGTGACCGGAAGCATGTCGCGAGCCGGCAGGGGGAGCCGCTGGAGGCGGATGTCCTTGCGGGTAATGCCCACGCCGACATGGCGTTCGCAGACCAGGGCGTGCCGTTTCAACCCCTCTGCTTCAAGCAGTGCACGGCCCAAAACACCGTGGCAGACGTACGGGTGGTTGCCGTAGCAGCCCAACTGGGGTGTGGCGGTGAAGAGGATGCCGATGTCGTGCAGCAGGGCGGCCTGCCGGATAAACTCGAGATCCGGTTCGAGTTCGGGGACCCGTCCGGCCGCCGCCAGAGCTTTATCGGCTACCTTCTCAGAATGAGACAAGAGGATCTTACGCGCTTTTGAGTGCCCCTTGTAATGCTTGGCGATGAGCTCGACCGGGTCCATTTAGGCATGCCTCGCCAGCAGCAGTCCCTCGATGAACGGATCGATGGCTCCGTCCAGCACACTGTTCACGTTGCCGCTTTCGATCTTGGTGCGGTGGTCCTTGACCAGTTGGTAGGGGTGCATGACGTATGAACGGATCTGACTGCCCCAGGCAATGTCATCTTTGTTGTCGTGGATTTCGCGCAGTTTTTCGTCCTGCTTTTCTTTCTCCGCCTGGTAGAGCCGGGCTCGCAGGACTTTCATGGCCATGTCCTTATTGCGGTGCTGGGACTTTTCCTGTTGGCACTGGACCACGATACCGGTGGGAAGATGGGTGATCCGGATGGCGCTGCTGGTTTTGTTGACGTGCTGGCCGCCGGCCCCGCTGGCCCTGAACGTGTCGATGCGCAAGTCTTTATCCTCGATGTCGATGACGATTTCATTGTCCAGTTCAGGGAAGACGAAAACCGAGGCAAATGAGGTGTGACGTTTGCCGCTGGCGTTAAAGGGCGAGATCCTTACGAGTCGGTGGACGCCGATTTCGCTTTTCAGATAACCGAAGGCATAACTGCCGGCGGCGGTAAACGTCACGCTCTTTAAACCGGCTTCCTCGCCTGGCTGATAGTCGATGACCTCGGAAGCGTATCCCTTGCGCTCAACCCAGCGCAGGTACATCCTGAACAGCATCTCGGCCCAATCCTGGGCTTCGGTGCCGCCGGCGCCGGCGTTAATGGAAACGATCGCGTTGTTGCGGTCATCATCACCGTCGAGCATCAGGTCTAGGGAAAACGTACGCAGACGCGCGTCGAGCGACTTGAGCAGCTTCCCAGCTTCCTCGAGCGTCTTGGCGTCGGACTCCTCGACGGCCAGATCGAGCAGAATACCGCTTTCCTCGAGATCGTGCGCCAGCCGGCGAAAACGATCGACCTGATCGGACAGCCTCGTCCGTTCCTGCATGATCCCCTTGGTATCTTCCGGAATGTCCCAGAAACCTGGTTTGGCGATCTGAGCCTCTATTTCCTGCAAACGGTTTTCTTTGGTTTCTAGGTCAAAGATAACCTCGCAATTGATCGAGTTTCTCTCCGAGTTCCTTGACGGTCTGTTTCAATTCGGCTGACATTTCGCTTACCTCCTTCCAAGAATTTTTATTCTCCGAAAATGCGTCACCACCACCCCGCAAAGAAGGATCCCGGCAACTGCCAGGCAGGCGGCCGCAAAAGCATCTCCGAATCGGCTGTACAACGAAACTGTTGAGATCAACGGCACCTGCCGGACTTCTGCCGCATCCGAAAAAAGAGCCGTTTCTCCAAGGATTCGGCCGACCGGGTCGACAAATCCGCTGATGCCCGTGTTGGCCGACCGGATCAGCGCCCGCCGGTTCTCTATTGCTCTGAACACGGTCATCGAAAAATGCTGGTAGGGGGCGCTGCTGCGACCGTACCAGGCATCGTTGGTGATATTGACCAACAGATTCGCGCCGTTTCTGACCATGGTCTGCGAAATGTCGGGAAAGATGCCTTCGTAGCAGATGAGAACACCCAGCTTGCCGTAAGTCCACTCGATGGTATCACCAATGTCGCCGCGACTGAAGTCTCCGACCTGCTCTACCAGTTTGCCAAGGAAAGGCAACCAGCGTTTCAACGGAACGTACTCTCCAAAAGGAACCAGATGCGCCTTGTCGTATTTACCCAGTACGTTACCCTGCGGGTCGATCAGGTAGGCGCTGTTGTAATAGTCTACCCGGCGGTGCCCTCTTTCAAAGGAGGGGCTGCCGACCAGAAAATACGCTCCCAATCTGCGTACACCCTCCTGAACCTTCTCGGTCAAGGGGACATCATACCGGAAATGAAACGGAAGAGCCGTTTCCGGCCAGACAACCAGCTCCGGGTGGTGGTCCACAACCGACTGCGATAGTCGAAGGTATTTGTCGATCGTGGTTCCCTGAAATGCGGGGTCCCACTTGAGCGCCTGTTCGATGTTTCCCTGAACGATTGCCACCCGGATCGACGGTGCATCTGCATTGAGCTTGTCGATTTGCACCAACCGGTGTGCGCCGTAGTACCAGTTGAGACCATTGAGACTCACGCACAGCGTCAAGGCCGCAGCCGCAAACCGTCGGGTGATCCGGACACCGTTCCAATCGAATTTCGCAATGTTGAGCAGGAGAAAGAAGACCGCGGTATTGGTGAACAGGATCAGAAAAGAAACACCGTACACACCCAATATATCTGAAATCTGGATCAGATGCAATTCCTTGTACTGGGAGTATCCGAGCAGTTCCCACGGGAAGCCGCTCAGGAAAAACGACTGAAGATATTCCAAAGCCACCCAAATGACCGGTGCGAGGAATAAAGTGGAGTGCGGTTGCGGCCGCAGGCGGCAGACAAGCGCCGTAAAGGACGCAAAGAATAAGGCCAGGTAGGCCGCCAGTAGGGCCAGAATCGAAACGCCCACCGGCCAGGGCAGGTGGCCGTAAGTGCGCATGGTATAGGCAATCCAATAAACAAGCGTGAGAAAGTGGGCCATTCCGGCCAGAAAACCAAGGCCGAATCCTCTGCGCCACGGGAGGTTGCGAACGGCGGCGAGGAGCGGGACGATCCCGATCCAGGCCAGCCAGCTGAAGCCGATATCGGGAAGTGCGCCCGTGAGCACCAAGCCGCTGCAAGCGGCCATCACCTGGCGGCCACGGTCAGAATTCAGTTTTTGCATTTCAGACAGATAGACGGCAAGCGCCCCGGCCATCGGGGACGGCACGCAGCCGATAAAAAACCCCCTCTCAAAGGGGGTGATTGACATTTAAAGTAATCTCAAAAAGATACCGCAGTGTAGCAATTCCTGAGGGGCTGTCAACAGGATTTTTCATGCTGTGACTATAGACCGGGCGGCCGCCCCAAAAACAACTCCTTGACCTCGCTTCGACGTCTATTTGCGGCGACTCTTGCCGAGCATGAAAGCGCGCGCTGGCTATCTCCGATGTCCTTGACCCACCCATATGTAATTGATATCCTCAAAAACATGAAAAATGAGAACCATCGGCCGGATCTTCTGAGAATCGCCTGTTTCATATCACCCCATGGATTCGGTCATGCCGCCCGTGCCGCCGCTACCATCGAGGCCGTGGGCACCCGTCTCGCGTCGTGCCATTTCGAGATCTTCACCACCGTTCCGTCTTGGTTTTTCGCCGATTCCCTCTCGGTGCCCTTCTCCTGGCATCCGGTCACAACCGATATCGGGCTGGTCCAAGAGAATGCTTTTACGGAAGACATAGAACGAACCTTGATGAGTCTGAACACATTTTTACCCTTTAACCCCGCCCTGGTGGCCGATCTGGCGGAGCAGATATGCCGCAAACAGTGTCACTTGATTTTGTGCGACATCGCGCCACTTGGAATTGCCGTCGGCCGCATAAGCAGAATACCGTCGGTCCTGATCGAAAATTTTACCTGGGACCGGATATATGCCGGCTATCCATCGGTTGCCGGAATGATGGCCCGTCACATCACCTACCTGCGTCGGATTTTTGATACGGCCGACCACCACATCCAGACCGAACCGGTTTGTTTTCGCGATGCGGCCGATCTCACCGTTGGGCCGGTCAGCCGCGGGTTCAGAACGACCGCGCCGGAAATCCGGCGGGAGCTGGGGATACCGGACGTAAAGAAAGTTGTCCTGATTACCACCGGTGGGATACCGGAACGGCACGGTTTTTTGGATCAATTGAAAAAGTTCGCTGACACAACCTTCATTCTTCCGGGCAGCAGCCGTTCGCCCGAATTGTACGACAATCTTGTTTTGCTTCCCCATCGCTCCGTTTTTTTTCATCCCGATCTGGTCAATGCCAGCGACGCGGTCGTCGGCAAGGTCGGGTACAGCACGATTGCAGAGGTATACGCCGCCGGTGTGCCCTTCGGGCATGCCGCAAGATGCCCCTTTCCGGAAACTCCCGGACTGGTCGATTTCATTTCCAGAAAGATGAAAGGCATTGCCCTTTCGGAAGCAGATTTCGGCAGCGGCCGGTGGCTGGCGATCCTGCCCAAACTTCTTGAACTGCCCCGGCAGCCGCGCAAGGCGAGCAACGGATCGGAACAGATCGCCGCTTATATCTGCAAAGTATTGGAAAACCGGAACATCACCCGGAGAACCACCCCGGAATACCGGGAGACGCAGCAGACATCGAGGTGAAAAATATTGAAAATCGTGTTGACCAACGACGACGGCATCGACATGCCCGGACTCGAGACGCTGAACCGGATCGCCCGTGCTCATGGCGACCCGGTGATCGTGGCACCGGAAACGGCCCAATCGGGCGTCGGTCACCGCGTGACGACCCGAGCCCCCATTCCTGTAAAGCGCTTGGATCAAAACCGGTATTGTGTGGGCGGGACGCCGGTCGATTGCGTGCGACTGGCCTTGAAGGTTTTTGCACCGGATGCCGGTTGGCTCATCGCCGGCATCAATCCCGGGGCCAACCTCGGGTCTGACATCTACCAGTCCGGCACGATTGCGGCGGCACGCGAGGCCGCTATATTGGGCTGCCGGTCAATGGCGGTATCACAGTACATCGCCCGCGACTGCCCGATTGACTGGGACGTCACGGGTCGGCTTGCAGCCCGGATCATCCACCTGCTCATGAACAAAGAGCTTCCAAACGGCTGTTACTGGAACATCAATCTGCCCCATCCCCTCGACCCCCTGGTCGCTGTGCCCCATCGCTTCTGCAAACCGGATATCAATCCGCATCGGTACGCTTACCGGCGGGATGGAGATGCCTATTTTTACGAGGGCACGATCCATGAGCGTCCGCGCGATCCGGGAATGGATGTCGCGGTGTGCTTTGGGGGAGAAGTGTCAATTACGTGCTTATCGTTGTGAAAAAGCCGCAAGACAATCTTGATAAGCCTGTTTGAAGAAAGCCGGCCGTTTATCAATATAAATTGTAGGGTCGAACGACAGAGGCCTTTTTCTCGCGGGCCGTAAACTCATCGGCCTGCTCCTGGGCCTGCTCCAGCGACTGAAAATCTCCGATTCGCACGGTGAACCAGATACGCCCCTGCGGGTCCGTGACCGCGATGATTCTTGGTGTGTAGCCTTTGCTTTTCAGCTGGTTGACCCGCTGTTGCGCATTCATCGCTACAAGGAACGCTCCGACCTGAACCGAGTAGGTCAATTCGGCGGACGGCTCGGAGCCGACAGCGGTGGTGGCCTCGACCTGGTCCAGATTGTGCTGGAGTCGCAAGGAGTCGAGCACGGCCAGCAATTGGCCTTTGTCTGCCGCCGCCTCGCTTTTCTTCTGCACCGGTTCTGCGGTCTGCATCTTCTCCGGGGGGGGGGGTGTTGCAACCGTTTCGGCCTGAACCGGTGCAGGGGGCGGTTGTGACGGCATTAGGGGGACCGATTGGTCTGCTGCCGCCTCGCTTTTCTTCTGCGCCGGTTCTGCGGGCCGCATCTTCTCTGGTGGGATTGTTGTTGCGACCGGTTCGTCCTGAGCCTTTGCGG
>Ga0316189_10004740_pt1 | contig 13052 bp, 13 predicted proteins | sample LowCovwburrow_MG_FD_204930 | JGI IMG/M metagenome (GOLD analysis project Ga0316189, IMG submission 204930) | Coastal sediment microbial communities from Maine, United States - Lowes Cove worm burrow | ecosystem: Environmental > Aquatic > Marine > Coastal > Sediment | place: USA: Maine... | reverse complement strand
GTCTACCGCATATCCCTATATGCCATTCATAAAAACAGCTACTTTCCTCTTAGGTACTACAACCACAAATGACCAGGAACAATCAATGTGTACCCACGTTATTTATCCCGTGGAGGATTTTTTAAAATGTGATAAGGATAATGATCGTTTTGTAGAGTTCAGTATTAATTTGGATGACCTTGCATCAAGATTAATTCGCAAACAAACTGGCTTGGTCGTTACCTACCATAATGCAGGTGGAGACCTTATTGATTTCGCGATAGGCACACAATTTGTAGTCAACCAACGTACGGTCAGAGCAAGAGCCACCGATGTTGATGGATGCTATAAGGAGACATCCTTTAAATTAACCTTGGTATCACCTCCAAAAGCGGAAATTTTATCCAACGTGGTTGAATGCGAACAGTATGTACTCCCCCCGCTTGAAAATAACAGTAATTACTTTACCGGAATCAACGGAAGTGGAACCCAATTTTATGAAGGAAATACCATCAGAACTTCAAGAACACTATACGTATATGCCGTTGGGGCCGATTGTTCGGATGAATCAAATTTTACAATAACGATCGATCCTAGCTTGTGTCAAGAAAATGAGGAAGAGCCTATATATGAATTTCCGAAATTTTTCACCCCCAATGGGGATGGAAGCAATGATGAATGGAAATTTGATAGTAGCGATTATTCCCAAAATCGCAAACTAAGACATATTGAGATCTTTGACCGTTTTGGATTACTATTGCGAAAACTTGGCCCAGATTCCGATGGCTGGGATGGCACTTACCAGGGCAGGCCACAGCCCTCTTCAGATTATTGGTACAAAGCATTGACCTTTGATCAAAAAGTACTACAGGGTCATTTTACCCTGAAACGGTAAACTTAAAATGTTCATTCCATTTCCCATAAAATCAGCGGTCTTTCGTATTTTTAACGCATGAAATTCAAAGTTGTATCTGCATTTGAACCAACCGGTGATCAACCAGAGGCGATTAAGCAATTGGTTGAAGGAATTGAGAGTAAGGAGCAATATCAAACCTTGCTCGGGGTTACCGGTTCTGGAAAGACATTTACAGTTGCCAATGTAATTGAAACCGTTCAGCGGCCTACTTTGGTTTTAGCGCATAATAAAACGCTTGCGGCACAATTATACTCGGAATTCAAGCAGTTTTTTCCAGAAAATGCGGTTGAATATTTCGTTTCCTATTATGATTATTATCAGCCGGAAGCTTATATACCCACATCTGGACTTTATATAGAAAAAGATCTTTCTATAAATGAGGACATAGAAAAATTAAGGTTAAGTACCACTTCTTCGTTGCTTTCCGGTCGTAGGGACGTAATAGTGATCGCATCGGTCTCCTGTCTGTATGGGATAGGTAACCCAGTGGAATTCCAAAAAAATGTTATTTCCATACATAAGGATCAAGTAATTGCACGTACAAAATTAATGCATATGCTTGTTCAAAGTCTATATTCAAGAACTACCGCAGATTTTAGAAATGGTAATTTTAGAGTTAAAGGCGATGTAATCGATATTTTTCCGAGTTATGCCGATAATGCTTTTCGGATTCACTTCTTCGGGGATGAGATCGAGGAGATCGAGGCATTTGATCCCTTTAATAATACCATACTCGAAGTTTATGAGAATTTAAACATTTACCCTGCGAACATGTTCGTAACATCACCTGATATTCTTCAAAATGCCATACATCTCATACAGGACGATTTGGTACATCAAATCTCATATTTTAAGGATATCGGCAAGCCCCTTGAGGCTAAGAGATTGGAGGAGCGTACCAATTTTGATCTAGAGATGATCCGGGAATTGGGGTATTGCTCCGGAATTGAGAATTATTCCCGCTATTTGGATGGTCGAGAACCCGGTACGAGGCCATTCTGTCTACTGGATTATTTTCCCAGTGACTTTCTAATGGTGGTTGACGAGAGTCACGTAACCATCCCACAGGTCCATGCCATGTATGGTGGCGATCGTTCTCGAAAGGAGAATTTGGTTGAATATGGATTTCGTTTACCGGCCGCAATGGACAATAGACCTTTGAAATTTGAAGAATTCGAGGCCTTGCAAAACCAAGTGATCTATGTAAGCGCAACCCCAGCTGATTATGAATTGCAGCATAGTCAAGGAGTCTATGTCGAACAGGTAATCAGGCCAACCGGTCTATTGGACCCTGTGATTGAAGTACGTCCAAGTCTCAACCAAATCGACGATCTTGTGGAAGAGATCCAACAAAGGGTAGAAAAAGATGAACGAACACTGGTTACTACCTTAACCAAGAGAATGGCGGAGGAATTAGCAAAATATTTATCGAGAATAAATGTGCGGTGCCGGTATATTCATAGTGATGTTGATACATTGGAACGGGTAGAAATTATGCAAGATCTAAGAAAGGGGATATTTGATGTACTCATAGGTGTAAATCTACTTCGAGAGGGGTTGGATCTGCCGGAAGTATCATTGGTTTCAATTTTAGATGCGGACAAAGAAGGCTTTCTACGAAGTAATCGGTCCTTGACCCAGACCGTTGGAAGAGCCGCGAGGCACTTGAACGGAAAGGCAATAATGTATGCGGATAGAATTACAGAAAGTATGAAGAAGACCATCGATCAAACAAATTATAGACGCGACAAACAAATTGCCTATAATTTAGAACATAATATTACCCCAACAGCCTTAAACAAAAGTTTGGACAATGTTTTGGCAAAAAATTCAGTTTCTACCTATCATTTTAAAAAAGAAGAACTAAGGGCAGCCGAACCAGATATGCAATACCTTACAAAGGAGCAGATTGAAAAATTGATCCGTGACAAAAGGAAGGCGATGGAAAAAGCCGCTAAAGATCTGGATTTTATGAGAGCGGCAGAATTAAGGGACGAAATAAAAATGCTGCAGACACAGGATACCTAAACGAGAAAAGCGTCTCGAAAGATCAAGACGCTTTTCTAACTAACCAACTAAACCAACCATTATGAAATGTCCTGTAGAAGGACAAACATAATCTCTTCAATATTTTATGAAAGCTCTATCTTTCTTTTAGGTTTGGGAAGAGCTTCTTCTTTTTTTGGAAGGGTAAACTTTAAAAGTCCGTTTTCATAACGTGCCCCAATAGCATCCTCATCGATAGTTTCTGGTAGGGTAAACGCCCTTTTAAATGCAGTGAACCCAAATTCCCTGCGGGTATAGTTCTCTTTTTCTTCCGTAGTATCGAATTTATTTTCAGCGGAAACCGTAAGAACATTCTCGTTTACCTCAATTTTAAAATCTTCCTTGCTTCTACCAGGAACGGAAAGCTCCAATTCAAATTCTTTTTCATTATCCTTAATGTTTACCGCAGGTAGTTGTCTTTTGCCATTCTCCATACCGCCAAACCAATCTGGTCGTAATAGCTCGCTCATTAATGATGGAAACATAATATCGTTTCTTTTGATTATACTCATGATCTTTAGTTTTATGATTAAATTTTAGATTCAATCTTGAAAAGACAAAAGCTATACCAAGGATGATATCATGCCGTTTTGTCGCTAAAGCTAAGAATTGTTATGCCATTTTGGCATTTATTTAACAAATAGATGCGCGATTTGGCTACTTTCTATGAACAAGAGTTAGTTGTAATGGGCCTTGAAAATTTCAATAAGCACCTTGGGTGGTACCACTTTATTGGGATATTCGTGCATAACTACCAATACCTGTTCAATTGCGGAAGGCGGTAACCCCATGCTGAGTCCAATATTATGTATTCGATTGGTTTCTATCTCATCTTGCTTTTGATCCACGTTCATCAAAAGGACCAATCTATGGAACTGAACTATTCGATCCGCCTGGGATTTAGGAACCACATGCTCAGCTCCATTTGAAAAAAGCTGGTCGAAATCTTCTTGGCCTACACCTAGCTGTGCGGCCACTTTCCGAAGAAATTGATATTCTTCCGACTTGATGATATCATCAACCCTGGCAAAGTTGATCATCTCGGTTAGTATGCTTAGTTTTTCCTTATATGTGTTCATATCCCTTGCATTATCAATATACCATATAATCCAAGGGTATAACTAAAAATACATTGCTTTCGTATAAAAAAAGATAGATTTCCGATAAAATACCAGTTGCTATGAGTATTTTGCGAACGGATCAAATTTCTGATATCAAATGACAAACAACGACATTTTCAAAAAGTTGAGAGTAGCCTTAATGCTGCGTAATGATGAAATCATAGAAATTTTAAAATTGGTGGATTTCAATATTTCAAAGAGTGAACTCGGTGCTTTGTTCCGTAAGGAAGATCACCCGAATTATATGGAGTGTGGTGACCAGATTCTACGGAATTTCTTAAACGGATTGGTAATTTATCTCAGGGGTACCAAAGAGCATCCCAAAAACCCTGGCGACGTACTTTCACTGAAAAAGAAAGAAACGGGAAATACCACTGCTACAACCTCAACCGCTAAACCAATACATAAAAAACCTTTTAAAAAGGATTTCGGAACCGGGAAATTCAAAAACAAAAAAAAATCCTGACATAATCAGGATTTTTTTTAATTGTCATTATTAACTTGTAACCCTAACAGGAATAGTAAACAACTTCCCTTTGTCTAAACCTTGGGCATCTACTTTTCTGTAGTTCAGTCTCCCTTTTACAAAGGATTCCAAATATTCATTTTTCGTCTTTACAGATAAAACTACAATTTCGCCTTGACTGTTCAACGTAAACCTAACCTCAGCTGTAAGATTTACAGCTCCAACATCTAAATTGTTATTTTGCAAAAGCTCCCCAATCTGTGTGGATAATTTCTTTGCTGGATCCTCCTTAATTGCATCGTTGGCTAAAACATTTCCGGATACCAATAGCATTGCTGCTATAACTACTAAACTTAATTTTCTCATGATTTGATTGTTTAATGATTGATGATTAATTGATGAATTACTAAAGAGACGTTCCAATTTCAAGATTGTTACAGGCAGCTGGTCATTATTTTAGTTTTTAAGAAGTTTTTGGGAATAAAAAAAGGGGCAATTTCACATTGCCCCTTTTTAATACTGTATTAAAAGAGCATATTAGTTCAGTACCTCTTTTACCTTATCCGCAGCCTCTTGAAACTGTACCGCTGAGTGGACTGCCAATCCAGAATTGTCTATAATTTCCTTGGCCAATTCAGCATTCGTACCCTGAAGTCGGACTATGATCGGCACCTTAATGGCGTCACCCATATTCTTATAGGCATCCACAACTCCTTGTGCCACCCGATCACAACGAACGATTCCCCCAAAAATATTGATAAGTATCGCTTTTACTTCCTCGTCCTTTAAGATTATACGAAAGGCTTCCTCTACCCTTTTTGCATCTGCCGTTCCACCGACATCCAAAAAGTTAGCAGGTTCCCCTCCAGCCATTTTAATCAAATCCATGGTAGCCATTGCCAAACCGGCGCCATTTACCATGCAACCCACGTTACCATCAAGATCAACATAACTAAGACCAACGGCCCTAGCTTCAACCTCGATCGGATTTTCTTCCCGAAGATCTCGCATTTCGGAATACTGCTTTCTTCTATACAAGGCATTATCATCTATGGAAACCTTGGCATCCACTGCCATTATTTTATCATCCGAGGTCTTTAAAACTGGGTTGATCTCGAACATATTTGAATCACTTTCCACATATGCTCTGTATAATGAAGAAACAAATTTGGTCATTTCCTTGAATGCCAATCCTGAAAGCCCAAGGTTAAATGCAATTTTTCTGGCCTGAAATGGAAGTAGCCCGGTCGCAGGATCTATCTCCTCTGTAAAGATCAAATGAGGCGTCTTATCCGCAACTTCCTCTATATCCATTCCACCTTCTGTGGAATACATGACCATATTTCTTCCCTTACCTCTATTTAGTAGGACAGACATGTAGAATTCGCTGGTTTCACTTTCCCCGGGATAATACACATCTTCAGCGATCAATACCTGATGCACTCTTTTACCCTCTGCAGAAGTTTGGGGCGTTACCAGGTCCATCCCAATAATATTTCCCGCTATTTCCTCAACTTCCTTCAGGTTTTTGGCTAATTTGACTCCTCCACCCTTGCCACGACCACCAGCATGAACCTGCGCCTTGATCACATGCCAATCGGTTCCGGTCTCTGCAGTCAGCTGTTTGGCCGCCTCAACGGCTTCCTTAGGGCTATGGGCCACTATACCTCGCTGTATGCGCACACCAAAACTCGATAAAATTTCTTTTCCTTGATACTCGTGAAGGTTCATATGGGATGTCTTAAAAGTTTGGGAGCAAAAATATGAAACGCTCAGGATTTACCCTAATGAATTTAAAGGTGATTCTTCAAATATTAAAATCCTCAAAGTCCAAAGGGTCAAAATTTTTGAAATCACCGTTCATTTTAATGGTCCCCTTAGTTCTATTCACCTCTTCCAACACCGCAATGGTCGCCATTAAATGGGAATTGATGAATTTCAAACGCTCACTTTCCTTGGGCATTTGAAGCAATTGATATTCTTGTTCAATTGAAAGACCGATCTTATGTACTAAACTGTACATATTGAACTTATTTATAGGTATAGGTTCAAAAGGAACATCCATTAAACCGTAGAGCTTTTGTATTTTTTGCAGAATTGCGTCCTTTAATTCTGCGGATGCATCGTTTATGTTCTCGAGCAGTTCAACATCCCCACCAGGGTATATTTTACCCTCCATTTCGTTTTGGAAGGATTGCACCTTAAAGACCTGCCTTCCTACACAAACAACATCCATTTCACCCCCTTCATACATATTCACCACATCAACCAACTGAACCTCAGTACCAAAAGCAATCTGATTATATATATAGACTGGTATTCCAAAAGTGATGGCTTCACGTCTACAATCAAGTATCAACTCCTTATACCGGTCTTCAAAAATGTGCAAGGGTACGGTCTCACCGGGAAAAAAAATAGATTTAAGTGGAAATAATGGCAAGCGCATACAATTGTTTTTGCTAAAAATACAACTCGATAATGATTAGAACAAACAAATTCAAAACACAACATTGTTTTAATTGTAACAATTTGTTGTATTTATAAAATATCCAAGTATATTCTTGTTCATGACAAAATAGTAAGCTAGATTTGTTCTTACCAAATATATTATAATGAAGAATGCTGATTTACTTAAAATCGCAAAAACATACGGAAATCCAGTTTACGTATACGATTCGGAAAAGATTATTTCCCAATTCAATAGATTGACCAATGCATTTAAAGGGGTCAAGAACCTGAAGCTCAATTATGCTGCAAAAGCCTTATCCAATATAACGGTACTTAGATTAATGAACAGTCTAGGTAGCGGACTTGATACGGTTTCTATCCAGGAAGTTCAATTGGGGCTTCTGGCTGGGTTTAAGCCTGAATCGATCATATTCACTCCCAATGGAGTCTCTTTGGAAGAAATCGTGGACGCTGCCAAATTAGGGGTTCAGATCAATATTGACAACCTATCGATTTTAGAACAGTTTGGTGGGAAACACCCGGATATACCAGTTTGTATCCGAATAAATCCACATGTAATGGCCGGTGGAAATTCGAATATTTCGGTAGGGCACATAGATTCAAAGTTCGGTATAAGCATACATCAAATTCCCCATCTGCTCAGAATCGTGGAATTGACCAAAATGAATATCAATGGTATTCATATGCATACTGGTAGTGATATTCTTGACATTGATGTGTTCTTATACGCCTCGGAAATTCTCTTTGAAACCGCCAAGAGTTTTAAAGACCTAGAGTTTATAGATTTTGGTAGTGGATTCAAAGTTCCATACAAAGAGGGTGATATTGAGACCAATATTGAGGAATTGGGCAAAAAACTTACGGGTAAGTTCAATACCTTTTGTAAGGAGTATGGAAAAGAATTGACCTTGGCATTTGAGCCTGGTAAATTTTTAGTAAGTGAGGCCGGGAAGTTTTTGGCCAAGGTAAATGTCGTTAAACAAACCACTTCTACTGTATTTGCAAGCGTAGATTCCGGTTTTAACCATTTGATCAGACCAATGCTGTATGGTGCAGCCCATGCCATCGAGAACATATCCAATCCGCAGGGTAGGGAAAGATATTATTCTGTAGTTGGGTATATCTGTGAAACGGATACTTTCGGCAACAATAGAAGGATAAACGAGATTTCTGAAGGGGACATACTTTGTTTTAAAAATGCCGGCGCCTATTGTTTTACAATGGCAAGTAACTATAACTCCAGGTTTAGACCCCCTGAAGTTCTATGGCATGAGGGCAAGGCTAATTTGATCCGTGAGCGGGAGACCTTTGATGACCTAATTAAAAACCAAGTGGATGTAAAAGATCTTTTTGCCACCGAAAAGGTTAAAGTATCTGTAAAATAAAGGTCAAAATTTATCGTTAGTTTTGGTACAGTTATTGGACTAATCCAAAAAACTTTGTATCATGAAATTAAAACGCCCTATATTGAATAGAACCTACCTATTTGCCCTGGCCGTATTTATTTCTTTGGCAACAAATGCCCAGGAAGTTGAATGGCTCAGTTGGGATGATGCCGTGAAACGTGCCCAGTCTGATGAAAATCCTAAGAAAATTTTTATAGATGTCTATACTGATTGGTGTGGATGGTGTAAAAAAATGGATAAGGATACCTTCCAAAATCCCGAAGTAGCCACCTATATGTCCGCCAATTTTTATATGGTAAAAATGGATGGTGAAGGAAAGGATCCAATTGAATATAAAGGAAAGACCTATAACTTTGTACCTTCAGGAAGAAAAGGATACCATGAATTCGCAGCAGCTTTGATGCAAGGAAAAATGAGTTATCCTACCACTATTTTCCTTGACGAGAAATTAAATATGTTGTCTCCTGTACCAGGATACCAAAAACCTAAGCCATTCTTAAACATCGCTCGATATTTTGGCGATGACATCTACAAAGAAAAGGATTGGAAAACCTATAGTGCACAGGGGAAATAAGACCCAATAAAATATAAAAAAAGGAGCTGATTAACAGCTCCTTTTTTAGTTTCAATATTGATGTAAGTCTTTATCTACTGTAATTTGGGGATTCTTTGGTGATGGTAACATCATGTGGATGGCTTTCATTAATACCACTGGCAGTTATTTTAATGAACTTTCCTGTTTCCTTCAAGGTGTCAATATCCTTCGCCCCACAATAGCCCATCCCAGCGCGTAAACCGCCTACAAACTGATGGATACTCTCATATAACTCACCTTTATAAGGTACGCGGCCTACTATTCCTTCAGGTACTAATTTTTTAATATCGTCTTCCACATCTTGAAAATAACGATCCTTTGAGCCTTCTTTCATGGCCTCAACAGAACCCATTCCGCGGTACGATTTAAATTTTCTACCTTCATATATAATAGTCTCACCGGGAGATTCTTTGGTCCCCGCCAATAATGACCCCAGCATAACGGTATCCGCGCCAGCTGCTATCGCCTTGGGGATATCCCCTGTATAACGTATTCCGCCGTCAGCAATTACTGGAACCCCAGATCCCTTGATAGCAGCTGCCACTTCCAAAACTGCAGAAAACTGTGGAAATCCAACACCGGCCACTACCCTTGTTGTACATATAGAACCTGGACCAATCCCGACCTTAACAGCATCTGCACCGGCTTCCACCAAATATTTAGCTGCTTCACCCGTTGCAATATTACCGACGATCACCTCCAGCTTCGGGAATTTACGTTTTACCTCCTTCAAAACGCTCACGACTCCTTTGGTATGGCCATGGGCAGTATCGATCACCACTGCATCAACACCTGCGTTCACCAAAGCTTCAGCTCTATCTACTGCATCACCTGTTACTCCAATGGCCGCAGCAACCCGTAACCTTCCGAAATGGTCTTTGTTGGCCATGGGCTTTTGGGTGAGCTTTGTAATATCCCTAAAAGTGATCAATCCCACTAAAATATTATTGGCATCCACTACAGGCAGCTTTTCAATCTTATTTTCCTGAAGAATATCCTCTGCTTCTGCTAGGGAAGTACCTTCTCCTACAGTAACGAGATTTTTAAATGTCATGACCTCTGATAAGGGCCTTTCGTTATTTTTTTCGAATCGCAGATCCCTATTGGTAACGATCCCTATCAACTTACCGAATTCATCTACTATTGGAATACCACCAATACTGAACTCCTTCATATTGGCCTTGGCATCTTTCACCAAGGCAGTGGCGGGCAGGGTTACAGGGTCAATGATCATACCACTTTCCGCCCTTTTCACTTTTCTGACTTTCATGGCCTGACGCTCAATGGACATATTTTTATGCAATACCCCTATCCCGCCTTCCTGTGCAATGGCAATGGCCATGCGGGATTCGGTAACCGTATCCATGGCAGCGGATACGATAGGTACATTGATCTTAATATTCCTTGTGAATTTTGTTTTGATTTCTACCTCCCTTGGGAGTACTTCGGAAAACGATGGTACCAAGAGTACATCATCATACGTTAGACCTTCTCCGAGAATTTTGTTTAGATGGGCTTCCATGCAATTAAGGATTAATTGCGTGCAAATATACTACATTTAATACTAACTTTTTGAATCCAACCGCTTTATTGCGGCCGCTTTGGTCTCATCAGCAACTGGTACATTATTAGGCCCACCGAAATGGTATAGGTCAGGGTCATTAATACCCCTGAAAAAACAATCAGGTATTTCATCCATAGCATACCTGACCACAATAAATATATACCTCCAAAGGTCAGAATTATGGATAAGAAAGGTTCTACCGTTAGGAAAAGCTTCCAATTTTTTGATAAACGTGTCATCCAGACTAGGATCCCTAATAGAAAAAATATGAATGACATTGACAATATATGGGTATGCACAATCGTCAACATTTCATGCTCACTTTTGTGAAACTTCATTACTTTGGCATCTTCATCTTTCTCATTCCCCAAATAATTCTCCTCGATTCCGGATGGGGTGGCAGAACTGGTTTCATTAACGAACAATAGACCCGTGAAAAAACCAAGGGAAAGCAACATTACAAATGCACCGATAAATATCTTTATCTCGCGTGGAAAAGTTTCAAGGAGACCATTGTAGTGCATTATAGAACCTGATTTTTCTGTAGAATACCAATTGCCTGTAATAGGTTATCCATGGAGGCTGTCATAGAACGTACAGAGATGGTCGCACCTGAGATCCCATCAATATTGTTTTCCAGTTTAACCCTGTCTGTCCCGGTTTTACCAATAAACTGTTTTAGCCAACGCTTACTGCCGATCTCACCACCGTATTCTTCCCGATATATAAGTACTTTGGCCTGAACGACCTCCAAGTCAGAATTAAAAACGACCATATAATCAAACTCAGCTGTTTTACTTCTGGCCTTATCTACATAAACATAGCCGAGGAGAAGTTCTTTGGCGTGGATCAAATGAAAACCCTTGGCCTCTACACTTTTTGGAAGGTTAATTTGCTGCGCATCGGATATAGACAATTGTTGTAATTCAAACTCATTGGATTGGAATGTTTTTCCAAGTTCCTTGATTACTTTTTTCTCAATATTCTTGGGAAGCCCTGTATCAATAAATATTGAAGCTATTAAGATTAGTATTCCAAAAAAAGACTTGATACCCAACATGGCGTAAATGTATTAATTTAGAATGAATCTCAATAACAATTTTCCATTCTTTTTTATATGGCCCCTTCCTTACACAAAAAAAAGGGGCCATGTTAGATTAGAACCAAACTCCAATACCAAAGTTCAATCTGTTCTTTACATCATCGTTGTCCAAAGCGTTGCTTCTAAATTGGTAATCCCCCTTCAAAACAACACCAGGGGCAAGATGATAGGTCAATCCTGTGGTTACATCGGTTCTATCATACGCGTCATTTTCGACCAAGCCACCATCTGTGGAAGCGTGCGTATCATATTTTTCATAACGGGCAAAGGCAAACAACTTTTGTTCGTTGTTTGAAGGCAATAAATTAAATGCACCCTCAACATAATAACCTTGCAAGGCACTTCCCAAATCCCTTCCTGTCAATGTATTATACTCATCTGTATCCGATAGGGAAGCATGGATGAATTGGCCCCTTGCGGTAAATCTATTAATGGCATATCTTGCATCCAAGCCTACCATGGAAATACCAATATTAGCGCCATCTATAGTTTCAACATCATCATCGGCCTGTGTTTTACCGAAATAGGTTGATAGGCCCAATCGCAATCCTGGAATACCGTAATACTCGACTTTTGTAGATAGGTTTGGGCTGTCCACGGTAGATTTAATTCCTTTCTGACGCCCACTTCGTAGACCATTTGAACCCTTCAATACCCCTGTGACACCTCCCTCTCCATCAGCTGATGTAGATTTGAATCCGTTGAACAAATAGGCCTGGTAACCCAATGATATATCGTTGAATCTACCATTTACACCAATACCAAGCTCCCGCCAAGTTGAGGGCACTATCACATTATCCACCATTGGTCGTTCAGTACCATTGAAGGTCGTTGGTTCGTGAAACTCATTTACGATTCCCATGGGCACCAACATTAGTCCACCTCTCAGACTTACGTTATTTCCGATACTATAGTTTACAAAGGCTTGTTCAACAAATACCTCCTCAACATGCTCCATTTCAATTTCCGTGACGAACTGTGTTTTATCGTTGAACCGATAGCCCAATAAAAGAACTAAACGTTGAACATCCAGTTCCCCGTTATCCCCTTCTGGTTGATTGTAGAGCATTTCCCCATAGGCGCCAATTGTAACCGCGGAACCATAATTACCCGATAATAAACGCTGCGCCGCGTTTAACTGTTTTTGTGGATTCAATGTAATGGTATCTGTCTTTGTCTGGGCGCCTAATAGGGTTGCAAATAACAAGGCGATACATAAGATTGGTCTTTTCATTATACTAGTTGTTTTTATTTAGACTTATTATAAATAGTGTGATTTTAAGAGCACAAATTTAAGGCCTAATTTCAATTTATCAAACTTTATTTAAAATAATTCTAAATAATTTTTATAGTGTTGGCCGCACCTTTATTTTTGGGCCAAAAAAGGA
>Ga0316189_10004739_pt1 | contig 13053 bp, 14 predicted proteins | sample LowCovwburrow_MG_FD_204930 | JGI IMG/M metagenome (GOLD analysis project Ga0316189, IMG submission 204930) | Coastal sediment microbial communities from Maine, United States - Lowes Cove worm burrow | ecosystem: Environmental > Aquatic > Marine > Coastal > Sediment | place: USA: Maine... | reverse complement strand
AGTTATGGCGGAACCAGGAACTCAAGCTTTGGTCTCGCCCCGACGAAACCAAAGAACAGTTCGAGCTTCGTTGCGACGCCGCGGCTCAAGACAAGGCAGACGAAGAAACCGCAGCCATTCGAACCAAGCTGGAAAAGAAACGCGACTCGATTGAGCTGGCTCTGGCCAAGGCCGAAGACCGTGTAAACGAGTTGGAGGCCCAACAGTCAGCCAACCGCAACTCTAAACTCCTAAAAGTTGGGGCCAGCATTTTGGGAGGCTTACTCGGCGGGCGCGGCACCACCCGCAGCCTGGCCAGTGCCGCTCGGGGTTTGAGCTCGGGGCGTTCCGCCAATACAGGCGCCCGCCTCGACAGCTCCCGTCGACGGGTAGGCGAGAAGGTCGATCAGCTCGAAGATCTCGAAACCGACCTAGCCGAAGCGTTGGTTGAGATCGACGAAGAATGGACCACAATCGCTGCCCAGGTTGAAAACGTCGAAGTCGGCTTGGAAAAAAACGACGTAACAATTGAAGACTTGCACGTCGTGTGGATCCCAATGGCTAGCTCGTAGGGGCCAGATCTCTCAGCGCCTGGATCGGATCGACTCCAGCCAATCCGAGCACCGCAAGAGCCGGGGTGTCCACTCCGGCCTCAACATATCGAGCTATGTGTTCTCGGCACTGTTCGGGTGACCCGTGCACAATCAGTTCGTCGACGACATGATCAGGGATAGCGTCAAGGGCGGCCTTACGATCGCCGGCTGCCCACGCATCCCACATGCCTCGCAACACATCTTCGCGCCCGATCCATTGGTGGAAGGCCGCGTATACCGGCACGTTAAGGTAGGCGGCGATAGCCCGCTTCGCTTGTGCCCGCACCGTTTCGGTATCGGTGCTCGGAACAACAAAGATCCGGGCCACAATCTCCTTGCCTTCTCCTTGGGCGTGCACAACGCTCGCCACTTTTGAGACATCGTCGGCTGACAGCCAGTTGATGATGGCGCCGTCGGCTTCACGGCCCGCCATCTTCAGCATTCCTTCCCTCAAGGCTGCCACCAGAATTTTGGGTTGTTCTTTCACCTTCACCCCGAGGCGGAAGCCGTTCACTGAGAAGGTTTCGTAGTCCTCGGTAACTTTCTCCCCCTCAAGCGCCGCTTTAAGGAAGCGCACCATGTCGCGTGTCTTCTTGTAGGGTTCGGCGAAGGGAATCCCGTTCCACCGCTCCACAATCACGTTGGATGACGAGCCGATACCCAGCACAAATCGGCCGGGAGCGGCATCGGCCATCGCCGCCACGCTCTGGGCCATCAGCGCTGGCCCTCGGGTGTAGGCGGGAACGATAGCCACCCCCAAACGAAGCTCGGGGGCCCATGCTGCGGCCAACGCCAGCGGGGTAAGACCATCGGAACCATCGGCCTCCGACGACCAGACATCGGTGTAACCCAAATCGACCAATTCACGGAAGATTTCTCGGTGATCGGCCAGACTTCTCCCGGCCAGAGGTACGGACATTCCATAACGTGCCATAACCCTCAACCTAACCCAGCGGCTTGATTTCGCCCAGACGAACAAAAATTTTCTGATTTTCTTTTCCCACCACCCCAAATCTTCCCTTCACTGTCACACCCCCTATGGATACTGCTCATATGGCACACGCACAGCTGCAAATCCTCACCGACACCGACATTCCCGACGAGATGTGGAAGCTAGACGACGAAACCATCAAGATCGGCCGCCAGGGCCTAGCCCAGGCCCGGGCAGCACTTCAAGAAGCGGTAGCGGCCACAATCACCGCCCCCGTTGAGCCGGAGCCGCTCGCCCCCGCTCCGGTAAGCTTCGGCCGGTTCGCCCCTGATGCCTTCCAACAGATCAGCCAACCCACGCTTCTCAACCCCGAAGATTTCACCCCACGGTCGCCTGTTGGGGCAGTTGCCGCATAACGGTCTAGTCTCAGAGTATGACTGAAGTTGTAATCGTAGAGGCAGTTCGATCCCCTATCGGCAGACGCAACGGCGGGCTTTCGAGCATGCATGCCGTAGATCTCCTGGCCAAGATCCAAAGTGAGCTCATCGAGCGGTCGGGAATCGACCCCACCGCCATCGGTCAACTCGTGAACGGCTGTGTCAGCCAGGTCGGTGAGCAGTCGTTTAATGTCGGGAGAACCGCATGGCTGAGCGCTGGCCTCCCCCTAGAAGTACCGGCCACGACCGTCGACACCCAGTGTGGTTCATCGCAGCAAGCCACCAACATGGCAACGGCCCTTGTGCAGGCCGGCGTGGTTGATGTGGCCGTTGCATCCGGGGTCGAATCAATGAGCAGGGTGCCGATCGGGTCGAACTCATCAAAGAAACTTGGTTATGGTGTGCCAATCCCCAAGACCTATTTCGGTGAGTACGAGTTCACCAGCCAGTTCGAAGGTGCAGAGCGGATTGCCGATCAGTGGGGAATCAGCCGACAAGATGCCGACGAGTTCGGGCTCCGGTCACAACAACTGGCCGCCCAGGCGTGGCAAGAAGACCGCTTCTCCACCCAGGTCCATCCGGTCGACGCCCCGGACCTCGACGACGAAGGCAAACCCACGGGTTCCGCCCATCGGGTTGAACGCGACGAGGGCTTGCGCGATACCACTTTGGAAGCCCTGTCCAACCTGAAAGCGGTAGCTCGAGAAGACGGAGTCCACACCGCTGGTTCATCGTCCCAAATCTCTGACGGAGCCGCCGCAGTGTTAATGATGACCGCCGACCGAGCCCGAGAACTAGGGCTCACCCCGAAGGCCCGTGTGGTTGACACCTGCCTTGTTGGCGTCGACCCAGTTCTGATGTTGACGGGGCCGATTGATGCGACTCGGAAACTGCTCGACCGCACTGGTATGACCATGGCCGATATCGACCTGGTGGAGATCAATGAGGCCTTTGCCTCAGTGGTTTTGGCATGGCAGCGCGAGCACGATGTTGATATGTCGATCATTAATCCCAATGGTGGCGCTATCGCCCTTGGCCACCCCCTGGGCGCCACGGGTGCTTTCCTTCTCACCAAGGCCATCCATGAACTCGAACGCGCCGATCAGTCGACGGCCTTGATCACCATGTGTTGTGGTGGCGGCCTCGGCACCGGCACGATCATCGAGCGAGTCTAATGATGCGCCGCTCGTTGGTGGTCGTGGCTGGTTTGGCCGCGACCACCGCTGGGTTCGGGGTGGGTTGTTCTCTGGAAACCGACCTGGGAAGCACTGCGATACAGGTCGAGTCCGACTCCCCCTCCACGGCTCAAGACCTGGCCGCAACGGTCCCCACCTCGGCCGATGAGCGGGCAGTAGTCGACCGGGTGGTCGACGGCGACACGATAATGGTGGAGCTCGATGGTGACATTCAACGGATTCGCCTGATCGGGATCGACGCCCCTGAATCGGTAACGCCCGACGTCCCCCAAGAGTGTTATGGCCCTGAGGCTTCAGCCGCACTCAGCCAACTCCTGCCTCCCGGAACCGAAGTTTGGCTCGAATCCGATCAGGAGCCCCAAGACCGTTTCGGTCGACCCCTGCGTTATGTCTACCGGGGTGACGACGGATTGTTTATCAACCAGTGGCTAACGACCCACGGATTCGTCGAGTCCCGAAGCTACCCGCCCAATATCAGCCGCCAAGATACACTCGACGCCGCTGAACTCGACGCGGCCGACAATGACCGTGGCATGTGGGGCAACTGCTGATCCGGCCAGGTGTGGTCACCTCATCGAGGTATCCGAGCGCGTCGGGTTTACCTGCGGTGAGTGACCGACCGAACCGGTAACTAGCCTGGACAATGTGAGCGAACTTCTCGAGAGGTTGGATTATCCGGCCGACACCAAAGCGGTAATCATCGTGTGTGACGGCCTTGGCTCTTCCAACGCCGCCAATATCGCCATCAAATCAGCCTTGCGCCACGGGTTGGCCACCTGTGCTGGTCTGCAGGTGCCGTGCCCCTGGGCGCTGGCAGCCACCGCCCAGCATGAAGGCGAGGATGTGGGTGTGGCTCTGACGCTCACTGCCGAATACGATCTCTACCGGTGGGGCCCGATCACCCAAGCACCGTCGCTCCTCGGGGGCGACGGTGGGTTCCCACAAACGCCGGTTGATTGTTGGGAACACGCCGATATCGACGAAGTACGCCGGGAGACCCGGGCCCAGCTGGAACGAGCCGTCCTTTGGGGGTTCCATCCCAGCCATCTCGGATCCCACATGGATGTTCTCAACTCGCGTCCCGAATTTTTTGACGTTTACCTCGATCTAGCTCTCGAATTTGGACTCCCGATCAGTCTCCCCGACCCAGCCCTCGACCTGGGTTTTGACCCCCGTCGGCTCGCCGCTGACGAAGGCGTGCTGGTGCCAGACCGGGTAGTGCGTGCCCCTAGAAAGGTGGAGGCGCGCAGCATCATCGACGCTGCGATCGCCGACCTCGAACCGGGGGTAACGGAGATACATATTCGCCCCGCTATCGATTCCCCCGAGTTACGGGCCATGAGCCCCGACTGGCTCGCCGCGGTAAGTAACGCTCATCTCATCACCGAAGATTGGGTATTTCGATCAGCGCTCGCACGATCCGGGGCCAAGCTTATTGGGTTTGCTCAGCTCCAACAAGCGCAGCGAAACGGCTCCTAAACAGCTCGTCCTCAAACAACTCAACCGCGCTGGCGAATGCTCCCGTCGAGCCTTCCGGTTTGATATCGCCGCGAATGAACTCCTGGGCCAACGACTGTTCCCCCTGCACAACGGCTTCTAATTGAGCCTTCTTGAACGGCACCTTCACTTGGGCTTGCTCTAATGGTGCCCCCGACACTACCTGGCCACCGGCCACTACAAACGTGAGCTGCTTGGTCTTGCCGATGGTAAATGCCACCGTCGCATCGCCCAGCCCCGGGTTGGCCCGTTCGTTCGAGGCCTCCACCATCGCGGTAATCCATGTGTCGTCCATCAGAGTCCTTTCTTATCGGGCCTTGGCTCTTACCAGGCCTTGGCTCTTACCAGGCCTTGGCCTTGGCCACAAGCCCGGTTCGCCGGGGTGTGGCGTAGCAGTTCGAGCGTTTTGGTGGCTACGAACCAATCCCGGCGAAGAGGTCGCTTTCCGGGGTTGGGGCGTCTACCAACGATCGAGCCAAAATATAGTCTTCCCAAGGATAGGCGTATTCAGCCGCTTCATCGGGGAGACCAAACCAAAAGCCTTCGTTAGGGTCTACCTGAGTAGCGTGGGCGATGAGGGCTTCGCGCCGCTTGTGGTAGTAGCCAGTGATGTCGATCTTGGTGGTGATCCGATGGTCAAGAGCGGGACGCGAGAACCACCGTTCATCGTAGGGTGATGCAATATCGAGTTCGGCCATTTTCGCGTGGTGGGCTAACATCCGGGCCTGGCTCCACAGGGAGTAGTACAGCTTCAAGGGTTGCCAAGGTTCACCAGCTTCCGGGTACCAGGCCGGATCGTTGGCCCGGTCGAACGCCAACACGCTCACATCATGCACCCGAATATGGTCGGGGTGCCGGTAACCCTGCTGATCGTCAGAGTAAGTCAGGATCACATGGGGGCGCCGCTGACGAATGAGTGCCACCAACCGTCCAGCGGCTTCATCCATGTCAGCTTGAGCGAAACAATCTGGGTGATTGTTGGCCTCCGAATCGGGCATCCCCGAATCCCGGTATCCAAGCCAATCGAGGGTGTGGTAACCAATAACCTTGACTGATTGCGCCAACTCCTCGGCGCGCACCTTGGCCAGGTTGGTTTGCACCTCTTCGGTGTCCATGGCTTTGTTGAGGATGTCGCCTTCTTCCCCACCGGTAGCGCACACCAGCGCGGCTTCGTGGCCTTCGGCCACGTATCGGGCCACGGTGGGCGCACCTTTTGACGCCTCATCATCAGGGTGGGCGTGGAAACTGAGAAGTCGAGCCATTAGGGCAAAGTTAGTCGGTGAGAGGGTCGGCTCACGACTCCACAAGCCATTTCTGCCCAAATTGCTGGAAACCAACTCGCCCCTGGTGATCACAACCCCCTAGAATCGAAACGGAGGTTGTGCAATGGGTGACACGATATGGACACTTATCTACCTGGGGCTGGCGGTGGTATTTGTCGTTGGCGAGATCTTCAGCCCGGGTTCATTCATCCTCGCCCCTTTTGCGCTAGGGGCAATGGCGGGTGCCATCGGCAGCTTCGCGGGGCTCAACTCAACGCTCAGCCTGCTGGTATTTCTGGCTGTTTCGGCCGGTGCATTTGTGGCCCTGCGGCCGCTGGCTCGCCATATCGACACCACCATCCCTGAAGAGATCGGGGTCGGCGCCAACCGCCTGCTAGGGATGACCGGTATTGTCACCAAGGAGATTACGGGATTACCCGGCGAAAGTGGAATGGTGAAGATCTCGGGCGAGGTTTGGGGGGCGCTCAGTGAGGCCGGTCCGCTGCCGGTAAATATGAGTATCAAGGTGGTGAAGGTCTCGGGTACTCGCCTCTTAGTGGAGCCACTCTCGAGCCTCAACCGCGACTCATAACCCGAGAGTCACCCTGGTTTCAGCAAAACTCTAGTGTTTTCCCCGAATTACCGCTATGGGCCGAGCAGCGCCAAGGGAGTTCTGCCTACACTGGGAAAAAATTCAACACGAGAGGGTGGGCCCCGTGCCTTTCATAATTCTGTTGCCGCTAGTAATCGCCCTGCTGATTTATGTCGCCGCTGGCGTCAAAATTGTTCAGCCGTATCAGCGTGGGGTGGTAGAACACCTCGGTCGATACAAGGGGACTGTCGACCCTGGGTTGCGGATCATTCTTCCGGTTGTTCAGCGGGTCCGGCACGTGGATATGCGGGAGCAAGTGATCGATGTGCCCCCGCAGGAAGTGATCACCCAAGACAATGTGGCGGTTTCGGTTGACGCCGTGGTGTATTTCGAACCAACCGACCCCGAGAAGCTCCTGTACAACATCTCGAACTTTATCTTGGCGGTTACGAAACTGGCCCAGACCAACTTGCGTAACGTGATCGGCGAGATGAGCCTCGATGCAGCGTTCACCTCTCGCGAGCGAGTGAACGCTTCGCTCCGGGAGATCCTCGATGAGGCCACAGACAAGTGGGGCGTACGGGTGGTGCGCGTTGAGATTCAGCGCATCGATCCCCCCCAAGACGTGATGCACGCGATGCACGAACAGATGAAGGCGGAACGCAGCCGTCGAGCGATGGTAACCTCAGCCGAAGGTACCCGCGAAGCAGCAATCACCCGAGCCGAGGGTGAGAAGCAGGCCGCTATTCTCACCGCTGAAGGTATCAAGCAGCACGAGATCCTCACCGCTGAAGGTGAAGCCACCGCCGTACGTTCTCTGGCCGAAGCCGAGCAATATCGCCGCGAGGTAGTGGCCCACGGTGAAGCGTCAGCGGTTCACGAGGTGTACGGGGCGATTCAGGATGCTGGTACCGACGAGCGAGTAATCGCGATCAAATACCTTGAAGCCTTGCAGGGAATCGCAAACGGTCGAGCCACCAAGATCTTCATTCCCGCCGAAATGAGCGCCACCCTCGGATCGATCGGTGGTATCGCCGAGATGCTGCGCGGCGACTCTCCCGACGATGATTCTGGCGAGCCCCACGAACCAGCGCTCTCCTCGAGTGGCAACCGTCGCCGCAATGCTGGCAAAGCGGTGGAACGAATCCAGGCCATTGTGGCTGAGGTCGAAGCCAGTGTGCCTGAAGAGGACCGGGTGGATCCATTCACCCCATCCGACATGCCCCCGCCTCCTCCGCCCAGCCGCGAACGCTAAAAGTTCTCGAGGTCTAACAGCCTCGACGGCCCAAGACTGCACCAACGATTGGCGCCTCGGCGTCAATCGTTGTCGTTTTGGAGCAGGGGAACGAGTTCTTCTTCGTCGTCTTCGGTTTCGAGCCGCCAGCCAAACATTTCGGCCAACACGCGTTTTCCTTCCTCGGGCCCACTGGCCAACACATGGTCTCCTGCTTTCAGCTCCACATGTTTCCGGGGCCGGTACAGGTAGCGATCATCGCGCTCGATAGCGAGAACCGAGAATCCAGGTTCGATAGGAAGGTCCAGTTCCGCTAGGGCTTTGCCTTCCACCTCAGAACCAGCCGCCACCGGCATCCGCACCACAACATCGTCGGTATCACCCAAAGCCACTTCCAACACCGGGTGCAGGTCGCTGGATTTTTCCACCAACCACACCATTTGCTGGGCCTGATCGCCCAGATCTTCAGCTGCGGCAGCGAGATGCAACAACCCCCGCAGACGCGAGGGATCGGTGGCGTGTTCGGCTGCTCGTAGCACCCACAATTCCAGCCGGTGTTTCATCTCGTCCAACCGGTCTTCGAGGTGACGCACCTCGGCGGCCAAGCTCCGGTCACGAAATACCAGGGCCGAGTAGGCCAGGCCTACCGCCACCTCTGACAGGTTTTTCATCTCCACCATGGTGTCAACGGCGCGGTCGAGGTCGGTCAACCCGGCCACCGCCTCGCCTGGCTCCGGCGCATGCCAAACTGGAGCGCCCGCCAGTTCGCGCAGCCGAGAGATCCCCTCCGGCGCTCCTCGAAGGAACAGCACATCACCAGGGTTGAGGATGTCGTCGCCCCCCGGGTCGACCAGCCAGCTGCGCCCACGCCGGACAGCTAGAACCCGCATCCCGGTAACCGTAGGAAGTTCGAAACTTGACAGCATTCGGTTGGCAAAATGGGAACCGGTGGCCACTTCAACCCGATGGGACACTTCCTCGGCTACCGCCATATCGGCCAGGAGTTCACCGGGTATCCCGAGGCGCCGGGTGACGATCCGTGAGATGTCGACCGCATCGTTCGCGATCCGTTCAACGGCGCTAATCACCTGCAACACGGCGGCCATCGCTTCGGCCTCACGAGGGTGACGCACTGCGACGACGCTCAACGTCCGCATATCGTGCACCAGATCGCTGATCTCCGATTCCAGGGCATCAACCTCGTCGGCCATATCAGGATCGTCGAAAAACAACGCCGCGTAGGCGAGGTCGACCATCAACTCACTCTGGTCTTTGGCTTCCGACAGCATTTCTCGGAGGTTCCGTGATTCCACACCACGCATCATGCCACGCTCCAGAGTGCCATTGCTCCTACCAACGTAAAAGCCCCCACGACATCCAGTGATGCTGCCACGACCGGGATCCCGTGGTTGTCGGGGTCAAGGCCGAATCGGACAACGGCGAGGGTGGCGTAGTAGGCGATGATGGTCACAAATACGGTGACTACCAAACCCCCGGTTGAAGCCACCGCCACCAGTTGGGGTAACCCTGGTGAGGTGTGCCCGGCCAACACACCGAAGGTGCCGGCCAACACCGATAACAAAGCAAAGATCGGCAATGCCACCACAAAAGTCACCCGAATATCTTCCCGTGCTCGTCCGGTGGGGAGCAGTCTGGGCTCGATAAGCCCAAGATGCACCTTGGTGGCAAGGCGACTCGAAAGTATCCCTCCGAGCGCACCTGCAGTGGACAAATACCCCGGTATCACCACCAAGAAGACCGAGAAGGCCAGTAGCCGGTCGGCTGACTGCTCCAGGATGACCCCGGCCACCAAACTCAACGTGCCGGCAGCCAACAGTACCGGCAAGGTTTCCCCCACGATTCGGCGGGTGAGCAACAGCTTCGAGCGATACAGCACCCCCAAAGACATCACCGACAACACCACGAACACCAGGGCTAACCCCAGAGTTACCATTCCCCGGCGAATAAACAGCGTGGCGAACAGTAGCGACGGGATGGTGAGGAAATCTCCTGACGCCGACACCAGTGGGGCGGTGACATTATCGAGGTCCCATCCAAACCGCACCGACCAGAATGCCAGCCCAAGCGTGATTCCCAGCACCGCGGTCGAGGCCAACAAGCCACCCAAACCAGAAATCACGATGAAATCGGCGATCCCGATCACCTCGCGACCTCCCCCAAGCCATCCCGCCATGACCTGAGCAATCACAGCCAACCCCACCGAAGTTACCAATGAAACGGCCATCGCCCCGATCAGGTTCTGCACCAACAATGAATCCAGCCGCCAACTCCAGGAGAATGTTCCGGTCTGCAGAGCAGTCGAAAGGCGGCCTCCAAGAGGCCCGAACACATTACCCCGCAGCGCGATTGCCGCCGGGATGAAGAGCAGCAACCCGGGAAAAGTCTCGAGTGTGCCGGTCATCGCGGCGAACATCAAGCCGGTTACCACCCCAGCTGAGACCGACACCGTCAACGCACCAAGACTTTGTTTGGCGTCATGAACCGCAGGACCGAGAAAGCCGCCAAGAGGCCGCCAGCGACCCCTGAACCGGCGCAACCGTCGGACGCGCCGCATCCCGGCGGCCAAAGGGTTCACCCCGCCACCGATCCTGGGTTGGCCATCGTTGCTACCTCAACGGTCGAAAATTCCACAATGCTCCGGCACTCGACGAGAAAAGAGGCGAGAAAAGAAATGGTCGACATAACGAGGATGCAATCACTAGGCGATCCCCAAGCATATGACCTCCGGGGCGGTTCGCGGGCAGGTGAAAGCCGCGCTACGCTCAGCACATGGCCTTCCGTCAGCGACATTTGTGGCTTCTGATTTTGGCAGTTCTGGTGGGGGGCGCCTTCAGCGGCTGCGCCAACGATGGTCGAACGTTAGCAGAGCCTCAAACCTGGCAAACCACCACTACTCGTCCCCTGCCTCCGACCTCAGCCCTGCCTGAAGAGGTCAGCCCCACCGGATTGGCCATCACAAGCTCCGACTTTGAGCCAGGGGGACCAGCCCCCGTTGATGCCTTGTGCACAGGGGCCAACATCCACCCCAACCTTGAATTAGCGAACATTCCCGACAATGCCGTGGAGTTGGCAATCACTCTCAGCGATCAGACCGACCCCGAGAACCCACTGCTCCATTGGCTGGTGGCGGGGATCCGACCCACCGAAACCAGGATCAACGCCGGAGAGCTCCCGGTCGGGGCTTTCCAAACCCTCAACGATTATGGCAACGGAAGTTATGGCCAGCCCTGTATCGAACAAGCCACTCCAGGAAATCGCGACTTCCAATTCCGGGTGTATGCGCTAGAAACTCCGTCTGGATTGGCGCCCGGCGGCGCGGGCAACGAAGCTTGGGATACCTTACGCGCTCTCGCCACCGACACTGCGTCGGTGATGATGCGCATTGAAACCCCTTAGGCGAGCCGGCATGCGGCCGCCGATCACCTGTGCAGGGAAGCGGTGCCTATGACTTCGAACCTCGATTACGACCCCGAACAGGTGGAGATCAGTCCCGCCGCCACGGTGATGCTTGTGGACGACCGACCCGACCTTCATGTGCTGATGGTGCGGCGCACAGCGCGGGTGGTGTTCGCCCCTGACAATTGGGTATTTCCTGGAGGTCGAGTGGATCCCGAGGATCATATTGACGATTTCGATCGCCTCTGCACCGGGCTCAGCGACGCCGAAGCATCCTCGATGCTTGACCTCGAACGAGGGGGCTTGGCCTGGTGGATAGCCGCCTGCCGTGAAACTCTGGAGGAAGCAGGGCTCCTTCTTGCCGATGGGCTTTCGGGCACCGCGTTCGACGATCTCGCCGGACTTCGTGATCTCGTGCGCCGCGACGAAACCCAGTTTGTTGATCTCCTGCTCGAACGCGACATCACCCTGGATGTGAGCACAATCGAAGAGGTAGCCCGGTTTATCACTCCCCTTGGCCCCCCTCGCCGTTTCGACGCCCGGTTCTTCGTAGCCCAGGCCCCCACCGATCAACACCCCCATTTCGATGACGGCGAAATCGTGAACCTGGGATGGATGCGTCCCGCCGACGCGTTGGCCTCATGGCGTCGGGGGGAGATGACGATGATGTCGCCCACCGTTCGGATGGTCGAATGCTTGACCCGTTACACCAACACCCACGATCTTCTGACCGCGGCCCGGCGACGGCTGCCGTACCAGAGGGTGCGAGTGATCGACCCCAAAGGCGACTACCGCGTGGTACTTCCGGGCGAAGCTGGTTATGAGACCGCCGAACTCGAAGTGGAGACCGGTTGGGTGCGGCTCTGGGAAACTGATCTGGCCACCGACCCCGGAACCACCAGCACTCCCACCGCCCCCTGATCATCTGGGCCTGGGCCCGAATACGGGCGAATCATATCGGTCGCGTGACGAAGGGCGCACAGTTTCTTCTCTGCGAGTTTTTCGCGCCACCATGGGGGCGTGGACGCATTAGCTACCCGCATCATTGAGGTGCTTGCGTTGCCCAACCCTGGGTTAGACATGGTGATGGCGACCATCGCCAACATCGACGACGACGCTCCACCGCCCGAAACCATCAGCCAACTTTTTGACATTATGGCGGCCAAGTTTCGATGTGATCAGGAGCCTCAAAGCACCGACGCCGAACCCTCCGACTCGCCCATCAGCACCGAGGTGAGTGAAGTGATGCGATTCGTGCACGGTTCGCTCGGCTTTTCGGGTGATGCTCGCAGCTATTATCAACCGGCCAACTCCCTCATCCATCGGGTGATCGAACGCCGCCGCGGCATTCCCCTAACCCTGGCGGCCATCAACGTAGAAGTGGCCCGTCGCGTCGGTGTCTCTCTTTCGGTAGTTGGGTTGCCGGGCCATGTGGTTTTGGGTGACGGTCCCGTACCAACCCGCTGGTACGACCCCTTCGCTGGGGGAACGGAGCTGAGCGCCCAAGAGTGCGAGACATTGTTTGCTCGATTCCATCCGAGCAGCCAATTCGATATCGCCATGCTCACCCCCATCACTCCGTTGGTGTTTGCCCAACGGATGCTCGCCAATCTGAAGGTGGCCTACCTTCGCACCGGAGATCTCGGAAAATTCGCTCGAGCGACCGGCATCCGGGCCGAGTTGCCGGGGGCGTTAACATCCGAACGCGTAGACTATGCTCGCACACTGGCCATCCTGGGCCGCAACGACCAAGCCGCAGCCCAGTACGAAATGCTGGTAGACCTGCAGCCCGAGGCAGCCCATCAACACCAAGCCACAGTGCGCCGCCTACACGCCCGACGCAACTAGGCGTCGCAGTCCAAGGCAGCCCGACTCGAGAACTAGCTAGGCTCGCTTCATGCGTTACGCCTCATTT
>Ga0316189_10004738_pt1 | contig 13055 bp, 13 predicted proteins | sample LowCovwburrow_MG_FD_204930 | JGI IMG/M metagenome (GOLD analysis project Ga0316189, IMG submission 204930) | Coastal sediment microbial communities from Maine, United States - Lowes Cove worm burrow | ecosystem: Environmental > Aquatic > Marine > Coastal > Sediment | place: USA: Maine... | reverse complement strand
CGGCCGACCCGGATCATTTCCAGCAGCCCCGATAATCCGGTGGCTGCCGTGTCGGGTGGCGGCTCCAGGAAAAAAGGCTGCAGGTAGCGGGCCAGTGATTTCAGATCACCATCCAGCCTGAAAAACATGTCGGCGTCCTTGCGGCTGAAACGGGAAAGTTCAGTATGCGTCCTGATATCATCTCCCCACCAGGGCAAAACCTCGCCTTCGGGCAGCGCAATTTGCAATGCGGGATCGGCCGCGATCATTTTCAGGCCATGACGGCCCAGCGCCATGTCGCGAATGACTTCCGGGCGGAGCATGCTGGCCATGTAGGAGGCTGTAGACACGCGACAGCCTGGCGCATTCACTGAATCGATTTCTTCAGTCACGGCGCAACCGCCTGCGATGTTCCGCCGTTCGAGAACCAGTATCTTCAGACCTGCTTTTGCCAGGTAAAAAGCAGTGGTCAGGCCGTTGTGCCCGGCGCCGACCACGATCGCATCATAGCGATTCAATAGGGCCAGACCTCCAGGCCGTGAATCGCGTTGCGTACATCCATCGAGAAGTTGACCCGCGAGATTTCCGCCCCGCTGTGCATGTCGTATAAAGTGACGGTGGAGGGTGAAGACCCTGCCGCAATGATACGGTCGTTGATCACGCACAGGCCCCGTCCGAAGCCCTGCCGTGCCAACTGACCGTCAGCCAGTTCAGCATGCTCCAGTTCGGAAGCCTCATACACGGGCACCGGGAAGACCCGCTGTGTTCCGTCCCGGCCGACGTAACGGATCACGTTCGAACCGGTGTCGTTGAACAACACACCGTCCAGGAACGGGCGGGCGTTGTGCATGCCCTGCGGCATGTCCACCATCTTGCTGACGGCGTTTCCGTTACCGATATGCAGGATTCCTTCAGTCCTCAGGCCGCTGGCAAACAAACCGCGCAAGTCGGCATAGACGTTGTTCAGGTGCAGCAGGTTTTGAGCGGCCGGGCCGTTGGCGCCGCCCGGACCGTTAATACCCTGCGGGTCATAGGCAATGCCGGCCGGGCCGTCTTCGCCCAGGGCCAGGTGGATAGCCCAGAAGAAAGCCTGCTTTTCCAGGTCGAAAGCCAGGATGCTGTCGTGTCCGGTTGAGGTCAGGTACAGGTGATTGTTCAGCTGGAAAATCTCGTGGCAATGCTTCAGGTAGGTGCTCCGAAACGAACGCTGGATCTTGAAGTTCCTGTCATACACAAACAGTTCATCACTGGCGGCGATATAGATTTCGCCGGCGAAGAACGCGATACCCCGCAAGCCCCTGTCCCAGCCACGTCCCTGGAAGTCGATTTCGGAAGTATCCCAGTCAACCACCTGGGTCACCTCCTGGCTGGCGAAGTCAACCAGGTAAATGCCGCCGTGGCTGTCGCCCTGTTCGGCGCCGCGGACCACGGAGGTTGCGATGAGGGTGGGCAGTTCAAAGCTGTTTTCAGTCATCGCGATAGTATAGGCTATGACGGACGGATGAAAACACAGCAAAGACAAACAGGCAGCAGGCCTTCCATCATCCGCTGGAAAATTCTTGTAATCCTGGCTCTCGCAAGTTTTATTTCCTACGTACTTCGGACCAATCTCTCATTCGCAGCACCCGAAATGATGAAAGACCTGGGCCTCGACGAGGTGCAGTGGGGATGGGTGCTGGCGGCGTTCACTGCGGGTTATGCTTTGTTCCAGTTTCCAGGCGGGATTCTCGGCGACCGCTTCGGCCCGCGGCGCGTGCTGACTGCCATTGCCGTGCTTTGGGCCGTGTTGACCGTGGTAACCAGCCTGGTTCCGGGACCGGAAGCGGCATCTACCGGGTTGATTATAGGTGTGCTGTTCCTGGTGCGGTTCCTGGTAGGCGCGGTCCACGCCCCTATTTTTCCCGTGATGAACGCAAGCATCGTACGCTGGTTTCCGGTGGGTGGATGGGCCTTACCGAGCGGGTTATCGAGTACCGGCCTTACGCTTGGCGGCGCCGCGGCAGCCATCGTGTTACCGCTGGTGATCATTCAGCTAGGCTGGCGGGTGGCTTTTCTTTGCGTGGCGCCCCTCGGATTACTTACGGCTGTTCTCTGGTGGTGGTACTCGCGAGATGAACCGTCCAGCCATCCCGCCATCAACGAAGCCGAAATTGAGCTGATCAGAAAAGGCCGGGACCTTCAGGCGATGCCGGGCGAAGCGCCGATCGAAGCCAGCAGGTCGGATTGGCTGCGCGTGTTGAAAAACCGCGATGTCCTGTTCCTGACGCTCAGTTATTCCTCGATGAACTTCGTGTTCTACATCGTGTTCAACTGGTTCTTTTATTACCTGGTCGAAGTCCGGGAGTTCAGCGCGACGGATGCCGGTTTTGTCGCTTCCGCGCAGTGGATTGCCGGTGCAGCGGGGGCTGCGTTGGGCGGCTGGTTATGTGACCGCATGTGCAGAGTGCTGGGTTTGCGCTGGGGCTGCCGCTGGCCGGTGATTATCGGAATGACGGTATCGGCCGCGTTATTGCTGGTCGGCGCCTTGCATCCCAATGCTTACGTTGCGGTGTCTGCGATGGTTCTGTTGTTCTTCTTCAACCAGTTGAATGAAGGGCCTTACTGGGCGACCAGTATCGCGGTCGGCGGCAGGCATGCCGGTGCGGCCGGCGGTGTCATGAATACAGGGGCCAACGTGATGGGGATCATAAATGCACTGCTGGTTCCATTCTTCGCCCATGCGTTTGGCTGGACGTTTGCGATAGCATCCGGGGCGATCTTCGCGATGATTGGTGTCGCTTTCATGCTGCTGGTCAGGGCCGACAAGACGGTCGATTAGTTTCCGGGATTTGGCTCCCTGATTCCGTGGCATTTTTTGCCGAGTGCAGGTACAGTCTCCGGACGATAATTTTTCCCTGATATTGGAGGTAGTCTGTGACTGCAACGGCAGCGAATAAAACCGCGGAATGGAAAAGCAATGACAGCCGCCACTACATGCATCCCTTCACGGATCACAAGCAACTGGGCGAGAAGGGCGGTTCGCGCATCATCACGCGTGCTGACGGGGTCTACATCTACGATTCAGAAGGCAATCAGATCCTCGATGGAATGGCGGGGTTGTGGTGCGTGAGCCTGGGCTACGGGCGCACCGAACTGGTTGATGCCGCCACGGCCCAGATGAAGGAACTGCCTTATTACAACAGCTTCTTTCAATGCACTCATCCACCGGCCATTGAGTTGTCGGAGTTGTTGTGCGAACTCAGCCCCGACAATTTCAACCACGTGTTCTTTACCGGGTCCGGTTCGGAGGCAAATGACACACAGATCCGGCTGATCCGCCGCTACTGGGATTTGCAGGGCCAGCCGGAACGGATGACCATCATCGCACGCAAGAACGCCTATCATGGCAGCACCCTGGGCGGCGCAAGTCTCGGCGGTATGTCGGCCATGCACGAACAGATGGTTCTTCCGGTGCCGGGCATTGTGCACATAGAACAGCCTTATCAGTTCGAACTCGGAGCCGGCCTCCCTGCCGAGGAATTTGGATTGCAGCAGGCGCGACTGCTGGAAAAGAAAATTCTTGAAATGGGTCCGGACAAAGTCGCGGCATTTATTGGCGAGCCGGTGCAGGGTGCGGGCGGCGTCATCATTCCGCCGGACAGTTACTGGCCGGAAATTCAGCGTATATGTGACCAGTACGGCATTCTGCTGGTGGCTGATGAGGTCATAACGGCATTCGGCCGTCTCGGCGAATGGTTTGGATCTACACGCTTTGGCATCCGGCCGGACCTGATTTCTTTTGCCAAGGGTGTATCGTCCGGCTACCTGCCGCTGGGCGGTGTCCTGGTGGGCGACCGGGTTGCAGACACGGTCATTGCCAAGGGTGGCGAGTTCGCCCATGGCTACACCTATTCCGGACATCCGGCGGCCTGCGCCGTTGCGGTGGCCACACTGAAAATCCTGCAGGAGGAAGGGATTGTTGAGCGGGTCAGGGACCACGTAGAGCCGTATTTTCATAATCGCTGGGCCAGCCTGGCCGATCATCCGATAGTTGGTGAAGCCCGCAGCATCGGGCTGGTCGGAGCGATTGAAATCGTGAAGGATAAAGCTTCACAGGAGCGATTTCACAAGGACCTGGGGGCAGGCACGCGGTGCAGGGATTTTTGCGTCAACAACGGCCTGGTCATGCGGGCCGTGGGCGATACGATGATCGTTTCGCCGCCGTTGATTGTCGAACTCAAACACATTGATGAGCTGGTTGAGAAAGCGTGGAAATGCCTCGACCTGACGGCTGAATCGCTGGCGACAGCTGCCGGAAAAAGCTGATGTCAGATCACAAGGGATGGGATAACGCTTTTACCGCAAAGGACCCTTACGGAACGGTCAAGGGGTCGCCTTCGTATGCCGGTGCGCTCAGCTTCATGCGCCGCAAATACAGCAAGGATCTGCAAGGCGTCGATGTGGCAGTAGCCGGTATACCGCTGGACGTGGCCACCACCAACCGCCCGGGGGCGCGCTTTGGCCCGAGGGCCATCCGCGCTGCAACACCCGGCATCAGCTGGGAACGGCCCTGGCCCTGGGACTTCGACCCTTTTGAGCGTCTGGCGGTAGTGGACTATGGCGATTGTGAATTCGACCACGGCCTGCCGGAAACGATAGTGCCTTTTGTCGAGCAATTTATCGGTGAAATTCTCGCAGGCGGCGCCGCCAGCCTGGTGATGGGTGGCGATCATTTTGTGACGTACCCGGTTTTGAAGGCGTATGCAAAGGTGCATGGGCCGCTGTCCCTGGTGCATTTCGATGCGCACTCCGATACCTGGGGCGAAGAACAGCAGCGCCTGGATCACGGCACCATGTTTTACCACGCTGTTCAGGAAGGTCTGGTCGATGACAGCCGTTCTGTGCAGATTGGCCTGCGCACCACCAACGACGAACCGATGAATTTCAATATCCTCGACTCGCGATGGGTTCACCGGAACGGTCCGGATGCGGTAGCGGCCGAAACGAAACGCATTGTGGGTGATAACAAGGTCTACCTGACCTTCGATATTGACTGCCTGGACCCGAGCTTTGCGCCTGGAACGGGCACCCCGGTTTGCGGCGGTCTCTCAACCCACCAGGCGCTTGAAATCATCCGGGGCCTGGCCGGCATCAACCTGGTCGGCATGGACATCGTCGAAGTTGCACCGGCTTATGATGTCGGTGAAATCACGGCGTTGGCCGGCGCCAGCCTCGCCGCAGAGTTCCTGTGTCTTTATGCAGCCAACCCAAACCGGCAGGCGTGAGAACCCGGGGGAATTCGAGATGACGATGCAGGGAAACCGGCCCTTGATTGGCGTGATATCCGATCGCAGGATGCAGGGCGAGCATCCTTTTCACATGGCAGGTGAAAAATATTTGCAGGCAATCGCGGACGGGGCTGATGCCTACCCGGTCGCTTTGCCCCTGCTGGTTGATGGATTTGATGTGCTGGACATCCTCGACCGGCTGGATGGTATTTTCCTGACGGGCAGTCCGTCGAATGTCGAACCGCACCACTACCTGGGCGACCCCAGCGAGCCGGGCACCTGGCACGACCCGCAGCGTGACCTCGCCGCTCTCGCACTTATTCCGGCAGCGATCCGAGCCGGCATGCCCCTGCTGGCTATTTGCAGGGGGTTCCAGGAAATGAATGTTGCTTTCGGCGGTTCGCTGCACCAGATGGTGCACATGCTGCCGGAATACGGGATGCACAAGGAAAACCCGGATGATCCGCTGGATGTCCAATACGGCGCCTCGCACTCAGTGACGTTCAGCACCGGTGGTTTGCTGGAAAAAATAACCGGCAAGGCAACCGTGATGGTTAATTCACTTCACGCTCAGGGCGTAAACCGCCTTGGAGAAGGTCTCACCGTGGAGGCCGCGGCCGAAGACGGCCTGATCGAAGGCTTCACCGTCAGCGATGCTCCGGGTTTTACGCTGGCTGTGCAGTGGCATCCGGAATGGAAGGTGCTGGAAAACCCGGTGTCTATGGCGATTTTCCGGGCGTACGGGGACGCCTGCCGGGCGTATCGTTTGAGAGAGCTGACCCGCCTGCAATGAATGAAGCCATCGCGCATCACGGCAAATTCCTGCATCCACACCGGATTTTCACAGCGTTCAAGTGGCTGGTTTATATCCTTCTGGCCTGGAATGCTTTCCAGTTTTTCCAGGAAGACCTGGCGGCCAGCGCAGAAACATTCGGCAATAGCATCAACTGGCGCAACGTGGTGGAAGCGTTTTCGGCCAGCATTGATACGACGGCCTGGCTGGTGCTTTTGCTGGTCTTCGAATTCGAAACGGCAATCATCTCCGACGAGCGCCTGAAAGGCGGCTTGAAGTGGTTCCTGGGGTTGCTGAAGGCCATTTGTTACTTCCTGATTGTTTATGCGTTTTACGGCTATATCAGTAAGTATTTTGTCGTTACTGATCTTTTACCGTTCAGCATTGCCGATGTTTGCAGCCTTGTGGGTACCGACTGGAACTTCGTATCCAGCCTGGATGACTACCCGCCTGTTGACGCCGTCGCATGCGCCGCCATGCAGGGGCAGGAATTGCTGCGGATGGCTGGTCTGGAAATTGTAGGAACCCGTGAAGCGTTCGACGCAGTCTGGGGGCTGGCCGTGATCGACATCATCAATGCAGGCACCTGGCTGGTCATCGTGATCCTGCTCGAGGTGGAAGTCTGGATGCAATTGCGGGAGGGGTTAACCGACCGGCTGATGAAACTGGGCAAGTACCTGAAAACTTTTTTCTACTCGATCCTGTTTATCGCGGCCGCCTATTGGGGTTTCGAAGGCAGTTTCCTGGATTTCTGGGATGCCTTCCTTTGGCTGGTGGCGTTTATTTTCATTGAGCTGAATATATTTCAGTGGCACGAGGAACTGGAAGAAGAGCAAAGCCTGCTTGAGGCATCATAACGCCTGCAGGACCAGTCGTGACAGCAAAATGATGCCTGCAATGATGACAGCACCCCTATGTACAGCCTGACTCTTTGAAATCATCAGGACGAAGAAAAACAGACCGGTGAACGCTGTCAGGTAAGTGGCGTAGTTGACGGCGGCGAATGCAACGTCCAGTCCAATGGTCCAGATCTGGACCAGCAACAGGAAGAAGAAAAATCGTGCACTCTGTTGCATGTAGAGGCTGTCCAGCGCCGGGTTTCCATCAGATTCGCCGGGCTCGGTAATCAGGTTGGTTGCAAAGAAAAGCATGATGGGACCAATAATGAAGCCGAGGAATGACAGAAAATTCCAACCCTCGATCTCCAGTATGGCGGTGGTATCCCAGAAAAAACTCATGTAGGCCAGGAACAGCAGGACAATCCAGGCGGTGTGAACAGGGGCCGCTTTGCGCTTATCACCAACGATGTCCGAGAGCGCCATCAATACATTGATCAGGCCAGTCGCTACAATAGTGACATACATGATCGCAACTAGCAGAGTGGTGGGATTGTCCATTCGGTTTTGCCCTCGGTTTGCGTTCGTAAGGTAACAGAATGATAGCGTACAATTGCGCATGCCATTTCTCAAACTGGACAAGGTTTCCCTTCATTACGGCACCCATGTATTACTGGATGGCGTGGATTTCGCTATGCGCAACGGCGACCGGATCGGCCTGCTTGGGCGCAACGGTGAAGGGAAGACGACCCTTCTCAAGATCATTAATGGCGAAATTATTCCTGAGAGCGGCGAGCGCTGGGTGCGCCAGGGCCTGAAAATTTCGTACCTGGACCAGGCGCTCCCCCATGCAGACGACCAGGATGTCTATGACGTGGTTTCCCATGGGCTGGCTGGAGTCGGTGATCTGCTTGCACAATACCACCATGCCATCGTGGATGGCGACATGCAGGCTTTGGAACGGGTTCAGCATGAACTTGAAGCGAAAGACGGCTGGCGCCTGCAGCAGCGGGTCGACACGGTCATCAGCCAGTTGCAGCTGCCGGGAGAGGCCAGCATGTCCAGCCTGTCAGGCGGTTGGCGGCGCCGCGTGGCGCTGGGCCAGGCGCTGGTTAGTGAGCCGGATATCCTGTTGCTGGACGAACCGACCAACCACCTGGATATTCCTGCCATTGAGTGGCTGGAAAAGCAGCTGCAGGCCTACCAGGGTACGGTGATGTTCATTACCCATGATCGTGTGTTCCTGCAGAAGGTCGCCAATACCATTGTAGAACTGGACCGGGGTCACTTGTCGGCCTGGGAAGGCGACTATGCCGGCTTTTTGGCGTTCCGTGAGCAGCAACTGGAGTCGGAAGAGCGCGAGAATGCGCTCTTCGACAAACGCCTGGCGGAAGAAGAGAAATGGATCCGCCAGGGGATCAAGGCGCGGCGTACGCGTAATGAAGGACGGGTCCGGGCGTTGAAAGCGATGCGTGAAGAGCGCAGACAACGCCGCAGCGTGTCGGGCCGCGCGGATTTCAGCATGGAGGCGGCTGACCGGTCCGGCAAGCGGGTCATTGAAGTCGAAAACGTCAGTAAACGTTTCGGCGATAACGTCGTCATCGATGATTTCAGCACATTGATCAAGCGCGGTGACCGCATCGGCATCGTGGGCGCCAACGGCGCCGGCAAATCCACACTCATCAAGATTCTGCTGGGGGAGTTGCCGCCCGATTCGGGCAGTGTGAAACTCGGCACCAAGCTGGAAATTGCCTATTTTGATCAACTGAGGGCGCACCTGGATCCGGAAAAAAACCTGATTGACAATGTATGCGGCGGCCAGGAGTTTATCGAGCTTGACGGGCGCAGGCGCCATGCCATTTCCTACCTGGGTGAATTCATGTTCACGCCCGACCGGGTCCGAATGCCGGTCAAGGCGCTTTCCGGGGGCGAACAGAACCGGGCGATCCTGGCCAAGCTGTTCAGTAAGCCTGCAAACCTGCTGGTGCTGGATGAGCCGACCAACGACCTCGACGTGGAAACGCTGGAACTGCTGGAAGAAATCCTGCTCGAATTCAATGGTACCGTGCTGCTGGTCAGCCACGACCGTGAATTCATGGATAACGTAGTGACCAGCATCATTGTTCTGGAAGGTGATGGAAAGGTGGCCGAATACGTAGGCGGATACAGCAGTTGGGCGGAAAAAGGCGGCAGACTCGTCAACCTGGAACAGCCAAGATCGGTTTCGGCGACGCAAAAAAATCCTGAAGAATCAACAGTCAAGCAGCCGCATGCTCAGCCCCGCACGGCCAAATTGAGCTACAAGGACCAAAGGGAGCTGAATGCGCTGCCGGACTTGATCGGCCAGCTGGAATCCCGTTGTGCAGAATTGGAAAATAAGATATCGGCCCCCGGTTTCTACCAACAGGATAAGGAAGCTACCGAGCCTGTTCTCGAATCACTGGCCGACACCCGGTCAAGCCTGGAGGCGGCATACGCACGTTGGCAGGAACTGGAAGGATAGTTGAATAAACCGTGATTTACGGAGATACGACCATGTCTAAAATTCACGTTGTCTGCGCGGAATGCAGCACGATAAATGCGCTACCTGAAGAACGTCTCGGGGACAATCCTCGTTGCGGCAAATGCAAGAGTGCTCTTTTCAGCCAGCAACCGGTGGAATTGAACACCAGGAACTTCGAGCGGTTCATTTCAGCAAACGGGATGCCGGTGCTGGTCGATTTCTGGGCGCCCTGGTGCGGACCCTGCCGGACGATGGCGCCCGCGTTCGTGGAAGCAGCGTCGGTGCTGGAACCAGCGGTGCGGCTGGCGAAGCTGAATACCGAGGACGAACAGATGGTGGGTGCGCAATATGGAATCCGCAGCATTCCAACCATGATCCTGTTCCACAAGGGCACGGAAGTCGCCCGCCAGTCAGGTGCGATGATGGCGGGCGACATTGTGCGTTGGGTTCAGTCCCAGGCGCTTTAATCAGAAAGCGGCGCCGATACCGATGGCCAGCGTGGAGTCATAGTCTTCCGTGCCCGCAGCAGGCTCAGACTCGTAGTCATACCGGTAAGAAATACTGGCGTACACGTCGCTGACGATGTCAAAGCGGAAGCCGGTATTCGTTTTCAAAATCATGTTGTTGTCGCCATAGAACTGATAGTTCAGATTCTGATTGTGGAAGAATGCGATGGAGCCATCGCGAAAATCATGTTCATATATCAGGTTCCACAACCCGGTGGCGCCGCTGTCGGAAATGCCAGCCAGTTTTTCGTCGGAATAACCCATACCAATGCTCGCAGTCAGGAATTTCCTGGAATCCTTGATGAGGTCTCGGCCAAGCAGGGCGCCGACCATATAGCGATGGTCGAGATCCTTGATCGGGTCGCGCTCATAACTGGCTGTTGCACCGAGATACCATGGATCGTTGACCAGCCAGTTGTATGAGTAGCGGAACAGGTCCTGTTTTTTCGTAGTGACGTCGTTCGTCTTGTCACGGGCAATCGTGAGTTCCGCCAGGTGGCGGTGATCACCCATGCGCAGACGGGTATCGGCAAACAGCAGGTTGCTCTTGCTGTTGGTGTTGCCGCTGTTCCGAGTCACGTTCAGGTCAATATGCGATGTGCGTTTGTACCAGGGTTCCGGCTGGGCTGCCTGTGTAAGCGCCATCGTGCCGACGGTCATCTGGGCGCCATCGACGATCAGGGTTTGTTCCCCTTCTGCTGCAGAACCGGCGATTTTTGCGCTCATTTCCCGGCCGTCTTCCAATTCGACTTCGAACACTTTTTCAGCATCGATGGAAACGACTTCGGCAAGGTCGACAGAAAATTCACTGCCGTATGCGGGCTTGATGAAGACTTTGTTGTTCTCGATCTTGCCTACATCACCGGTAATTACGTCGCCGTTTTTCATCACCAGTTGATCTGCAGATACAAAACCCGGCAGCAGGATAGCTGTCAGGAACAGGCAGGCAAGTAAGATTCGCCAGGTTCGGATGTTCATGTTGTTCTCTCCAGTTGATTATGAAACAATTTTCGCTTCCGGAGCCCTGTCCGCTGAAGCAAAGCGCGCTATTATATAGATCAATCGCGGTACAGTCTCCAATGTTCATGACAGGGCGGCAAAACACATGCAGGAAGGCGGATTAAAGAAGAAGCTGGGCTGGCTCGAGGCTGGCCTGTATCTCGGCGGTGTCGCCTTGCTCGCTGTATTTTTTCAAATAAGGGCGGATGGCGAGCAACACCGGGAAGACGGAGTCAGAGCATTTCATGCTTCCATTGAAAACAACGCCGCAGATAGCGCTGGGGTATGGACGCCCAACCAGGAACTCTGGACGGAGAAGCGGATTCGGGACTACGAAGAAAGCCTGAAGGTCGACGCCGAGTCCCCCCTGGCCCTGATGACGATCCCCAGCCTGGATATCGAGGTACCCGTGTACAACGGCGCAGATGATTTTAATCTGAACCGTGGCGTTGGCCGGATCAAGGGCACTGCCTGGATTGATGCGGCTGGCAACCTTGGAATTGCCGGTCATCGCGATGGTTTTTTCCGGGGACTGAAAGATATCGAACAGGGCGATAGTATAGAGATACAAACGGCTCGCGGTTCGGTAGTTTATGCGGTAACATCCATAGTTATTGTGGACCCGGATGATGTTTCGGTTCTGGCGCCAACGCCAGAACAGACGTTGACGCTGGTGACCTGCTATCCTTTTTACTATGTTGGGCACGCGCCTAAACGCTACATCGTCAAGGCAACTGCTGAACATCTTTTGGCAAAAACCTAAGTGAGGGAACTATGAAGAAGATTTTATTACTGACTATGCTGGTTCTTCTGGGCGCACTCGGATTTACCACTTCTGCACAAGCAGCTAGTTGCTCAGATGTTATCTATTCAGCCGAACTGCTTGAAACCAACCCGAATATTAGCGAAGCATGCCTGGACGTTGTTGAAAAAGACGGCACCCAGGCGGTCAAACTGACTGCGCAAGTTGTTCGCCAAAGCGTCAGTTCAACCATGGTGAAATGGCAGTTGCCTGATGGTTCATGGACAAGTACGGAGCGCAGGATTCCGGCACGCGGAGCTACCGCGACAATTTCCGGCCAGACCGTTTTAATCAGGGACCTCGTACCCAGGCAGGTAGTGAATGTTTACATTCCGATGGCCGGCAACTGGAGTTTGCCCGCGACCTCAACAGCCGCTGCTCCAGCCGCTGCTCCAGCACCTGCTCCAGCACCTGCTCCGGCACCAGTTCCTGCTCCTGAGCCCGAGCCGGAACCCGTCATGCTGCCGACAACCGCAACGCAGGTACCGTTGTTTGCCTTGTTGGGCGGACTGTTTATTCTGCTGGGTGGCGCCGTCAGCTTTGCGCGGACCCGCCTCTGAAAATTGCACATCGCGGTGCTTCCGCACCGTGCTGCAATTCTGTGACAAAGAGCGCCTTGTGCGCTCTTTGTTTTTTGGGCCAGGCTCAGGCCGTCATTCCAAGGACTTCTTTAAGTCTGGCTTTTGGTTTGAGCAGGTCGAGCAGTGTGTAGCGTTCCAGAGTAGACAGGTAGGCAGTCAGTGCCTGGTTCAGTGCTTTCTTCAGTTGGCAAATCGGCTTGATAGCGCAGCTGCCGTCTTCACAAAAACACTCGACCAGGTTGAGGTCTTCTTCCATGTCACGGATCACGTCAGCAATCACGATTTCCCGGGGAAGCCTGGCCAGTGCAATGCCGCCCCCGGGCCCTCGGCGAGCATCCAGGTAGCCCATGCGCGTCAACAGGCTGACCACCTTCATCAAGTGATTACGGGAGATTCCATAGGCGTCTGAAATTTCCCGGATGGTTACCCTGCCATCGTCCCTGAGGCCGAGATAAATCAAGACGCGAAGCGAATAGTCGGTGAATCTTGTTAGTTTCATGTTTAGGCACCGTTGCTTTTTATTCCCCGCACCATATTGATGCTTGGAATCACACTTAATCTATCAAGTGGTCCACACAAGCATATTGATTCATATCAACGTTTTTTTATAAGCCTCTGACTGGTTAGGTACAGTCAACTCGCTTTCCTGAATTTAACGAATCTGTGTCAAGATGTGCTGAGCACTCGCAGCGTAAATTACAGTTTGTCAAAAGAAGTATTTCTGAGAGCAAGGATATGAAATTGCACCGTTTAGTGTTGTTAACTGTCTCGCTGGCAGTATTCTTGTCA
>Ga0316189_10004737_pt1 | contig 13057 bp, 6 predicted proteins | sample LowCovwburrow_MG_FD_204930 | JGI IMG/M metagenome (GOLD analysis project Ga0316189, IMG submission 204930) | Coastal sediment microbial communities from Maine, United States - Lowes Cove worm burrow | ecosystem: Environmental > Aquatic > Marine > Coastal > Sediment | place: USA: Maine... | reverse complement strand
TTTACTGGCTCAGCTTTTACTGGCTCAGCTTTCACTGGCACCGGTTTCTCGACTACAGCCTTCTCGGGCGTTTCCTTTTTAACTGGCGCTTCTTTCTTAGCGACTACTTTTTTTATAGCTGCTTTTTTAGGCGCCTCTTTCTTAACCGGCGCTTTCTTAACAGCGGCTTTTTTAGTCACAACCTTCTTGATCGCTGCAGGCTTTTCATCCGATTTGCTCTCGACAGCTGCCTCTGATTTATCATCAGTGCTGACAGGTGCTGGAGCAACCGGCGGTGCCGGTGGAGGCGTAGACGGAGCTGCGGGAGGCGGCGGTGAAGATGCCGGTGGTGGTGTCGAGTTAGAACCGAACATACCCATAACCATACCGAACAACATGCGCAAGATATTGAAGATCATCTGGCCGATAACAAAGATCCAGCCGACAAGTCCGACTACAGCACCATATATCTTCATCCATAGAGGCGTCTTATATTCAGTGTCTGCCGCATTTAACTGTTCGGGACTTTCACCTTCAATCTCGGCAAACTTGGCACTGATCGTTCTTTCACCCGATTCTGAGTCTTCATAGTAGAAATTTTCGCGCACACTGATACAACCCAGAGGAATAACGATGACAGCCATTATAGTGCCGACGCCAGCACCCCATAACAGGCTAATAGCCATACCGTTGAAGATTGGATCGTTCAGGATAGCAAAAGCGCCCGCCATCAAGGTCAAAGAAGTAATAAAGATAGGACGCATACGTATCTCTGCACCATTGACAGCGGCTTCTCGAACAGGAATCCCTTTAGCTACTTCGATCTTTACGAACTCGACGATGAGGATCGATTGCCGCACGATGATACCGCCCAGCGCGATCATACCGATCATCGATGTTGCAGTGAATTCAGCACCATGAAACCAGTGACCGGGCACGATACCGATCATGGTAAGCGGGATCGGTGACATGATGAGACCTGACAACGCAAAGTCACGGAATTCCCAGACGATCAAGCCGTAGATCAATACCAGGGCAGCCATGAATGCAAGCCCCATGTCTCGGAATGTTTCGAAAGTAACCGTCCATTCTCCTGTCCACTCGAAGCCCGAAGTAGTATCACTGCTCGGCGGCCCGATCAGGTTCATCGGCATGCCTTCCATGATGACGCCATCAGGCGTGGTGTACTTATCGGTAAATTCCTCAATATTGAACATACCGTAAATTGGCGCACCGAGGCGACCTTCCATCTCACCGGTAACAAATTCAATATCCCGTAAATCTTTATGCCAGATAACAGGTTCATTAGATTCCAGTACGAAACGGCCTAACTCCCCCAATGGGGCAATGGAGCCATCTGATGTCACCATCGGCAGGTTACTCAACTGGTTTACCTGTGAGCGTGTCGCCATCGGCACCTGGATAACGATATAAGTAGGCTCGATGACCGAAGCACGTTTTACGTCACCGAGCTTGTATCCGCCCATGGCCATAGCCAATGTACCATTGATACTGTCGACCGTGACGCCACGCCGGATAGCTTTTTCTCTGTTAACTTCAAAACGCCAGTGCAATGATGGCTCATTCATGTAGTTATCAACATCGACGACGCCTTCGGCCTGCTCAAAAAACTCGGTCATCTTAGCGGCGACCTCGCGTCGAGTTTCAGCATCCGGACCGTGGATCTCGGCGACAACAGTTTGCAGCACAGGCGGCCCCGGTGGCATCTCTACGATAGCGATGCGGCCTCCCGCCTTTTGCGCGATCGGCGTCAGTAAAGCACGCGCTTCTTCCGCTATCTGGTGACTACTTTTTTCACGTTCATGCTTCTCTTTCAGCAACACCAGCAGTTCACCATGCCATGGCTGCTGTCTCAGGTAATAATGCCGAACCATGCCATTGAAGTTGAATGGCTGCGCGGTACCCGCATAAGTCTGTATCGCTTTCACTTCAGGCATCTGATTAACAGCAACCGCCAGATCATGTGCCAGGTTAGCGGTCACCGGCATCGCTGTGCCTTCCGGCATATTGATGATGACGCTGAACTCAGGTTTGTTATCAAATGGCAGCATTTTTACAGCGACCCATTGCGTTGGATAAAACAGCAACATCGTCATCGCGGTAACAGTGATAACACCTATGAGGAAGAAGATACCCAGTTTGCGGCTGTTTACCAGCGGCATGATGAGCGGACGATAGATAGCTGCTACGACTTTACGGGTCTTCTCTTCTCGTCTCTCTGCTTTTTTCAGCGCCTCGAGCTGCGGACGTACACGCACAGCAAACCACGGGGTAAAGATGAAAGCCGCGACCAGTGAGAAAAACATCGCGGATGCGCCCATCACCGGAATCGGCCGCATATAGGGCCCCATCATACCGCTCACCCAGCCCATAGGCAGCAGCGCGGCGATAATGGTAAAGGTTGCCAGGATGGTGGGGTTACCCACCTCACGAACCGCATCCACCGCATCAGGAAGAGTAGTCCTCCCCTTTATCAACCAGTGTCTGAATATGTTCTCCACAACCACGGTGGCATCATCGACCAGGATACCAATAGCGAAAATCAGTGCGAACATGCTGACCCGGTCGATGGTGTAATCGACCATCCAGGCCCACCAGATAGTGATCAGGATAACCACAGGGATTACCGTGACTACGACGAATGCCGCACGAAAACCCAAACCGATCAAGCACAATACGGCAACAGCCGCGGTTGCCTCAAACATCGCAGTGAGCAGCTCATTTACTTTGTCGTTGGCAGACTTACCATAGTCACGGGTGATCTCCACATAGACATTATCCGGGATAATGGTGCCTTTTAATTCTTCCAGTTTTTTCAAAATTGCTTTTGAAACGGTGACACCATTAGCGCCTTCTTTCTTGGCGATCGCGACGGTTACCGCTGGGTCACCGACAGGGCGCTCGATACCCTCGTAGGCAGGTCCTGCGTAAAAAGAAGAGATATTTTTGGCATCCTCAGGACCGTGAAACACTTCTGCCACATCTCGCATGAACACGGGCGAACCCTGGTTCATGCCAACGACCAGCCGTTCGATATCACTTGCCGTGCGCAGGAAAGACCCCGAATAAACAGTAAACGACTTGCTACCAGCTTCAACTGCACCCACATTCTTCTGTGTATTAGCTACTTGAACAGCACCCGCGACCTGCTGCAGACTGATCCCGTAACCGGCCAACCGTTCCGGCAATACTTCGATCCGTATCTGGTCCGCCCGACCGGCGATCACGAAACCTTTACCGGTGTTTTTTACCTGACCCAGTTCCTGCAATACATCGTTGCCGAGGATCCGCAATGTACTATCATCGACTTCTTTAGACCATAGCGTGACCGCAACAGCCGGCACATCATCGATCGCGACCGGTTTAACCAGCGGCGGCAAAACGTCTGGCGGCATCATGTCCATGTTTGAATTGATCTTATCGGTGACCTTGACGATAGACTCACCCAGATTTTCACCGACGTAGAACTGAACAGTCACGATAGTGTTGCCACGCTGGGTAGCCGAAAAGGTATGGCGGACACCGGGTATCTCATCCATCAACCTTTCCAGCGGATCAGTTACAAGACTTTCTACCTGTGAGGCCGAGGTACCCGGGTATGAAACGAAGATGTCGATCATCGGTACCGAAATCTGCGGATCTTCCTGTCGAGGAGTGAATATCAGTCCACTAAGACCGATTAGCAGGGTCGCTATCAGCAACATCGGTGTAACAGGTGAGTTAATAAACGTTTTTGCTATGGTACCTGCAAGACCAAGCTCCTTCCCCCCGATTGTCTCGGATGGCGGTACATCACTACTCAAGTCGTCACCATTGTTTTGATCTTTATCCAGTTCGTCAGTCATTTTCTAACAATCACTCTTATTTATTCTGGCTGTTATTTATGCTCGTTGTAGCCACTCAGTATTTGAGCGACACCACGTCAGGCTGATACCGAAACAACTGATCGCCCGTATTAATAATAGGTTGAGGTAATGTACTCCAGGACCTCATCGTACTGCCTTGCGTTTATTTGTCCCACGGTACCGGTGGTGTTGGTTCATTGCCATTCGTCAAAATTCTTTCACCCGGCTCTAGCCCGGAAAGTACGACGATAGTATTATCGCCAATCTCGATACCGGTACGGATCAAGCGCATCTTGGGCACGTTATTCTCATCCAGAACTTTTACTGAAGGCAGGCTGCCGCGCTTACTGATAGCAGACTTTGGTATGACCGGAAGCGCCCGGGTCGGGGAATTTATATCTGGAATCATGACTTCGGCATACATGCCTGCACCGCCGGGCACGCCTTCCGGCAGATCGAACTTGACCGTAACCGTGTGCTGCTTGTTATCAGCGATAGGCGCAATCTGGGCAACGCGTGCATTGATCTGGGTATTACCCACGTCCAGCCTGGCTGGAACGACCATGCCCTTGGTCAGCCCGGGCATCAAACGTGCCGGCACTTCGACCTGTATGCGCAGGTATTTTGAATAAGAGAATACCATCAGAGGCTGGCCTGGCTGAACGGTGTCACCGATTTCGACCATCTTCTGCATGATAACACCGTCAAATGGTGCGATCGCCTTGGTATCACGCAATTTTGCATTAATCTCACGCAACCCTGATTCCGCCTCGGTTATACGTGAACGGGCCGATGCCACCTGAGTGCCCTGCGTGACAAGGTCCGCATGCCTCTCGATGCTCTTGTTACCGTTACTTCCCGGCATGAACTCGTTATCATCGAAGAAACCGTCAAACATGGAAGGCATGCCCATACCCGCCATGGGCCGCGGATTGTATACACGTGGATTCCACAATTCCCGGTTGTACTGCACCTGTGCATTCTGCATCGCATTCTGTGATGTCGCCAGCTGTGCTTCAGCAGCTGCTTTTTTAGCCAGCAGATCGTCATCATTAATCTTTACCAGCTCAGTACCAGCGGTAAATTGATCGCCTTCTTCACCAGCGATGCTTACGATACGCCCGGGCATCTGGGCGGCGAGAGTAACTTCTTTAAGCGGTATCACACTGCCGCCAAGAATGACATAACCACCATGTGGGGCTACACCAACGGTTATGACATTATCTGCCTGAGCTTGAGCAGACCATCCGGTAAGTAGTGTTAAGGAGAGATAAAAAGGAAATTTTATTCGACTTACTATTATTGACATGCCCAAAGCTACCTTCATGTTCATTTACATAAAATAATGAGTGTTACATACCCATATAGAAATGATATGTATTAACGGTAGAGGATGCCCTGTGACAAATATAATTGCAAGGGTTTTCGCTGACTTATCGGCTTTTTATAGAAGCCCGCAGGTTAAAAAAACATATAATTTAGACAGAATTATAAATTAACTGACAAAATTTCATATTTAGATTTAGACATGATACAAAAGACCCTTACACTTTGACACTGCTTATGCTAACAGCCCTTAATTGATTCAAATAAAATCAGTACTTATGAGCGCTCCCAGGCAAAAGAAAGCACCTGATCGATAGAGGCCGCACCTGATAACACCATCAGTAAACGGTCCAGCCCCATAGCTACCCCTGAACAATCAGGCAGGCCGCTGCTGAGCGCCTCGATAAAGTTTTTATCGATACAGGAAACTTCCTTGCCGGCACATTCTCGCTCCTGATTCTCCCGCTGGAACCGACTCAACTGCTCGTCAGCATCGGTTAACTCATAAAAGCCATTTGCCAGTTCGACTTCACCAAAAAACAGTTCAAAGCGTTTCGCCACACGCGCCTGACCTGGCCCGTCTTCAAGTTTCGCTAAAGCACACTGCGACGCGGGATAATCATATAAAAAGGTAAAACCGTCAGTTTTAAATGCCGGCATGACCAGCTGTGTTAACAACCAGTCCAACCAGTCATTGACATCGTCAGCCGCCTCTAGCCCCTGCGGGATTTCGACATGGTTATCGACGGAATACTGAAAACACTGCTCAGCGGTGACGTGATGCGGATCGAAACCTGTGACATTCTCAAATGCCTGCTGATAACTCAAGCACTCAAATACATGCTCGACTTCAGATTGCCTGCACACGGTCCTGACCAGTTCGGCCACTTCGTCTATCAACTGCATCATGTCATAACCAGGCTGATACCATTCCAGCATGGTGAATTCGGGGTTGTGATTTGGACCTATCTCGTCATCGCGAAAGGCTTTACATATCTGGTATATCGGCTGCCGCCACTGCGCAAGCAGGCGCTTCATGGCATATTCAGGTGAGGTATTGAGATAGCAGTCCTGTTCGCGAAAACGCGTACACAGGCTATCCAGGTGAGGGTCAGTTGTCGAATAATGTGACAGCAGTGGTGTCTCGACCTCGACGACATCACGGGCATCAAAAAAAGCCCTGATATCTTTCATCATCAGAGCTCTTCTCAACAGCGTTTCTCTGCTGGCTTTAGATTGCCAGGCCTGTGTATTGGCGCTGTTCGCAGGCACAGGTTAAACCATCAGGCGCGCGATACATATTCTCCGGTACGTGTATCGACCTTCAGAATATCGCCCTCGTTAACGAACAGTGGTACCTTGACCTCGGTACCGGTCTCCAGTGTAGCCGGTTTGGTCGCACCCTGCGCAGTATCACCTTTCAAGCCGGGATCTGTCTGCGCCACTGCCAGCTCGACAAAGTTTGGCGGCGTTATAGTCAGCGGAGCACCGTCCCACAAAGTCATGACACACAGCTCCTGACCTTTGATCCACTTGACGGCATCACCGACTGCGACCTCATCAGCAGCATACTGCTCGAAACTGGTTGGTTCCATAAAGTGCCAGGACTCGCCATCACTGTACAGATACTCGACATTCATCTCATCGACATCAGCCGCTTCAACGGACTCTGTTGATTTAAAAGTACGCTCAAGAACCCTGCCGGTCCTGAGATTCTTGGCCTTTATCTTATTGAAGGCCTGCCCTTTTCCGGGTTTTACCACGTTATTCTCGGTAATCGAGCAGGGGTCTCCATCGAGGATGATTTTTAAGCCGTTTTTAAACTGGTTTGTACTGTATGTTGCCATGGTAAACTTTTGCCCTTCTGCGCTGAATTACTGTGATATAGAATAATCGCGATATATTACCCTGATTCTCCATTAACTTAAATCACAACACTTACTAATTTACTCGCCATCGAATCTCAGCGACAAGCCATGCAATCACCCTTCAAAATAATACGAGATGACCTGAAGCTCACTTCGACTCCATCTGGTTCGAGATCAAACTGGAAAAAGGAGCTGGCCAACGCCACGACATCGGCATCCCTTCTACTGAAAAAACTGCAACTTGAGTCACAGCTCTCACTCATCGATGAGCAACCCGATTTCAGGTGCCTGGCAACAGACAGTTACATCAGCAAGATGCAAATCGGTAATATCAATGACCCGTTGCTGCGCCAGGTACTACCATTATCAGAAGAAAATCACCCGCAAATACAGAGCAATGGTGTATACGATCCGGTCGGCGATAAGACCGCCATGGCATCACCGGGTTTATTACACAAGTACCATGGCCGTGCCCTGCTGATAAGTACCGGCGCCTGCGCTATCCACTGCCGTTACTGCTTTCGCAGACATTACCCTTACCAGCACGCATCCTGTAACAGTCATGACCTCAGCGAGGCACTCGATTACCTCAGGCAACATCCCGAGATAGACGAGATCATACTGAGTGGTGGCGATCCGCTGGTGATGGATAATGAAAAGCTGGCCGATCTGATCCAGCAACTGGAGACCGTCACACAACTGTCAACGCTTCGAATACACACCCGGCTGCCCGTGGTATTACCAGATCGTATCGACCACAGTCTGCTTAAACTGCTACATTCCAGCAGACTACTCGTCGTCATGGTCATCCATTCGAATCACGCTAACGAACTTCAGGACAACGAACAGTCTAAATTACACTCACTGCATGCTGCCGGCATCTCACTGCTAAACCAGAGCGTACTACTGAAGGGCGTGAACGATGATGCCGAAACACTCATCACATTGAGCAAACGTCTGTTGCAATGCAAGACGCTACCATATTATCTACACCTGCTTGACCCGGTCGATGGCGCCATGCATTTTGATGTTAACCGGCAAAATGCATTGAGTATCATGTTGCGGATGCAGCAACAACTGCCCGGTTACCTGGTGCCTAAACTGGTACAGGAAATCGCCGGAAAACAGGCAAAAACTGCAATTTTCAATATCTAGGCTACAATTTAGGAACAATAATTGAGTAATTATAAGCGAAACGCCAAGCTGTTGTTTTATATAGTAAGGGACCAACTTTGCAGAGATAAATAATAAAATAAAAAGCCATGAAATTAAATATACCCGAACAAAAGACGCCTGCTGCGGATGCAACACCGAACCACCCTCGAAAATTGAAGAAGGTTCTCTCTGCCCTGCCCAATGCAAATATGGGTGAACTCACCAAACAGACTTTCATCATCCTGCGTGATCTGAACCGTCAGTCGATGCCTAATAAACAGCGCCTGGAAAACCTTGAGATGATACGTGTACTCGCACGTAACATTTTTGACAATCTGAAAAAGTATTTCATCAACCGCACCTTGCCGCTTCCTGATAAAAGCCAGAAGATCGTCAACTTAAACCAGTCCATACTGCAAGAATTGATATATGGCTACGAGATCATCATCTATCAAGCCGCAAATGATATCGACACCAAGATCGACGATAAGACTCTGAGCACCGCTGCCTGCCGTGCGATTAATTATCTTTCAGAGATGCTGCTGCGTTCGTGCGAAGTATATGCACCATGCCCTAAACATCTATGGTACGACGCACACCAGCTGTATGCATTTGCAGAGAGCAGAGGTATTACTGATAACATCGTTATCGACACAGAGAAGACCCCGGATAAACTGAGCATCGAAAGCTGCTACAAACAGATGCTGCTATTTTCCCTGGCACGTCCGATCGCTTTAAGGCAGCGTGACAGCGAACGGGTATTCAAAGAACTGTATGAATGGTCAAAATACTCGAATATTGAACGTGAAGTCTCCGAAGAACAGGTCGACAAGCTATTCTGCATGCGTATACATGAAGATTCACCGCCTAACTACCTGGCAAAAAAAGACCTGGCAGAAAATATAACCATACGCACACTGAACGCAAGCAGGCTCGTCACTCATGTAAAAGGTTTGATCGAAGAGCAAAGTGCGCAAAAACAGAAAATTGCTATTGGCGAAGTCATCCCGTTAGAAACCTTGAGTGCACTGGTGATGTCCTGGGGCGTCAGTGCAAAGCGCCGTTTCTCAAGATCCCAACGTCAGGGACACATCAATGTTTCGATGGGCCTCTCGCAAACGGCGAAGTCGATCCGCAAGTCTTTCAAACCTGACGAATCAATCGATACGAAATCGGGATTCATACGCACTTCGGCCTCCACGAAACAGGATCCGGATTTCACCCTGGACCCTATCTCCACAATTGATCATGATCCAGGCTACATGACACATACCGAACTAGGCGCCGTTGAAAACAATTCATGGGACATGGTCGCGAAAGGTCGCGCACTAACTGAGACCTATACCAGGGAACGGGAGTTTGCCAATGAAGAAAAAATCAAACAGCGTCAGCTAAAAGCGGAATCACACTGGGTCGTCGTCAATATAAGCGCGGGGGGTTACTGCTTACGCTGGAACTCGGACGACACATCGAAGGCCCAGATCGGTGAACTGATCGCACTGCAGGAATTTGACGTAAATCATAATTTTGAATGGCGTGTCGGCGTTATCCGCTGGATGCAGTTCACCCAGGAGCATGGCCTCGAGATCGGTGTACAGGTGATCTCACCAAAAGTCATTACTGCTACCGCCCAGCGTGTAAACCGTCCCAGCGAAGTACCATTCGAGTGCCTGATGTTACCCGGTATAAAAGCCCTGGATCAGTCATCGAGCGTACTACTGCCTTCACATGCATTTAAAACAAATGATAAACTCATCGTCCGGATTATGGAAAATAAAATAAGTATAACTTTAGGGGAAACTAAAGAACATACGGGCTCCTTCACCCAGTTCACCTATAAGAATACGGAAGTCGACAAGCGCATTAAAAAGCAGGTGAAAAAAGAAGAGGCAACCAAGAACAAAGATGACTTCGACGAGCTATGGTCTTCATTGTAAATTCCTCTTTTCAATAAACATAATTAGATTCTCGTGGAAACCTTAAGTGGAAGATAAAATTATTAACCTGGTCGTTATCGATGACTCTTTCGACAGCGAAGAAAAAATCATCAGCTCGTTAAGATCGGTGGGCTATACAGCTCGTTCTTCCCGTGCTGAAGATGACGAAGACCTTCTCGAAGTACTCGCCAAGCAGACGCCTGAGCTCATCATCTACTTTGAAGGCATGGAATTGATCTCACTCGAGCAAACTATCGAGTGCCTGAAAAAAGATAAAAGAACTGAAAGCTGCCGCGTGATCGTCGTCAACAAAAAAGAGCAGCCCGATGTCGTCAGCGCCATGCGAAGCGGTGCGGTCGACGCCACCTGTTTCAGTGATATCGATCACCTGATACTGATCATCGCTCGTGAACACCAGTCTGCTACCAGTTCCAGGCAAATATCACGCTACAGGAAATCATTCAACGAATCAGAACGGCGCTGCGCCTCACTACTCGACAGCTCCCGTGACGCCATCGCCTACATACATGAAGGTATGCACGTTTATTCCAACCGCTCCTACCTGGACATGTTTAATATCGAAGAATCGGATGACCTCGAAGGCATGCCTGTCCTCGACATGGTCGCCAGCGATGGGCGAGACACCTTTAAAGACTTTTTGCGTCAATACACAAAAACTGGTGACGGCACCGAAAAACTCGATACCACGTTACGCAAACCAGACGGAGGTGAATTCAATGGCGAGATGGAATTCTCACCTGCACAGATCGATGGCGAACCCTGCATACAGGTCATCATACGCAAAGAAGACGTTAACTCTGAAGAACTCGAGCGCCAGCTGAAACTGCTGAGCCAGAAAGACCAGTTGACAGGCCTGTTCAACCGCCAGTACAGCATAGAGAAACTGGAGAGCACCATCGCGGACTGTGAACAAGGCAAATATACTGCTGCCCTCATGGAGATACACATCGATAACTTTGATGAGATTAAAAACTCCGTTGGTGTCATCGAATCAGACCAATATATCGTCGAAGCAGCAAAAACTTTGAGTAACACCGTCCGTGACGAAGATATACTCTCACGCTACACCCACGACAGCTTCACCGTGATCGCTATCGGCTACAACAAAGACAACATCGAAAGTTATGCTAACGAACTACAAAAAGCGATCTCGCAACTTGAGACCACTATAAAAGGCTCCAGCATCAATACTACATGCTGTATCGGCATCTCCCTTATCGATAAAGACTCACCCGAATACAATGACATCCTGGCCCGTTCAGAAAAAGCGGTCGCATCTGCCGTTCAAAAAGGTGCCAACCAGATATTCACCTATACACCTGAAAAAGGCGAACTCACACGTCATGAGGTCGACGCCAAATTTAAAGAACAGCTTACAGATGCTCTTAAAAATGACCGCTTCGTGCTGCATCACCAGCCTATCGTCAGTCTACATGGTGATACTGATGAACGTTACGAAGTGTTCGTGCGTATGGAAGCCGATGGTGATAACGATCTGGTCATGCCTCAGGATTTCCTGCCAGCAGCCGAGCGCATCGGCATGTCTATCGCCATAGATCGCTGGGTACTGTATAGAACGATTCAGGAATTGGGAGAGAGATTGAAACTGGGCAAGAAAACCCGGTTCTTTATCAAGTTATCCGCTTCCTCTTTGAAAGATGACACTCTGATCGACTGGTTGAGTTATCAGATCAAGGATAAAGATATTCCAGCAAACACGCTAAACTTTGAAGTCAAAGAAACTGTCGCGGTCACCAACCTGAAAAATGCAAAATCGTTATCGCATAAACTCAAAGCCCTTAACTGCGGCTTCATCCTCGATGATTTTGGAACCGGCACGAACCCATTCCAGCTGCTGGAACACATACATGCCGATTATGTAAGGCTGGAAAGCAGCTTCATGGATAACCTTGCTGAGAATCCACAGAACCAGGAATCGATAAAAAATCTATCAGAGCAGGCTGCCGAGCTCGGCAAATTAACCATCGCACAACATGTACCGGACGCTACCAGCCTGTCGCTGTTATGGGGCATGGGTGTCAACTTCATCCAGGGATATTTCCTGCAGGAACCACTGCCTGAGATGGAGTATGACTTTACCGAGATGTCGGGGTGATTTCTTTCTTCCTGTTTCTTTGTATGGTATTTGCTTAGTACTTTTTGTCAGGCATTGCGGTATTCGCACCGCGGGCGAGGTACTCTTTTGCAACAGCCCAAAAGAGTACCCAGAAAAGGCCGCCACGTCAGCTGCGCCCCTGAAAAACAGGGGTTCCCATAAAAACAGCTTTATTATCATGCCGCGACAGAACTCGCAAAAAACGCTCAGACAACTGTCGCAGAAAGCTCATGATAATAAAGCTGTTTTTATGGCTTGCTGAGGTGGACTTTAAAGTCAAAAGCTAAACGGCAGTATTTGCGTGAGTTGTGATCACTGAAACGGTTGCAGTATGTTTTATACTTTATTGATCCGCAAACCTCTGCACCTTATCCTTTCTTTGCCTGCACTCAAGCAGGCAAAGCCATCATTTATGTTTTGTTTAATGATTATTGATTAAATTAACTTTTGTTTTTGACCTTTACTCGCATTAGTCAAGCCATCGAGGCTGGCCGGGTATTATGTGTTTTCTGTGAAAACTGTCTGAGCGTTTTTTGCGAGTTTTTTCACAGCATGATGCCTGGTCTGACTCGATGGGTACCCCTGTGCTTTTTACAGGGGCGCCAGACGTAGCGACGGCTTTTTTTGGTTACTTTTTTTAGCTGCTGAAGAAAAGTGACTCGCCCGCGGTGCGAGAACCGCAATGCCTAAATAAAATACCCAGGTAAATGCTAAAAACTAATTATCACGATGAGCACGCAACGCCGCAATCCTCTCTTCAAGCGGCGGATGACTCATAAACAACTTCTT
>Ga0316189_10004736_pt1 | contig 13057 bp, 13 predicted proteins | sample LowCovwburrow_MG_FD_204930 | JGI IMG/M metagenome (GOLD analysis project Ga0316189, IMG submission 204930) | Coastal sediment microbial communities from Maine, United States - Lowes Cove worm burrow | ecosystem: Environmental > Aquatic > Marine > Coastal > Sediment | place: USA: Maine... | reverse complement strand
CTGCGTAAACGACTGGTGAGCCTGGCCACGGGCGCGCAGATCGACGCGACGGCATTTGCCGTCCTGGACACGGAAGTCGGCGAACACTTCGCTGCTGCGATTGTACAGATGCTGCAGGAGGCGGAGATCGACCCGGGAAGGATCGATGCAATCGGCTGCCACGGCCAGACCGTGGCCCATTCTCCGGACACCCGCCCCGCCACCACGCTCCAACTCGGTGACGCCAATGTCATTGCCGAGCGCACCGACATCACAACCATCAACGACTTTCGGCGGCGCGATATGGCTGCCGGCGGTCAGGGCGCGCCGCTGGTGCCTGCGTTTCACGAGGCCCTGCTACGTACCGGCAGCGAAGACCGCATCGTGCTCAACCTGGGAGGAATCGCCAACATCACGGTGCTTCCGGCCGAGCCCGCACGCCCCACCTTCGGATTTGATACCGGCCCTGCAAACTGCCTGATGGATAGCTGGGCACAACAGCAACTTGGCCGGGAATATGATGAAGATGGCAGTTGGGCGGCCTCCGAGCAGCCGGACCCCGTACTGCTTGCGCATCTGCTCGAGGACCCTTATTTCGACCGCAGCCCCCCCAAGAGTACCGGTACACAACACTTCTCCGGCCGTTGGTTGAATACAAAACTCGCCGCTGCGAAAACGCTATCACCGGCGCGGGTCCAGGCCACCTTGCTGGCCCTGACATGCAAGACGGTGGCAGATGCAGTGCACTGCCACGCCCCCGACACCGGGCGCATACTGGTCTGCGGCGGGGGGGCGCACAACAGCGCGGTACTGGAACAGTTGGCTGATATATCGGGACTGCCGGTTGAAACAACCGCCGGTTTCGGCATCGATCCCGACTGGATGGAGACGATGGCGTTCGCCTGGCTGGCTCAACGCACACTGGCCGGCGAGCCCGGCAACCTGCCGGCAGTCACGGGGGCGGCGGGGCCGCGCATTCTCGGTGCGATCCATCCTGCCTGACCCAGATTCACCGGTAGGTTCCAAGGAACGAGAGGACGCCGAGAAACGCGGAGTACTCAGACAATTTTTTTTCAGACAAGCATATGCGCAACGAAAGTTGCCGATTTACCACCACAACAGACGCAAGCCAACAATTTTTCTATGGCCACGTTCAATACGCTTTGCGTCCTTTGCGTTGCCAACAGAATCGCCTCAGTTGTCGCCCAGGAACGCCTTCAAATGCGCCTCGACGCTGCGCGCCAGCGCATGCAGATCATAGCCTCCCTCTAGCGAGGAAACGATATGACCATTGCCGCTGCGGTCCGCCTGCTCGCACAACCTGCGCGTAATCCAGCCGTAGTCGGTATCCACCAGATTGAGATTGGCCATGTCATCGGCCTGATGGGCATCAAAGCCTGCTGAGATCAATATCAGTTGCGGCTCGAACGCTTCAAGCCTCGGTAACCAGTGGGTCTCGACCGCTTCCCGAAAGGCCTTGCCGTTGGCGCCGGACGGCAGCGGTGCATTGACGATGTTCGCTGCCGTACTGTCGTACCCTGAATGCGGATAGAACGGGTGCTGGAAGGTCGAACAGAAAAGGACGCGCTCATCCCCGGAAACGATGTCCTCGGTCCCGTTACCGTGATGTACATCGAAATCAACGACCGCTACCCGCTCCAGGCCGTATTTGTTCAGGGCATGGTAGGCGCCGACAGCAATATTGTTAAACAGGCAGAAACCCATGGCACGATGATGCTCGGCATGATGCCCAGGCGGCCGGACGCCGCAGAAGACGTGCTTGGCCTTGCCCTCCATCACCAAATCCACCCCCATCGCCACGGCCCCGGCTGCACGCAGTGCGGCTGTCAGCGAATGCTTGTTCATCGCCGTGTCGCCATCCACCCAGGCTATTCCCTCACTGGGAGAGGCGGCATATATCTCGTCGATATATGAAGCATCATGAACCGCGTCGAGCAGTTCCCGTGTGACCAGCGGCGCATCATATTGGTGCAGGACCATCTCAAGCCCGGTGGCGATCAGACGGTCGTTGATCGCACTCAGGCGGGCAGGCTGTTCCGGGTGGTGGTGCCCCATGTCGTGCAACTGGCAATCGTAGTGAGAGATGTACGCTATCGCCATCTTTAGATTTCCCTCAATTTTTTTTGGATCTTGCCGCTTTCTTTGTTGCGGTGCAACATATGTGCGGCAAACCCGGTATTATGTCGCCGAACGAAGAACGCTCTGCACTTTAAATTCTGAATCATCTAAAAGTTGTAACAAGATGCAAAAAAAACACTACCTCAAGAAGGTCTTTGAACCGCAGTCGGTCGCGATTGTCGGTGCCTCCGAACGTGAAAACTCTGTAGGCGCGCAGGTGCTGCGCAACATGCGCGAAGGGGGGTTTGCGGGCGAAATATACCCGGTCAACCCAAAGCACGAGACGATTCAGGGCCTGAAGACCTACGCGTCGATCACGGACATCGATCATCCGATCGACCTGGTCGTCATCGCCATACCAGCACCGGCCATACCGAATGTCATGCGTCAATGCGGTGAGCATGGCGTAGGTGCCGCTGTCGTGCTTTCCGCCGGTTTCGCCGAAATCGGCCGGCGGGGTGAGCTCCTGCAGCACGAAATCGTCGATATCGCGCGCACCTACGATATTCCGCTGGTCGGACCGAACTGCCTCGGGGTGATCCGGCCCCGGGTCGGTCTGAACGCGACCTTTGCCAAAAGTGGCGTACCAACCGGACAGGTAGCCCTGGTTGCACAGTCTGGTGCCTTCTGTACCGCGCTGCTGGACTGGGCCGAATCGAGTGGTTTTGGTCTGTCTGCCGTGGCCTCGCTTGGTGCCACTGCCGACGTCGGCTTCGGCGACGTACTCGACTACCTCGCGGTTGATCCCGAGACCAAGAGCATCCTGTTGTACGTCGAAGGGGTATCGGATGCGCGTTCATTCATGAGCGGCCTGCGGGTCGCGGCACGCCTCAAGCCGGTGATCGTGGTCAAATCGGGGCGCAACGAGGCGGGTTCACGTGCGGCCGTGTCGCATACCGGCGCCCTGAAAAGCGGTGACGACGTGTTCGACGCGGCGATCCAGCGAGCCGGTGCGGTACGCGTGACCACGGTCAACCAGCTGTTTGCCGCGGCCCAGACCCTGGCGTCCGGCACGCGCGTGGAAGGCCCCAGACTGGCGATCGTCACCAACGGCGGTGGACCCGGTGTCATGGCGGCCGACCGGGCCAGTGATCTCAATGTCCCGCTGGCCGAACTGTCGCCCAAGACGATCGAAAAGCTCAGCGAGATCCTGCCCACGCACTGGTCTCACAGCGACCCGGTCGACATCCTGGGAGATGCCGACAGCGAGCGTTACCGGGCGGCCACGGAGATCGTATTGGCCGACCGGAACGTTGATGGTCTGCTGGTATTGCTGACCCCGCAGGCGATGACCGACCCAACCGCCTGCGCCGAAGGCGTGGTCGCCGCGGCGAAGGAAGTCAACAAGCCGGTTTTGGCCTGCTGGATGGGTGCAAACCTGGTCAGGGAAGGACGCCAGCGATTTGCCAAAGAGGGGATCCCCCAGTTCAGCAGCCCGGAAGCCGGCGTGGATGCATTCGGATACCTGGCCTGCTACCGGCGCAACCAGAAGGCCCTGCTGCAGGCACCGGCCCCTCTGTCGAAACACCGCGAGCCCGACGTCGAAGGTGCACGCCTGATCATCGAGCACGCAATGGGCGAACGCCGCTACACGCTCAGCAATGCCGAGGCCAAGGCGGTACTGAAGGCGTTCCACATACCGGCCTCACCCAGCATCAATGTCAACTCGGCCGCAGACGCCCTGATCGCAGCGGAGGGCGTGGGCCTGCCGGTTGCCATGAAGATCAATTCTCCGGATATCACCCACAAATCAGACGTGGGCGGCGTTCGCCTAAATATCCGCGAACCGCGCTCGGTGCGCGCAGCGTTCCGCGAGATGATGGACAGTGTCACGGCGCAAAGCCCGGAAGCACGCGTAACTGGTGTCACCATAGAGCCGATGATCGAACGCCCGCACGCACGGGAGATCATGATCGGCATAGCGCACGATCCGGTGTTCGGACCGGTGGTCAGCTTTGGTGCCGGCGGCACTGCGGTCGAGATCTTCGCCGACAGCCAGGTCGCGCTGCCGCCGCTCAATGAATACCTCAGCCGCGACCTGATTCGCGGCACACGCGCGGCCCGTTTCCTCAAACAGTTCCGTAACCTGCCGGAGGCGGATGTCGCGAAACTCACCGATGTCTTGCAGCGTGTTTCGGAAATCGCCTGTGAACTGCCCGAGGTGCGGGAGCTGGATATAAACCCCCTGCTGGTCGACGAGGATGGCGTGATCGCGGTCGATGCACGTGTGGTCGTGGCCCCGCCCAAGACCAGCACGGCACATTACGGGCATATGGCGATCCATCCCTACCCGCCGGAGCTGGAAACAACCTGGCAGTTGCCAGACGGCAGCGACGTATCGGTCCGACCGATCCGTCCGGAAGATGCGGAAATTGAACAGGATTTCGTAAAAAATCTGTCGGCCGAGAGTAAGTATTTCCGCTTCATGCAAAGCATGGCAGAGCTGACACCGCTGATGCTGGCGCGTTTTACCCAGATCGATTACGACCGCGAGATGGCGCTGATCGCTGTCAAGAATGAGCATAAACCGGATGCGCACATCCTCGGCGTGGTGCGTTATGTAAGTAACCCTGACAAGCAGTCATGCGAGTTTGCGCTTACCGTGGCCGACGACTGGCAGAAAAAGGGCATTGGAAGACAACTGATGCAACGTCTGATGACGGTCGCCCGTGATCGCGGAATCGAAATCATGGAAGGCGAGGTTCTGTCGAACAACAGCAAAATGCTGCGGCTTTGCGAGAGGCTGGGTTTCCGTACTGCGCACAATGCGGACGAGCCGGACGTGGTGGCGGTCAGACGCCACCTCTGATCGGGCCGATCCGGCCACGAAAAAGGGCGCCCTCAGGCGCCCTTTTTCTTAACCGCCTGCACAACAATCAGGTCGAAAATGAAGACCCGCAGCCACAGGTCGTCGACGCATTGGGGTTGCGAATTACGAATTGAGCACCCTGCAGGCCCTCGGAGTAATCCACCTCTGCACCCATCAGATACTGGACGCTCATAGGATCGATCAGCAAGGTTACGCCATCGGTCACCACCTGCTCATCGCCATCACCAACCGTTTCGTCGAAGGTGAATCCGTATTGAAAGCCGGAGCAACCGCCTCCCTGAACATAGATCCGCAACATCAGATCCGGATTGCCCTCTTCCGCGATAAGCTCGGATACCTTTTTTGCAGCAGCCGAGGTAAATACCAGGGAATCGCTGTTCGTCATCGCCAGTTCAGTCATACAAACACCTGCATACTTGGTTTCACCGGCCGGCACGGCCTGGATCTCCGGCGAATTATGCTTAATCCGATCAATTTGGTCAAGTATTATGGATTCGACTCGGATTCTGTCGCAATCGCTGGCTGATCTTCACTATCACGCACCCGCATGCGCGCCTCTTCGTCTTCACTGTGCACCAGCTGGCCATTGACCTCGGCACCCATCGCCATCTCCAGCAATCGATAATAAACCGTGCCGCTGACACGCGCATTGGTGGCCAGTTCAACACGCTCGCTCGCATAGACGTCACCGACCACAGCCCCATTCAAGATCAGGTTGTCGACCCGTACATCGCCTTCAACCGCGCCCTGCTCGCTCACCGTCAGGGTCGAACGGGTTTCGGCCTCCCCGGTCACCCGGCCCTTGACCGTACCGTCCAGGTGCAATCCACCCGAGAAACTGACATCGCCGGTGATGGTGGTCCCCTGACCGATCACGGTCGATACCTTGGGGGCCTTGAAACGTCTTCCTCGCGCCATCTGATCGCTTTCCTTTTTGTGCTTTCCTCAGGTGTCCTCGACCTTCCAGTCGTACACCTGTTCGAAAGATTTGAATTTCTGGCCATCCGGATTGACCGTCACTTTTAGCGAGCTGGGCTGGAAGCCCTCAGGCAAAAGTAGATCGGCCTTCAATTTCTGAAAACTCTTGAACCTGATCCCGATATTCGAGCGCTTGCCGCCAGAGAGTTCACCCAGGTCCAGGATTTGCCGCTCGCCGCCCGATTCGCCGCTTACCTCGACATTGACCTGACCACTTACGGTGGCCTGATCATCCGTGCGTTTAGACAGCGTCACTTCGAAACGATAGTTGAGGCCGCCGAGGCTGGCCAGACTGAAATCACCCAGAATCAACTTTTTTTCTCCGCCCGAAACGAGGCTTTGCAGCAGTGCGACCTCGCGCTTGAGCTCGGCCCTTTCATCCTGCAGCGCCTTGACCTCGGACTGCACACCATCGGCGGCAGCGCGGTCGATCTGGCCGGCACGTTCGAACCTCGCCGCGCTTGCACGCAGCACATCGCGCTCTTCCTCGAGTTCCTCGATCCGCTGTTGCAGAGCACTTTCCCGCTGGTTCCATCGCCCCGTATCAAAACCCGCACGCTGGCGTCCGAATTCGAACACCTGCCAGGACAAGGCCGTCAGGGCCAGCAGAAACAGAAACCACAACCAGGTACGCGCTCCGCCCTCACCTGGCTGCACGATACGCGGGGTTACTACACGTGTTGGCTTAATCTTTCCCATGGCAGCTAAGGCAGCAGGGCCACCTGTTCGAGACCGGCGCTTTCATTCAAACCGAACATCAAATTCATATTCTGCACCGCCTGGCCGGCGGCCCCCTTGGTGAGGTTATCGATCACAGACAGCACAACTAAAGTATCGCCACTCTGTGGTCGGTGCACGGAGATCCGGCAATGGTTGACACCACGCACGCTGCGCGTCTCAGGATGACTGCCCGGCGGCAGCACATCGACAAAAGGCTCATCCGCGTAACGTTGCTCGAACAGGGCCTGCAAATCGCCGGCCTCTTTTGCCAGGCGTGCATACAGGGTCGCATGTATGCCGCGGATCATCGGTACCAGGTGCGGCACGAAGGTCAAACCGACCTGCCGCCCACTTACCCTCGACAAGGTCTGACGAATCTCAGGCAGATGACGATGCCCCGCCACCCCGTAGGCCTTGAAACTCTCGCCCACCTCGCCCATCAACATGGCCGCATTGGCACCACGTCCGGCACCGCTGACGCCGGACTTGCAGTCGGCCACCAGGCTGCCGGTATCGACCAGCCCCTGTTCCAGCAGCGGAATAAACCCAAGCGCCGATGCGGTTGGGTAACAGCCCGGATTGGCCACGATACGGGCCTGCCGAATCTGTTCACGATTGAGCTCCGGCAACCCATATACCGCTTCTGCAAGCACATCGGTACAACTGTGTGGCATGCCATACCATTGTTCCCACACGGCGGGATCCTGAAGCCGGAAATCCGCAGCCAGATCAATCACACGCGTGCCCGCCGCCAACAGGGCTGGGACCGTTTTCATCGCCGTGCCATTGGGGGTCGCGAAGAAAACCAGGTCACAGGCCGCGAGTTGCACCGGATCCGGTTCGGAAAAAGCCAGATCGAAGTGTCCGCGCAGATTGCCGTACAGATCAGAGACCGGACGCCCCGCCTCGGCACGTGAGGTGATCTGAATGACCTCTGCCTGTGGATGTGTCGCCAGCAGACGCAACAATTCCACGCCGGTGTAGCCGGTGCCGCCAACAATGCCGATCTTGATCATGGGGTTTAAAAGGCCTCAGTTAGAAAACTCGGGGACCGGTATTCTAAACACAAATTCTTCGGAAGTTGCCCTCGGGATTCTGCCCGATGCAGGACCGTGGTTCCGCTCTGACGCACCTTTTGCCCAGCATGCTAAAGTCCGGACTGCCATCGAACATGCCATGTCTCCCGAGTATTGCGACGATAGCGGCAGGAGTAAGCAAGTGGAAACGATCGAAGTAATCTCGCTGATGTTGGGTGCCGCCTGGGCGTCCGGTATCAATCTGTATGCCGCCATTCTGGTGCTCGGCTGGATGGGCGGCGCCGGACATGTTGCCCTCCCCCCCGGCCTGGAAGTCCTGAGCGACCCCACTGTGATGATGGTCGCCGGCGGCATGTACGTGGTCGAGTTCTTTACAGACAAGATTCCCGGCGTCGATACGGGCTGGGATGCGCTGCACACCTTTATACGAATTCCGGCTGGCGCCATGATGGCTGCGGGGGCTGCACAGGGGCTGGACGTTGGCCAGGCCGGCGAACTGATCGGGCTGCTGCTGGGTGGGGGGGTTGCTGCCGCCAGTCACGCCACCAAGGCGGGTACCCGGGTGTTGATAAACACCTCACCGGAGCCATTCAGCAACTGGGGCGCCTCGGTCGCCGAAGACGTTTCCGTGTTTGCAGGACTCTGGGCCGCGTTGAACCACCCCTGGCTTTTCGTGTTGCTGCTGGTACTGTTTCTGCTCACCGCGATATGGCTGTTACCGAAAATCTGGCGTGCCATCAAGCGGGCTGCGCATGCAGTACGGAGCTGGTTCAGCAGCAGCGCCCCTGAGGACCCGGCCGGAGACGGCCTTGAGGCTCGCCGGCAAGACGTTTTAAAGGAGCTCTATCACGATGCTTCCGATGGTACAGCCGAGGGACCGACTCGATGAACAAACAGATTTTACCCACCGCGGCCGCGGTACTGATCGTAGTGGCCGGTATCTGGCTGCTGTCATCAAGCGCCAAGCCGATGCCAGAAGTGACTTTCAATCTGATCGATGGGCGGAATCTGCACAGCGCCGACCTGCGCGGCAAGAGTTTGTTGATCAATTTCTGGTCTGTCAGCTGCGAGATCTGCCTGCGTGATATACCGCGCCTGAACAGCCTGCAGGAGAGCATGCAAGAGCAGGGCCTGATGGTGATCGGCGTCGCCGCCCCCCACGACCCGCCTCCGGCGGTAATCAGCACGGTCAAAAAACTCAAGCCCGTCTACCCGATTGCGCTTGATGTGCATGGCGAGATCAGCAAGGCGTTCGGCAACGTCAAGGTCACGCCGACCAATATCCTGATCGACCCACAGGGCAACATCAATTTCTCGCAGCGCGGCGAACTCAATGAAATCGCCGTGCGTGCAACGACACTCACGTTCCAGAGATAGATCTCCATGTGGCTCAAAGCTTGGCATCTGATCGGTATGGTGACCTGGTTCGCAGGGCTTTTTTATCTGCCCAGGTTGTTCGTTTATCACAGCATGAGCGACGATCAGGCGTCGATCGACCGTTTCAAGATCATGGAGCGCAAACTGTACTTCGGGATCACCACGCCGGGCGCGATATTCACCCTGGTGTTTGGACTCTGGATGCTGCACGACTATGCCTGGCAGGCCTTTGGTGAACACCTCTGGCTACAGGTAAAACTGGTCCTGCTCGCGCTGTTGGTGGCTTACCACCTGTACTGTGGCAAGCTGTTGGCAGATTTCAAACACGACCGCAACCAGCGCAGCCATGTATGGTATCGCTGGTTCAACGAGGTCCCTGTCTTGATGCTGATCGGCATTATTCTGCTGGCAGTATTGAAACCGGTGTAGAAGATGCCCCGATCAAGCAGCCGGCGCAGCCAACAAACGCCCGAACAGATAGCGCAGACACGGCGCAACCACGTCATCATGCTGGCGCTGTTGGTCCTCATCGTTTATGCCAGCGCATTGAGTGGCGATTTCGTCTGGAGCGACCGCGAAGACCTCCTGCAGGGCGCGCATCGGCTGACCAGCCTGTCAGACCTGCAACCGGCCCTGAGCGATTCCCGGCAAGGCTATCGTGCCCGGTTTACCGGAGGCGCGGCGGATGCCTCGGCGGGTAGTTGGCAGCCACTGACCCTGCTGTCCAACAGCCTAAGCTGGGGCTTGTGGGGTGATTGCGCATTCTGTTTTCATCTCGAAAACATTCTGCTGCACGTTCTTCTGGTGGTGGGCCTGTATGCGCTGGGTCGCCATCTGCTGGCACAGCGGCGCCATGGAAACCGCGTCGCCGCCTGGGCGGCCGCATTGTTCGCGGTCCATCCCGCAGCGGTTACCAGTGTCACCTGGATCGGCGGCCGCCCCTATCTGCTGGCCGCAGTCTTCAGCGTGTGGGCCCTGGTGATCTTCAGCCGACTGCAGGCCACCACCAAATCGCGTAACGGACACATCAATCGCTGGCTTATCGCACTGCCACTGACCAGCCTCGCCGCCATGCTGGCGCATGAGACCGCGTATATGCTGCCACTGGCGGCACTGCTGATTGCCGGTTACGAAAGCAAGGTGCGTGGCCGGGGTGCCGTAACCGGAATCTCGCCCCTGCGCCTGAAGGCCCTGGCACTGATGTTTGGCATGCTGTTGCTGCTGATCGGCTACCGCAGCCTGGTGCTGGGAGGACTGCATTTCGGTGCCGACTACCCGACCGAGAGCGCATTCGACAATGCGGGCAGCGCACTGCGCCATCTCTGGTATTTCATTGACCAGGCCCTTCTGCCGCTGGAGCCGGTCGTTTCTGATGCCTGGCCGATCACAAGCGGTTGGGGCTCGGGCGAAGTGGCGGCACTGCTTGGGCTCCTGCTGATCATCGGTGCAACGCTGCTTGGACTCCAGCTGGGGCACCCAAGCGCGTTTGGTGCCGCCTGGTTCTTGCTTTGGCTGATTCCAGGCGTGGGGATATTCCCCAGCGATCACTATCACGCGAGCCAGACGCTCTACCTCGCCGCATGGGGCTTGGTGTTCGCCGTCGCCTACGGGCTGTTCCTGCTCTGGCGCCCGATTGGAAGGCACCTTGCGCCAGGCAGTGAAGCGGTTGTCTACGTCCCGTTGATCCTTGTGCTTGGGGTCATCACCGGCTTTTCAAATGCTCGATGGTGGACGCATACGGGACTGTTCGAGAGCGAGATCACCAGCGACCCACACTACATGGAAGGTCGCCTGGAGCTGGCCAAATCCGCGTTGGCTGAAAACGAACCAGCCACAGCACTCAACCACATCCTGGCCGCCTTCGAGGCATCACGCGATAAGAATTTCACCGGCTACTGGTCGGCCCGGGACGGCTATTACCTGCTCGGCAGGGCGCAATGGGAAATGGGGATTTACCACGATGCGGTCGGCAGCTTTTCCAGTGCCATCGAAGCACAGCGCGGCGATGCGCAGGCACATTACTGGCTTGGGGTGACACAGTTATCCCTGGAGGACTTCAAAGCTGCCGAGGCCAGTCTGCGCCTGGCGCTCGAGGCAAAGCGTCCCTTCCCGGCGGCAGAGGCCGACCTGGGTGTCGCACTGGTGGGCCAAGGCCGATTTGTCGAGGGTTATCCTCTGCTGGCAGCTGCTGTGGATCAGGGCCTTGGCAACGCCCGGCGCCACAGTGCCATGGCAATCACCATGATGGATGCCCGGCAGTTCGAGGAAGCCGCAAAGCAGCTGGAAATGTCGCTTGCGCTGCAGGAGGATGACACGGAACGCGCCCGCCTGGCCTGGGCCCTCTGGCAAGCGGGCGAACACGAAAAGGCTCGTGGTCATCTCAACATGGCGTTGATGATGGAGGAACAGAGCAGCGAATACGTCGATTGGGTGCGCGAACAGCTGGACCAAACGCCGCCTGCGGATCAGGGCAACAACGACTGACGCTGAAGGCCCGATTGGCAGGCGATGCACAAAACAAGAACCCGAAATGCAAAAAGCCCGCATTCGCGGGCTTTCTTATCTGCAGATTCGGGGCTTGCCGGTCAGGACGAACAGCCACCCTGCGAGCCACAGGTACCGCAACCGCCGCCGGAAACCGGCTGCAGATTGTTGAATACGAAACGGGCGTCGCCGTCACCTGCATCCACGAAATCGATCTCGACACCGCGGATATATTCGAGCGTACCGGCATCGACGATCACCTTCACACCCTCAAACTCGCGTACGGTATCGTCATCGTTCAGCTGGTCGGTAAAGGTCATGCCGAAGCTGACACCGCTACAGCCTCCTGGGGTGGCGAACACCCGCACACCGTGGATGTTTTCCTCCACCTGACCGAGCAACTCGGCCATCTTGCCCTGTGCCGGGGTGGTGAGTGTCAGGTCGGACTCGGTCAAGGCTGCTTGTGCTTGCGTCATAGTGGCCACCTCTAAGGGCTCAAAATTCAGGAAATGCGGCGAATTGTAGCACCCACGAGTGGATATTTCAGTACAGGCGATCCCGCGCAGAAAGTGCGTAAAGATGCCGTTCGGCATCCACCACGTGCTGCCCCCAGTGTTTGCAGAATCCGGTTCGCCAACGCCCCAGGGTGCGGCCCGTATCGTCGCTTCCGTCCAGACGCTTCAGGCCATTCTTCAGCTCACAATAGATATCGGTTAGATCGTCCGCGAGACTGCCGCTCATCTCCTGGCGATCCGGCGTAACGTCGTATTCCATCCAATAACCATCCAGGTCACCCAGCAGCCGATGCAGGCGGCTGAACAGCTCAAACCGCTGATCCAGGTCCACATTCGGATCGTAAACGCCATATTCCAGCGACGGCACCGCCGTCATGGCGGCATGCAGACGCGGCAGAATCTCATTCAGCTGGGTCAGGGATTCCCGATTACCGTCGTCCAGGGACTCGATCACCCCGCAATACCGGCGCGCGATCGCGAGCAGTTCATTGGTGTCAGTTTGCATGGCCTCTCCTCAAAGCCGCAGCGTGCAGGCATAGACATGCCCGGCCACAAGTACTTGAATATGTGGCATTTGGTTCACGCTTTGGACAGTGAGAAGTGTAGCCCAGATTTCTGCCTGGCCTAGCCCGGGACACACAAAAAACGCTAAAAACAGGCTGAGGTTAACCCAGATCAGGGTCAGCGACCGATCGGGCCTGGCCGTCCTCGCGCCTCAGATTTCCATCATTTCAAAATCATCCTTGCCCGCGCCGCATTCCGGGCACTGCCAGTTGAGGGGTACGTCATCCCAGGCCGTACCCGGCGCAATTCCTTCGTCAGGCAGCCCTTTAGCCTCGTCGTAGACGAAACCGCAGATCACGCACATATAGGTCTTCATTTCCCTGCTTCCTCATTAACAATTGGCGTTTGATGTTTTCCAGTCTGGCGATTCTGCCAGAAGCAGGCACTCGATAGACCGGCATCCGGCAGGGTTTGCTGCCGCCGGGTCTGGCACG
>Ga0316189_10004735_pt1 | contig 13059 bp, 9 predicted proteins | sample LowCovwburrow_MG_FD_204930 | JGI IMG/M metagenome (GOLD analysis project Ga0316189, IMG submission 204930) | Coastal sediment microbial communities from Maine, United States - Lowes Cove worm burrow | ecosystem: Environmental > Aquatic > Marine > Coastal > Sediment | place: USA: Maine... | reverse complement strand
GTAGCTTCAAGTAATCTCAGCAACATCCGATAAGCAGGACATGAATCAATTCGAACCGAAGAATCTCGGCCTGGTGCCGATGGTGGTAGAGCAGAGCGCGCGTGGCGAACGGGCCTACGATATCTACTCGAGGCTGCTGAAAGAGCGCGTGATTTTCTGTGTGGGACCGGTTGAGGACCACATGGCCAATCTGATCGTGGCGCAGCTGCTTTTCCTGGAATCGGAAAATCCTGACAAAGACATCCATCTATATATCAACTCACCCGGCGGCTCGGTGACGGCCGGGCTTGCTATCTACGACACCATGCAATTCATCCGCTCCCATGTCACCACGATGTGCATCGGGCAGGCAGCCAGCATGGGCGCACTGCTGTTGGCGGGGGGAGAGAAGGGCAAACGTTATGCCTTGCCGCATTCCCGGGTCATGATTCACCAGCCACTCGGTGGTTATCAGGGCCAGGCAACGGATATCGAGATCCATGCGAAGGAAATCCTCCTGATCCGGGAAAAACTGAACATGATTCTTGCGCGCCACACCGGGCAGGATCTGGAAAAGATCGGGCAGGATACGGATCGGGACAATTTCATGAGTGCCGAGCAGTCGGTGGCCTATGGTCTTATTGACCAGGTGCTGGACGAGCGTCCGGGTGCCGACGACTGACAAGGTCAAAAGCCACGCGGATTAGGTGGCTTGTTATCCGAAGGCATTTGGATATCATGAGCGAAACGAGGCGTACTGCAACCCGGGTGTCAGAAACGACCATGGCGCGGTGCAGATCAAAGGTGGACGAATATGAGCGATGATAAAAAGCACGGCAAGGGCGAGGACGGCAAACTGCTGTACTGTTCCTTCTGCGGCAAGAGCCAGCATGAGGTGCGCAAGCTCATCGCAGGCCCATCTGTCTTTATCTGCGACGAATGTGTTGAACTTTGCAACGATATCATCCGTGAAGAGATGCAGGAGAGTGTCGGCGAGACCTCCGACAAGTTGCCTATCCCGCAGGAGATCAACACCACCCTCGATCAGTACGTCATCGGTCAGAACCGTGCCAAAAAGGTGCTTTCCGTCGCCGTTTACAACCACTACAAGCGCCTCGAGGTCAAAGGCAAAAAGGAAGATGTTGAGATCGCGAAAAGCAATATTCTCCTGATCGGCCCGACCGGGTCCGGCAAGACCCTGCTCGCTGAGACCCTGGCGCGCCTGCTGAATGTGCCGTTCACCATCGCGGATGCAACCACCCTTACCGAGGCGGGCTACGTGGGTGAGGATGTGGAAAACATCATCCAGAAGTTGCTTCAAAAGTGCGATTACGACGTCGACAAGGCGCAGACGGGCATCGTTTATATCGACGAGATCGACAAGATCTCGCGCAAATCTGACAATCCTTCGATCACCCGTGATGTGTCTGGTGAGGGTGTGCAGCAGGCGCTGTTGAAGTTGATTGAGGGCACCGTGGCCTCGGTACCGCCGCAGGGTGGCCGCAAGCACCCGCAGCAGGAGTTCCTACAGGTGGATACCTCCAATGTGCTGTTTATTGTCGGCGGTGCCTTTGCCGGCCTGGAAAAGGTGATTCGAGATCGTTCCGAGAAAGGCGGTATCGGCTTCTCGGCCGAGGTGCGCACCAAAGAGGACAAGCGCAATGTCGGCGAGATCCTGAGCAACGTTGAGCCGGAAGACCTGATCCGGTTTGGTCTTATCCCGGAGTTCGTCGGCCGTCTGCCGGTTGTTGCGACGCTCGAGGAACTCGATGAAGAGGCCCTGGTGAAGATTCTCACCGAACCACGCAATGCACTGATCAAACAGTACCAGCGCCTGTTGGAGATGGAAGGTGCCGAACTCGAGGTCCGTGACGACGCGCTGCGTGCAATCGCGCGTAAGGCGATGGATCGCAAAACGGGTGCCCGTGGGCTGCGGACCATTCTCGAGCAGGTCCTGCTCGACACCATGTACGACCTGCCTTCGCTGGACGATGCCACCAAGGTCGTCGTGGATGAGGGCGTTATCAAAGGCGAGTCCGCGCCCTATATCATCTTCGGCGGCTCTGAGCCGAGACAGCTTGCGGCGTCCGACTGATCGCTCTGAGCACTGCGGTTGCGCGCTCCGCTGATGCACTGTCGTGCGCGCCTGTCAGTCAAGACGCTCTTAGTTTCCCGAGTATTCCAGAAAGTCTCCCGGCCTGTTTTGGCCGGTATCTCTTGTTTTGTCTGGCCCAGTCGGGATTACGCAGCTTTTCACCGGTTGAATTTCCCCGCATGAGTCCGCATCTTGGGTCAGATACCAGGCTTATTCGCGTGAATGCCAGAATTTACCCCGTACCAGCGTGCGGCGACGGAGGATCCCGATGGGACAGGAAGATACTGCAGTAAGTGTTTTGGACGAACAGCCCGGTGCTATCCCGGTGCTGCCGCTGCGTGACGTCGTGGTGTATCCGCACATGGTCATCCCCCTGTTTGTGGGCCGGGAAAAATCGATCAAGGCGCTGGATGTCGCTATGGCGGACAACAAGCAGATCCTGCTTGTTGCGCAGAAAAGCGCGGATGTCGATGAGCCCCAGCCGGACGATATGTACGACATTGGTACGCTGGCCAGTATTCTCCAGCTGCTGAAGCTGCCCGACGGTACGGTCAAGGTGCTGGTCGAAGGTGGCGAACGGGCTGCGATCAAATCCATGGTAGCGGTAGAAGATTATTTCACCGCGGAGATCGAGGCTGCGGGCGACATCATTGAGCTTCCTGAACGTGAGATGGAAGTGTTGATGCGTTCAGCCACGGCGCTGTTCGATCAGTACGTCAAGCTCAACAAGAAAGTACCGCCAGAGGTCCTGACCTCTCTGGCCAGCATCGATGAGCCGTCGCGTCTGGCAGACACCATGGCGGCGCATATGGCGTTGAAGCTCGACGAAAAACAACACGTTTTGCAGATGTTCGACGTACGCGAGCGGCTCGAGCACCTCATGGCGCTGATGGAAGGCGAGAACGATATCCTGCAGATGGAAAAGCGGATCCGCGGCCGGGTCAAACGCCAGATGGAGAAGAACCAGCGCGAGTACTATCTGAACGAGCAGATGAAGGCTATTCAGAAGGAGCTCGGCGAACTTGACGATGCACCCAACGAGCTCGAAGAGTTGGGTGAAAAGATTGAAAAAGCGGGCATGAGCAAGGAGGCCAAGAGCAAGGCCACCGCGGAGCTCAACAAGCTGAAGCTGATGTCACCGATGTCAGCGGAAGCCACGGTCGTGCGCAACTATATCGATGCCCTGGTGAGCGTACCCTGGAAGAAGCGCACCAAGGTCCGAAACGATATCGCCAAGGCCGAAGAGGTCCTGGACGCGGATCACTACGGACTCGAAAAGATCAAAGAGCGGATCCTTGAGTATCTGGCCGTGCAGCAGCGGGTGCGCAAGCTCAAGGGACCGATACTCTGCCTGGTGGGGCCTCCGGGTGTGGGCAAGACTTCGCTTGGCCAGTCGATAGCGCGCGCCACCAATCGCAAGTTCATCCGCATGGCCCTGGGCGGTGTGCGCGACGAGGCTGAGATACGTGGACACAGGCGCACCTATATCGGTGCCATGCCTGGCAAAATCGTGCAGAATCTGACCAAGGCCGGAACCAAAAATCCGTTCTTCCTGCTTGATGAAATCGACAAGATGGCGATGGATTTTCGCGGTGACCCGGCCTCGGCGCTGCTCGAGGTACTGGACCCTGAACAGAACCACACCTTCCAGGATCACTATCTGGAGGTGGATTTTGATCTGTCGGAGATCATGTTTGTCGCGACAGCGAACAGCATGAATATCCCGCCGGCACTGTTGGACAGGATGGAGGTTATCCGTCTGTCTGGTTACACCGAAGATGAGAAGGTGAACATTGCCCAGAACTACCTGATACCGAAGCAGATCAATAACAATGGCCTGAAGCCGGCTGAACTGAGTATCGGTGAGAGTGCGGTGCGCGATATTGTTCGTTACTACACCCGCGAGGCCGGCGTGCGAAATGTCGAACGCGAGATATCGAAGATCTGTCGCAAGGTGGTTAAAGATGTGCTGCTGGCCAAAAAGAAGGGCAAGCGCATCAGCGTTACCTCGAAGAATCTGGAGAAGTATCTCGGGGTGAAACGCTTCCGTTACGGCAGGGCGGATGAGCATGATCAGGTCGGGCAGGTCACCGGTCTGGCGTGGACAGAGGTCGGTGGCGAGCTGCTGCGTATCGAGACAGCCCTGACAACCGGGAAGGGTCGTTTGACGCATACCGGTCAGCTGGGTGACGTGATGAAAGAATCGATTCAAGCCGCGATGACGGTGGTCCGTAGTCGCACGGATTCGCTCGGTCTTGAAGAAGACTTCTACCAGAAGCTCGATGTGCACATCCATGTGCCGGAAGGTGCGACGCCAAAGGATGGTCCGAGTGCCGGCATCGGCATGGCGACGTCGCTGGCGTCTGCATTGACCAATATCCCGGTGCGGGCTGATGTCGCGATGACCGGCGAGATCACCCTGCGCGGAGAGGTTTTGCCGATCGGCGGGCTCAAGGAGAAGTTGCTGGCGGCGCTCCGTGGCGGCATCCAGACGGTGATCATTCCGCAGGAAAACGAGCGCGATCTGGTCGAGATGCCAAAAAACATCAAGCAGAATCTCGATATCAAACCGGTGCGTTGGATCGATGAAGTACTCGAAATAGCCTTGGCTGATCGCCCTGAACCACGTTCACCGAAGAATAAGGAAGAGAGCAAGGCTACTGAAAGCAAAGAAGAAAATGCCGATGACACGAATGATGGCCTGCGCCATCATTGAACTTGCTTCGTAACGCTGGTAGAAATCAGGGGCAAGCGGGCCTTACAAACAAGGTGAACGGCCCGCTTGACACTGAAATTTAGCGGCTGTTATAACAGCGGCCCGCACAATCAGTCAGATCAACTGACAACACTAATTCCACCAAATTTACAGCCGTATACGGACGGGTTGTATTTTCTATAGGGGGCACCGTATTAATGAATAAATCAGAACTGATAGACGCCATGGCTGATTCTGCCGATATCTCAAAGGCAGCAGCTGGCCGCGCACTCGATGGCTTCATCGACGCCATTACGAATGCGGTCAAGAACGACGACACGGTATCCATTGTCGGGTTCGGTACCTTCCTGTTGCGTGAGCGTGCAGCCCGCACCGGTCGCAACCCGAAAACCGGTAAGGCAATCGAGATTGCAGCCTCGAAAGCACCCGCATTTAAGGCTGGTAAAGGTTTTAAAGACGCAGTAAACTAGCGCGCCTCTTAACCGGGGTGCTTAGCTCAGCTGGGAGAGCATCGCCCTTACAAGGCGAGGGTCGCAGGTTCGATCCCTGCAGCACCCACCAGAGTTTTAGGAGTGGTAGTTCAGTTGGTTAGAATACCGGCCTGTCACGCCGGGGGTCGCGGGTTCGAGTCCCGTCCACTCCGCCAAATCCAGGGCTAAACGGGGTATCATTCGATACCCCGTTTCTCGTTTAAGAAACATCAATCAGACACACCGATCATGCTGCAGGCCATCAGAGAAAAAGCCCAGGGTTGGATTGCCTGGGCCATCGTTATCCTCATCACCATCCCTTTTGCTCTTTGGGGCATCCAGGAATATCTGGGTGTTGGCGGCGAGCCCGAAGTCGCCGTTGTAGAAGGTGAATCGATCACACAACGGATGCTGGATCAGCGGACCAGAGATTTCCGGGAAAACCTGCGTCTCTCACTGGGGAGTGCGTATCAGGCAGACCTGTTTGCAGACGGTATCCTGAAGAAGCGGGTACTCGACAGCATGGTCGAGGAGGTTGTGCTTGCCAAGAATGCGGAAGACTGGAATCTGCGCACCAGCGACATGCAGGCACGCGGTTTCATCTCCTCGATTCCGGCGTTCCAGCGGGATGGACGGTTTGATCAGCAGGCATACGAAACCGCTGTGCGCAATCGCGGAATGAGTCGCGCAGGTTTTGAGCAGAATGTGCGGCAGGACATGCTGCTCGGGCAGTTGCGTGGCGGCGTTCGCGACACCGCGTTTGTGACCGAGGCGGATCTTGCAACGCGGGTACGCCTGGATAACGAAAAGCGCAGCATGAACTATGCGCTTGTGCCGGCTGCGAAGTTCCGTGATCAGATCGAATTCAGTAAGGATGATCTGAATGCCTATTACGATGCCAATCTGGATCGTTACCGCACGCCGGAGCAGGTCAAGCTGGAATATGTGCTTCTGGATCCGGTGACCTTGGGTGCACTGATCGAGGTGAACGAGGCAGCGCTCGAGCAACACTTTGAAGATCACCGGACTGAATTTATCGCGCCTGAAGAGCGGTCGATGCGACACATCCTGTTCGCCGTATCCTCCGGTGCCAGCGAAGCAGAGGTGCGGGCCGTCAAAGACAAGGCGACCGATGTTCTTACCCAGGTTCGAGCCGGTGGTGATTTTGCTGACCTCGCCAAAGAGAATTCCGACGATCCGGGTTCCGCCGGCAACGGTGGTGATCTTGGCTGGGTCGAGCCCGGTGTGATGGTTCCCGCTTTCGAACAGGCGGCCTACGCATTGAGCAAAGACCAGGTCAGTGATCTGGTGCGCACCGACTTTGGTTTCCACATCATCCAGGTCACCGGTATCCGCGGCGGCTCTGATGCAGGATTCGCCGAGCTGCGCGATCAGGTCGAGGCGGCCTACCGCAAGTTCGAGGCCGAGAACCTGTATTTCGACTATGCGGAACGGCTCGCGGAGTCGGCCTATGAAAGCCCAGACAGCCTGACGCCGGCATCGGAACTGCTTGGATTGCCGGTGCAGACCACCGACTGGATCACTCGCGACGCCGTACTGGACGGTGCGCTGGCTTCACCCAGGGTCATCAATACGGCGTTCTCCGATGATGTGCTGATTGAAGGCAACAACAGCGAACTGGTCGAAGTGGGTCAGCAGCAGGCGCTTGTCCTCAGGATCGCCGGGCACAGGCCTTCCGGGGTGAAATCTTTTGCCGACAATCTTGAGTCGATCGAGCAGGATTATAGGAACGACAAGGCCTCGGATGCGGCGGCCGATGCCGGTGCGAAAGCGATCACCCGGCTGGCCGCGGGTGAAGGCAGGCTCGAGGATATCGCGTCAGACAATGGCTGGTCGCTTGAACAGCCGGGCGAGGTGTCGCGGCAGCAAACGTCAGTGCCGGCCGAGGTGCTGGCCAAAGCGTTCAGCCTCGAACCACCGAAACAGGGTGCTGCTGCGTACACCGGTGTGGTGTCTGCCGAAGGTGATTACATGCTGATCGAGGTCAGTGCGGTGAAGGGTGGCGAGTTGGCCTCGATGCCCGAAGCCGAGAGACAGGCGGCGGCCGAGCGGGCCATCTCCCAGGCTGGCAATGCCCAGCTGCGCTACTTCACCGACAGCCTGCGTGATCGTGCAAAGGTAGAATTGAAACCGATCGAGTGACAGGCGGGTACGGGGGAAAAAAAGCGGCCAATCGGCCGCTTTTTTGATTTCGACATCATCCGGCTCAGGCCATACCGAGTATGTGATATCCGGAATCGACGTACAGCACGTCTCCGGTGATGCCGGATGCAAGATCGGAACACAGGAACGCGGTCGCATTGCCGACTTCATCGATGGTGACATTTCGCCGCAGCGGCGTCTTCTGCTCGGCCTCTGCGAGCATGCCGCGGAATCCGCTGATTCCCGATGCAGCCAATGTACGGATGGGTCCGGCGGAGACCGCATTGACGCGGGTCCCCTCTGGGCCCATCGAATCGGCGAGATAGCGTACATTCGCCTCCAGTGCCGCCTTGGCCACGCCCATGACGTTGTAGTTCGGCACCGTGCGCACCGCACCGAGGTAGCTCATGGTCACGATGGAACCGTTACGGCCCTGCATCATTTCACGTCCCGCTTTGGCCAATGCAGCGAGGCTGTAGGCACTGATGTCATGGGCGATTCGGAAGCCCTCACGTGTGACCGCCTCAATGTAGGTACCTTCGAGTTGGTCGCGTGGTGCGAAACCCACAGAATGAATCAGGCAATCGAGGCCGTCCCATTTTTTACCCAGTTCGGAGAACACGTCGTCAATCTGCTCATCGCTGCTGACGTCCAGGGGTAAGACGATGTCAGAGTCGAATTCGGCTGCAAATCCGGTGACCCGGTCACGAAGCTTGTCCCCCTGATAGGTGAATGCGAGCTGCGCACCTTCGCGATGCATGGCCTTGGCGACGCCATAGGCAATCGAGCGGTTGCTCGCCACGCCCACGATCAGTGCGCGTTTATCTTGCAGAAATCCCATGTAAACTTCCTCGCGATTTGCTGATTGGTGAGGGAACAAACGGGCTGACAGAATTCCGTTGCAATGCCATTATCGGTCGGCGTACAGCGGCGTGCTCACAGCCCGGGTCTGGATAAATTCAAAGAATGGCGCGTAAATTAACCCAAAGATATCCAGCATTCAAAGTTTCGCCGGTTCCGCGCTCCTTTGCTCTTCTGCTTGTGTTGTTTTTCATCACATTGGCTGGATGCAGGGGTCAGGCCTGGAATGATCCCTATCAGGCCGGGGAGTCGTCAAAGTCGCATTTTTTCAGTTCGTTTTCCGAGCGTCCCAAACACCTTGACCCTGCACGCTCCTACAGCTCCAACGAATGGGCGTTTATCTCGCAGATCTATGAGCCTCCGTTGCAGTACCACTTTCTTCGTCGCCCATACAGCCTGGTCGCCCAGACCGCCGAGGATTTGCCGGAGGTCCGTTTCCACGCCAAAGACGGTTCATTGCTGAGTGAGGATGCGCCGGCGGCCGAAGTCGCCTATACCGATTACATCCTGCGGATCCGCCCCGGCATCCTGTATCAGCCGCATCCTGCACTGGCGAAGGGTGAGGATGACAGTTTCTTATATTGGCCGCTCGATCTGGCCAGGATTTCGCTGGTCAATAGCCTCGGGGATTTCGCGCAGACCGGGACCCGTGAACTGGTTGCGGCCGATTACATATACCAGATCAAGCGACTGGCCTACGCGCCCAATCATTCACCAATCGCAAGCCTGATGGCTGAACACATCCGCGGTTTCTCCCAGTTCGCCGAGGATGCAGATGCCAAATACAAACAACTTGACCGTCCGGACAATGGCAAACCCTGGCTGGACCTGCGCGAGATCGATATGTCCGGGCTTGAGGAGATCGACCGCTACACCTACCGTGTCCGGATCGAGAAGAAATATCCGCAGTTTAGGTTCTGGCTGGCGATGAACTTCTTTGCCCCGATGCCCTGGGAGGCCGAGCGTTTTTATAAGCAGCCGGGTATGAACGAGCGAAACATCAACCTCGATTGGTATCCGATCGGTACAGGCCCGTTCATGCTGGTCGAGAACAATCCGAATCTGCGCATGGTGCTGGCCCGCAATCCGAACTTTCGTGGTGAGGCCTATCCCTCTGACGGTACACCGGGGGACAGGCGCAATGGCATGTTGGATGCGGCAGGCCAGCCAATGCCGTTCATCGACAAAGCGGTGTATTCGCTGGAGAAAGAGGCGATCCCCCGCTGGAACAAATTTCTGCAAGGCTATTACGACAACTCCGGGATCGGTTCTGACAGTTTTGACCAGGCGGTACAGTTTGGCGGTACCGGCGAGGCGAGTCTGACCGATGCCATGAAGGAGAAAGGCATGCGCCTGAGTACGGCGGTGGAGACTTCCGTATTCTATACCGGGTTCAACATGCTGGATCCGGTGGTGGGTGGTGACAGTGAGCGTGCGCGTTCGTTGCGTCAGGCAATCGCGATTGCGATGGATTTCGAGGAATTCATATCGATCTTTCGCAATGGGCGCGGTGAAGTCGCACAAAGCCCGCTGCCGCCGGGGATCTTCGGTCATCGAGAGGGCGAGAAGGGCATCAACCCGGTTACCCACGAATGGGACAGAGGCCGCGCACGTCGGCACGGAATCGAGCAGGCCCGGCGCCTGTTGAGTCAGGCGGGGTATGCGGACGGGCGCGATCCGGAGACGGGTGGCCCGCTGATTTTGTACTACGATACGCCCGCCGCCGGGCCCGACAGCAAGGCGATGCTGCAGTGGTATCGCAAACAGCTGGGTAAGCTCGGGATCGAGCTGGTTATCCGGGCAACCGATTACAACCGCTTCCAGGACAAGATGCACAAGGGTACGGCGCAGATATTCAGCTGGGGATGGAATGCAGATTATCCTGACCCGGAGAATTTCTTTTTCCTGCTTTACGGACCCAACGGCAAGGTCGAGGCAAAAGGCGAGAATGCGGCTAATTTCAGCAATGCCGAGTTCGACGAACTGTTTCTTCGCATGAAGGATCTGCCCAACGGGCAGGAGCGGCAGCAGGTAATCGATCGTATGGTGGACATCCTGAGACAGGAGTCACCCTGGCTGTTCGGTTTCTTTCCCAAGGCCTTCAGTCTTCACCACGCCTGGTACGAGAATGCCAAACCACATCTGATGGCCAACAATACCCTGAAGTACAAACGTGTCGACGGTGATGCGCGTGCCGCTGCGCAGAAGGCCTGGAACCGACCCGTGGTCTGGCCCATCGGGCTCTTGTTGCTTCTGCTCGTGATTTCGCTTGTTCCTGCGGTCCGCGGGTTTCGTGCACGTGAAAGGAGCCGGGCACTGTGACCGCTTACATCATCCGGCGTTTGTTGTATGCCCTGCCGATTCTCATCGGTGTGAACGCCTTGACCTTCGTCCTGTTCTTTGTGGTCAATTCACCCGATGACATGGCGCGGATGCATCTCGGTAACAAGCGGGTGACCGAGGCGGCTATTCAGAACTGGAAGGCCGAACATGGTTACGAAAAACCCCTGCTGATCAACAGGGAGGCAGAGGGTGCCGCCGTTTTCACCGAGACGATCCTGTTCGAGAAGTCGCGTAGATTGTTCCTGCTGGATTTCGGACAGTCGGACAGCGGGCGCGACATCGGCCACGATATCTCGCAGCGCATGTGGCCCAGTCTGGCGATTGCCATACCGACCTTGCTGGTAGGGCTTGCGGTGAATATCACCTTTGCTTTGCTGTTGGCGTTTTTCCGTGCCACCTATCTGGATTTCTGGGGCGTGGTGATCTGTGTGGCCATGATGTCGATATCGGGACTGTTCTACATCATCGGCGGCCAGTATCTGGTCGGTAAACTGTTGAATCTGGTGCCGATATCGGGCTACGACACGGGTATACATGCCTGGAAGTTCATGATCCTTCCCGTGATTGTGGGGGTGATCGGTGGGATCGGGGCCGGTACGCGCTGGTATCGCACGCTGTTTCTGGAAGAGATCCACCGCGACTATGTGCGCTCGGCGCGTGCGAAGGGGCTGTCCGAGCACTGGGTGCTGTTTCGTCATGTCTTCCGCAATGCCCTGATCCCCATCCTCACCGGTGTGGTCGTGGTGCTGCCGCTGTTGTTCATCGGCAGTCTGTTGACCGAATCCTTCTTTGGCATCCCTGGTCTCGGTAGCTACACCATCGACGCGATAGGCAGTCAGGATTTTGCGATCGTGCGGGCGATGGTTTTCCTCGGTGCCGTGTTGTATATCGTCGGACTGTTGCTGACCGACATCTCTTACACGATTGCCGACCCGCGCGTCAGGTTGGATTGAGGCGATGTCGATTCAACCGGTCATACTGTGGACAGACGCCCTGATCTACCTTCTGCTGCTGCTGGCTGCGCTCAGTGTCTGGTACACCGGCCGTCACGAGCACCTCTCGCAGCCGTGGAAACGCGTTGCACGCAGTCGTACCGGGCAGGCCGCGATGGTGGTGTTGCTCTGTTATGCGGTCGTGGGCCTGCTCGATACGCTGCATTTCAACCCGCAAAGCGGGGAGGATGAGCAGGGGAAACCGGTCTATTCGACCGAGGTGTTGAGTCTGTTCGATCACCTGGCGGGTCCTCTGCGTACCCAGCGCGAGAAGACCTATTCGGCACCTTTCGCCATTCATCTGTTCAGTAAGGAAAGCATCGAGCAGCCGGATGGCAGCACGGTACGTGATTATCCACGCCTGAAATACGGTGGTGCCCATCTCGGTCCGGATGGTGAGGGCAGGGGTGCCGATATTTTGAAACAGGCCTTGTCCGGTGCGGTGAAGGGGATTGTTGTTTGGTTCCTGCTGCTGATACTGCTGTGTCGTTTCGACCATCGGAGACTGATGAATCTGCTCGCGGGGAACACGGAGAATCCCTGGCATGTCGGGGCATGGACCGGTTTCGCGCTTGCGGTCCTGTTTGGTGCCTGTTGGGAGTGGGCCGGGAATTACCACATCCTGGGTACCGACAAAGTGGGTGAGGATGTCTTTTTCCAATCGCTGAAAAGCATCCGTACCGGGCTGGTGATCGGTACCCTGACCACCCTGGTGATGCTGCCCGCGGCCATCCTGCTAGGAATCATGGCCGGCTATTTCCGCGGCTGGATCGACGATGTCATCCAGTATCTCTACACTACCCTGAACTCGATACCCGGCGTGCTGCTGATCGCAGCTGCGGTGCTGATGATGCAGATCTACATGAGCAATCATGCAGATGACTTCAACAGCCTGACCGAGCGGGCGGATCTGCGCCTGTTGTTTCTGTGCCTGATACTCGGCGTTACCAGTTGGACCGGTCTGTGCCGGCTGCTGCGTGGTGAGGCCCTGAAGCTGCGCGAACTGGAATACGTCCAGGCGGCAAAGGCCTTCGGTGTGGGGAACTTCCGGATACTGGTACGACATGTCCTGCCCAATGTGATGCATATCGTGTTGATCAGTATCGCGCTCGACTTCAGTGGCCTGGTGCTGGCCGAGGCGGTGCTGTCCTATATCAGTATCGGGGTCGATCCTTCCACCAACAGCTGGGGGAATATGATCAACGGTGCCCGCCTCGAACTGGCCAGGGAGCCGGTGGTCTGGTGGTCACTGCTCGCCGCGTTTGGATTCATGTTCACCCTGGTGCTGGCCGCGAATCTTTTTTCCGACGTGGTACGTGACGCCTTCGACCCCCGCCTGAGGCAGCAACGATGAGTTTGATCGAGAATACGCTGAGCAAACAAGCCGGGGAGGAGGTACCACTGCTGGCGATCGAGGGTCTCAGCACGCATCTCGGCAGT
>Ga0316189_10004734_pt1 | contig 13061 bp, 10 predicted proteins | sample LowCovwburrow_MG_FD_204930 | JGI IMG/M metagenome (GOLD analysis project Ga0316189, IMG submission 204930) | Coastal sediment microbial communities from Maine, United States - Lowes Cove worm burrow | ecosystem: Environmental > Aquatic > Marine > Coastal > Sediment | place: USA: Maine... | reverse complement strand
ATAAATAGGGTCTTGTAAAACAAGAGAATATGCTTTTATTTATCTGATTATCAACAATATAAGATACCCGCCAATGTTTGGAGATTTCCCCAAATATGAGGAAGAACCACTTTGACCGCCCTATCCAAACAACAATGATTTTTTTAACACCATGAAATTGAATTTTAATTCCGAAATGTTGACGCCTGTTAAAGCCGTCAAAGGAATGCCAGAGGTATTGAAAAAAATGGACAGAGCAGCTAATGACCTGTACTCAAGAGCCGTTTCTAAAATAAGACAACCCATAGAGGCTTTATTTAGTTGGCTTATTGAAAAAACCGATATTCAAAAAGCCAGTAGAGTTAGGTCTACCAAAGGCTTGACGCTGCATGTATATGGGAGGCTAGCTGCGGCTTTTATCGCTTTAATCTTTTAACCCTTGATTCGCATTAATAATAAGCGAAGCTCTTTTTCGCTCTCTAAAACTGTGATTTGTATCTTTTTTGGCATAAATAAAGATACAAATTATTACAGTAATATCAAATGAGAAATGATATAACTTTAGCCTGTAGCTCATTATTTTAATTGGTTTTATATGGGCCAAATTTTTCTTTTACTTCTAAATTCATGGAGTTATCATTTAGAACAATGACTTCATATTTTTCTCCTTTTGGGTGAACTCTTATCACAATATGTCCATGCATACTTTTATAGTTTTTCTTGAACCATGGTCCATAAGTTACTAGGGTTTCATCATGCATGTTAGTGGCAAATATATCCCGTCTTTTAGCATTTTTATCTTTATAAATTAAGCGTTGGTATACTTCCTGACCAGGATGGTCTGAACACCAAGATTGCTGCACAACAACTTTTGGGTTTAAGGCATTTACAAAAAACTCATTAGTTGCGTCTCTATTACCATGATGATTTAATGTTGTTACTTCTACTTCTCCAACGGCTTTAGCCATTGGTGTTTCAACATCAAACCACTTAGGTAATCCAAAACCTTGCAAACCTGTATTATCACCACCTGTGAAATAATCAAAATTACCATAAGAAATTTTTAACGCTAAACTCAGTGGGTTTTCATTGTATTTTCCTTTGTAAAAAGTAGTTATGTCTTCTTTTGTAAAATACTCGAATGATTCATTTCCTTTTCCAGTCCAAATAGTCCCGTTTGACTTTACATTTTGAATTTTAAAATTTGCATATTCATTAGGAGAGTTCTGCAATTTAATTTGTGAATTACTACCTACAATTAAAGATTCGGACGGTATTTTATTTTTCTCTAAAAATGATAGATAATCATGAAAAATAGTGTCTTTCTCTAAATACTTTTTTAAGTTTAAAGGAAAATCATAATCTGGATAATTACGATCTATTATTTTTTTTATAGGTATTTTTCTTGCTAACTCTACTAAACTCCCATAATGATCTTCATGAAAATGAGAAACTAGCCCATAATCTATAATGAGATTGCTACTCTTCTCAATTGTATTTTTAATATACAACGCTGTCCATTGAGCAGCAGACATTGAGTCATTAGGTTTTGGAGTGCTTGCTTTTAAAGGGTTGTATTTTTTTTCAAACCTTTCTTTATGAATTATGCCTGCATCAAAAAGCATGGTGGTTCCATCTGGTAAAATTAAAAAACTGGTATCGCCATTTCCAGTGTTTATATGGTGGATGTCTAAGAAACCTTCTTGCCAAGGCTTTAAATTTAAGGTGTGATTTTCTTGTCCGTATTGTTCTTGTAAATTTTCTTCTTGTGAAACTATTTTATCTTTTGAATTACAACTAATTAGCATTGCGAAAATTAACAAAAGTTTTAAATATTTTTTTTTAAACATGATTTTTTGATTTACATCTTTTAAACATCTAAAAAACAATACAGATTATAAAGGAATAGAGTAGAATTAAAAACAATTCCAATCTATTTCTCTTCATAAATTTTTTCATAACTACCCAATAATTGATTAATAAAAACCTTGTTTAGATTTTCAATTCTGTATCTGTGTCTTCTAGTAAATTTTTGGTAAATAGAAGGTTGTTTTACTTATATAGCAACCTTACCCATACATAAGGATGGTCTGAAAGAGATGAAACATAAGTACTGAAACCATCTATTCCTTTAGCATTAGAGTTAGTATTATATAAAATATTATCTATCCTCCCTGGAGTGTAATCATCTATTCTATCCGCTAAATTGTCCAAGTCATCTAAAGCATTAGACATTCCTTTATCATTAATATAACTCATTGTTGCATTAGATGGAATATCATTAAAATCTCCTGTTACAATAAAATTCGAAGAAGTTTCATTTGCTATAATTCTATCAGCTAAATCTTTATGCACTGAGCCCGTAACTGTATCATTACTACCTGGAATGTGCAATGCATATATGGTAATTGTTTTACTTTCAATTGTAGTAGTCGCCTTTAAAGTGCTTGCTGGTGACCAACCACTACCATTTAATGCAATATCTTCAGAATTTGACAAAGGTGTTTTGCTCAAAATAGCTTTTAATTTACCATGATACTTTCCAGAAATATCGGTACCCCATGCTTCCCAATGATCTGATGAAGAAATGGTTCCAATTTCCCAGTATGGCATTTCCAGTTTCTCTGCAATTATTTCAATAAAATCTTTATCAGGAGAGTTTGGATCAATCAATGTAGGGCACTCAGTGAGTGTTAAAACATCTAGATTAAGAGGTTGCAATCTTGTTGCAATTGCCAATGGTGTTGCTTTTTTACCTACAGCAACATTATAGGTAGCTACCTTTATACAAAACCCTGCGTCACACTGATTCACAGGATCTGGATCCGGATCTGGACTAGAGGAATCATCATTACTACTACATGTCATCAATATCAAAAAACATATAAATGACAAAAATTTTTCTATTTTCATATTTCTTTTTTTTAACTTCCTGCTTAAATTAGCAGGAAGTTTCTATTAAAATTTCGTTAGTTTTTTACAATTTTCTTTACTGCATTTTTATCTCCAAGATTTATATTCATAAAATAAACTCCTCTTTCTAAATTTGATATATCTATGCTCTTCTGATTAGATATAGTAGCACTATTAATGACTATTTTACCAATAACATTAAATACAGTAACCTTATACTCTTGGTTTTTTGTATCAGATATTCTTAAAATTCCAGTTGTAGGATTAGGGTACACGATAATTTCTTTTGCAAATAATGAATCTACACTTAAAGTACTACAATTTGTCCCTGAAGCTACCTCTGCTGGTGTAGGGTTATGGGCATTTTCTGCTATAAAGAAATTACCTAAACTACTATAATTAGCTGCTAATTGAAGCGAGCATAGATTGGTTAACAATGGGTTTCCTTCTCCATCAGTTGGATCCCCATCTCTATCACCAATATACATATTAGATACAATAGCTAAATTATCAAGTCCATTTAAAGTTGGAAGTTTAGGGTTTTCGTAAAGCACTAAATCTCCTGTTATTTCTGTTAATGATGATAACGCTGAAATGTCTATTAATTCTGCATTTCTACGTAACCAAAAATTACCTTCTACTCTTGCTAAATTTCCAAGGCCATTCAAGCTCGCAAGTATTGTGTTACCATCTCTAATTTCTAGCCCCTTTGTTTCAATTAAACTAATAAACTTTGATAAATCGGTAACATCTGCTCCATTAATAACCAATTTTCCATCTATATGAGTGTAACTTAAAACAATAGCATCCAAATCTGCCTGACTGGAAATCGTTAAATTCCCAACATACGTTTCACTAGTTGAACTACAATTTACGCCATCAATAATATTTTGCTGAGTTGGATTGTGCCCATTTTCTGCAATAAAAAAATCTCCTAAACTTGCATAGCTAGCTGCTGCCTGTAATGCGCATAAATCTGTTAATAATGGGTTGCCTTCTCCATCAGTAGGATCGCCATCTCTATCACCTATGTACATATTGGCTACTATAGCCAAACCATTCAAACCGTCTAAGGTTGGAAGTTTAGGATTTTCATAAAGCACTAAATCACCTGTTATTTCTGTTAATGATGATAATGCTGAAATGTCTATTAATTCTGCATTTCTTCTTATCCAAAAATTACCTATTACTGTTCCTAAATTGTTAAAACCATTTAAGCTGGTAAGTATAGTATTTGTGTCTCTAACTTCTAAACCTTTTACTTCAATTAAACTTCCAAATTTTGATAAATCAGTAATATCAGCTCCATTAATAACTAATTTCCCATCTATATGAGTGTACGTATCTAATGCGTCTATTTGTGCTTGAGTTGTCATCGTTAAATTACCAACATATGTGTTAACAACAAAACTACAATTTATGCCAGCTGCTATATCAGAGGAAGTTGGATTGAATCCATTCTCTGCAATAAAAAAATCTCCTAATCCAGAGTAATTAGCTGCTTCCTGTAGGGCACATAAATCTGTTAACGATGGGTTACCTTCTCCGTCTGTAGGGTCTCCATCTCTATCACCTATATACATGTTAGCTACAGTATCTAAAAACTCTAGTCCGTCTAACGTAGCTATTACCGCATTTCCATAAAGATAAAGACTACCTGTCACCTCTGATAATGATGACAGTGCTGAAATATCTGTTAAAGCTGCATTATTACGTATCCAAAGATTACCAGATACTGTTGTTAAATTACCTAATCCAGATAAACTTGTTAAAATATCATTTTGATCTAATATTTCGACATTACCTCCAACTGTTTGAATAGTTCCTAATTTAGAAAGGTCATTAATATCTGCTCCCCTCACTCGCAATTTACCAGTAACTTCTGTATATGTTGGTAAAGCATCTAACTGTGCTTGCGTATCTATTAATAAGTCTCCTGTGAGAGTTTGACTGTACCCTACATGAATGGTTGTAAAGAGCAATATTGTAAAAAACACTGTTCTTATTAGTTTGTTAATGATTGTAATTTTTTTCATAATAAAATGGTTTTAATTAATTAAATAGTTGTTTAACCTTCCTGCCAAAGTGGGCAGGAAGATTATTAATGTTAATTGTAGTAAAATAACTGGTGCTTAATTAGAACAATTACCTGCTACGATTTCCTCAACTGCAGGGTTAAAGGCATTCTCTCCTATAAAAACGGTTCGTCCAGAAGCTATTGAAAAAAGATTTTGAAGTGCACAAAAATTAGATAAAAGAGGGTTTCCCTCTCCGTCTGTTGTATCTCCATCTCGATCTCCTATAAACATATCTTTGACTTCAATTAAATTTTCGAAGCCTTCTAGGGTAGTAATTGCATCATTTTCATAAAAATACATATTACCTCCAATCTCTGTTAAACTTTGAAGAGGTGCTACGGATGACAAAAGTGGGTTTCTTCTAATCCATAAATTACCCTTTACTTTTTGAAGGCTATTTAATCCTTCTATACTTACTAAACTGGTATTTCCATCAATTATTTCTAAGTTTTTTCCAACTTCTCTTAAATCAGATAACTTAGATAAGTCAGTAACATCAGCTCCCTTAATTCTTAATTTACCAGTAATATGTGTATAGGGTAATGCTAAAGCATCTAAATCTGCTTGAACAGTAATATTGATATCGCCTTCAAAAATAATTTCCGGAAGTACTTCTTCTGGTTCTGGAGTAGCATTAACAGCAGAAGCGATAGACCTAATATTATCTGTAGTCACATATACTAATGTAAATCTATGTTCTATTCCAGCATCATCTTCATCTATATCCAATTCCATTGATGTTACAGATGGATCTTCAATAACTATCAATTTATCTCCTGGCATATAACTTAACCAGTAACTATTAAAATTAGAAGCGTTTGGATTCTCCCAATTTAAAGTAACTTTTAAAATATCTGCAGTAGCAGAAAAGTTAGAAATTGCATCTGGTTGAATGAGTTCATTTTCATTATCACTGCATGCAATAAATAATAACGCCAATGTAAAAGTCAGCAGTATATGTATTTGATTTATGTATTTCATGTCTTTACTTTTTAAATTAATTATTAATAACCAGTATTTTGAGTAATATCATCTGGGTTAGCATCAACTTGACTTTGTGGTATTGGAAAAAGCACATGAAAACCTTGTACTGTAAATGTTGCTGTTTCCTGACTAGAATTATTCATTACTTCTACGGCCTTACCAGTTCGCACTAAATCAAACCAACGATGGTTTTCAAATGCTAACTCCAACCTTCTTTCTAAAGCTATAGCATCTTTAAAACTTTCTTGATCTGGTAAATCAGCTGATGTTAATGTGGAAATTCCTGCTCTGCTTCGTATTTGATTTAGTAAATCAAAAGCCTCACCATCTGCAACATATTGTTGTTCGTTAAGTGCTTCTGATAGCATAAGAATTACATCTGCATAACGTAGTACTATTACATTAATATCGGAATCATTTGGAGCAGATATTGTTTCAATATACTTTAATGGGAATGTTTTGCCACTACCCATTCCTACCGTTAAATCTCTCCTTTTATCACTTGCGGTATAAAGGTTGTAAAGTTCTAAAGTTGGAGCATTTTGATTTAATGCTTCTCCTGCATCAACTACTGATGAAACTCCAAATAAATTTGTTAATCGACTACCTTCACCTTCTAACCCAGCTATAAAGCTAACTTCAAAAATAGATTCAGAATTAAACTCGAAATTCTTACCAAAAATAGAAGCAAATGTAGGTTGAAGGGAATAACCTACTACTTGTCTTAAAGCCGTTTCAGCTTCAGCATTTCTTCCTAAATTTAAAAACACTTTTCCCAAAAGAGTATTAGCAGCTCCTTTTGTAACACGTCCTTGTTGGGTTTGTGACTGTGGTAAATTTTGAACAGCACTCGTTAAATCTAAAATTATTTGATTATAAACTTCTGCTACTGGGGTTTTTCCTACATCAAAAAAATCAAATGGATCAACCGTTTCTTTTAGGACTAAAGGCACATCTCCCCAAATACGAGCTAAATTAAAATAATTTAATGCTCTTAAAAATTGCATTTCTCCTTTTCTGATAGATTTAATATTTTCATTCATATCAGGTATTCCGTCTATACGCTCTAAAACGATATTACAACTTTGAATAGCCTTATAACAATCTGTCCATGCTCTATTCAATATTGGGTTGGCTGGATTGATGTTAAATGTTTCAAACTGACCATAGTCTCCACCTCTTATAGTCAATGACACTTCTTTAGAATTATCCGCTGGCACTTCCATTAAAAAATGGAAGCTTTCACCATACTGACCTGAACTTTGTAAAAAAGCATACGCAGAGGTTACTACTTGTTCTATATCATCTGCATTCTTGAAAAAATTAGCAGCTGTAAATTTAGAATCTGGTGTTATTTCAAGTCTATCTTCACATGAAAAAACAAGAAGAACCAAACAAAAATATATTATTATGTTTTTCATTTTTATAATTTTATAATTTTACATTTATTCCTAAAATGATTGACTTCTCGATAGGATAAGTTCCTAGTGTAACTCCTCCATCTAAAGCATTCCCTCCATTTAATTCAGGATTAAAACCCAAAAACTTGGTAAACATAAATGGGTTTTTAGCAGAGGCATATACTCGCATGCCTTTTATTCCAATTTTAGTTATGACATCTTTTGGCATGGTATATCCTAACGTAATGTCTCTTACCCTTATAAATGATGCATCCCAAGTAAACAAATCACTTTCCCTAGATAGGGTATTTGTGTTTGTTCCTGGCTTAGCATATTTACCTGGTTGTTCTGGGCTTATCCATCTATTATCATAATATTCTGTTAATTGGTTTCCCCAAACCTCACTGTTTATTAAAACCACACCCAAGTTTCTATCGTTTACTTCAACACCTTCAACACCTTGAAAAGTGAATGATAAGTCAATTCCGTTATATTCTAACATGGTATTAAAACCCCAAGTATAATCCGGATGTACACTGCCTAATATTTTTCTATCTGCACTAGTTATTGAGCCATCACCATTATTATCTTTAAATATATAATCTCCAATAACTTGATTTCCATTTACATTAGGAAGATTATCCAATTGATCCTGATTTTCAAAAATTCCAATAATATTATAGCCATATAAAGAACCTATAGGATCCCCTATTCTAGTAATATTTCTACTGCGTAAAATTTCTGTTTGCCCAGGGCCTAACTCTAAAACTTCATTTTTATTAGTAGCGAAAGAAGCAGATGATTTAATCTTAACAGGACCTATATTTCCATTATAGTTAAGGGCTACTTCAAAACCCTCATTTTTCATTTTTCCTAAATTTTGTAACGAAGATGTAAAACCAGAATATGAAGGCACTGGAACATTTAAAAGCATCCCATCTGTAATGGTTTCATAATAATCAATATTTAAAGACAATTTATTATTAAAAAACCTAATATCTAACCCTATATCAGCAGTAGTATTCTCCTCCCAAGAAAGGTTTTCATTTGGCGCAGTTGCTGGTCTTAACCCAGGTGAAATAGAACCATTAAAGTTATAATCCGCACTACCCAACACGGCTAGTTTAGCATCATTTCCGATTTGATTATTTCCTGCAACACCCCAGCTTACTCTTAATTTTAATTCAGATAAGATTACGTCTTCTGGAAAAAATGATTCTTCAGAAATAATCCATCCTGCCGAAACAGATGGAAATGTCCCAAATTGCGTTAATGCCCCAAATCTAGAAGAGCCATCTCTTCTTATCGTTCCAGATACTAAATATTTTCCTTTATAATCGTATTGTATTCTACCCAAGTAGGACACTAAATTCCATCGCTCTTTAGATGCAGAACCATTAGTAATCTCCGTTGCAGCGCTAACGGTTTGAATATCATCATTTGGAAACCCTCTGCCATCAATTCTGTTTCTTTCAATAGATTCTTCTTGATAGGTTATACCTGCTAAAACAGATAAATTATGCACTTCATTAAATGTTTTATCATACGTTAAGGTGTTTTCAATAATATAATTTATTACCTCACTAGTATTTGATCTTCCAGTAGCTATAGTGGGAGCCTCGTCTCTATAGAAACCTAAAAAAGAAGGTCTGAAATATTGAGAACGAATGGATGAAATATAACCACCTACATAGGTTTTTGCTTTCAATTCTTTAGTAACATCGTATTCTAGATGCGCCCCACCTAAAACTCTAAAGCTATTAGCTACGTCTTTAGTTAAATCTGAAATAGCAACATTATTCTCAGCTTCTGGTATACCACCATATACTTGTGCAGCCCTTATTTGTTCACTTATAGCATAACTACCATCTGCATTATAAACTGGAAAAAAAGGAAGTGAGTTATTTACGCCCATAGAAATTGGAGAATCCTCCCATCCTTGTTCAACTAAGTCTCTTTTAGAATATGATGGATTAATCTGAATTCCAAATCGTAAGCGATCTGAAAAAGAAGTGTTTAAATTTAATCTTAATGAATAACGCTCATAACCAGAACCTATTATAATTCCATCTTGTTTAAAAAACCCTCCTGAAATAAAATATTTTGTTGCATCTTTTGAACCAGAAACCGTCATCTCATGATTCTCTATAGGTGCGTTAACAAAAATATGATCTTGCCAATTAGTTTGAGTCAGCCCTTGTTGTCCTTCTAAATAGGGCTGAATAAAATTAGGTATCGTAGCTCCTCTTTCTGTTCTTGCTTCAGCCATTAATTCCGCTTGTTGATAGGCATTTACAAAGTCCAGTTTTTTACCTACAGTTTGGAAGCCATAATACGAGTTGAAATTAAATTCTGGCTTACCTGAACTTCCAACCTTTGTAGTAATAAGTATAACACCGTTAGATCCTCTAGACCCATATATTGCTGCAGAAGCGGCATCTTTTAACACCTCTACCGATGCAATTTCGTTTGGATTAATTGCGGTGATACTAACGTTTTCACTTAATGGTAAACCGTCCACTACAATTAGTGGTCCAGATCCCGCTGTAATTGTACTTATCCCACGAATGTTAATTTGAGGACTTGACCCTGGAGAACCTGTAGCTTGCTTAATATCTACACCTGATAATCTACCAGCAATACTGTTAGCTACATCACTAAATGCTACATCTTTAAACTGATCTGATTTTACCTGAGCAACTGCGCCCGTTACCTTTTTTCTAGATTGAGACCCATAACCTATTACTACAATTTCATCTAATGTAGCCGTATCTTCAACTAAAGAAATTACAATATTTGCTTGATTGCTAACAGCCACTTCTTGAGTAACAAACCCCAAATAAGATACAACTAATACTGCCTTTTGGGTTGAAACATTAATTGAAAATGCACCATCGAAATCTGTTTGCGCACCATTAGCAGTGCCCTTTTCTAGAATATTTGCTCCAGGTAGTGGTTGCCCATTAGCATCTACAACTTTACCACTTATCTGCATTTGAACATTATCTACTTTGGATTCCTTTTTCTTTTCTATAACTGGTTTAGCTTTTACTATTACAGTATTGTTCTTAGTAAAAGAGTAAGTGAAATTTATTGGCGATAAGCATTTCTCTAATAAGTCACCTGCTTTGATTATTCCTTTTTTTAATGAAAGCTCTGGTGCATTCTTAATTAAATCGTGTCTGTAAATAAACTTATAATCCGTTTGCTTATTAATAAGTTTAAAGACTTGTTTGACCGTTAAGGTTTTGTCTGATTTAATTGTAATATTTGCGTTCTGAGAAAATCCGTTTTTAGTCCCAAAAGCAAACGTAATTGAGCAGAATAAAAGAATAAATGTTCTCATAAGAAGTTTTAAGAATTTACTCCTCGAATAGGAGAGGTTACTTGTAAATTTAAATTTCATAAATTTGCATTGATTTAGTTAAACTAGTTTTAATTAATTATCAATTAGGAAAAAGGCTATAACCGTCCAAAGTGTTAGCCTTTTCCTTTTTTATTTTATAATTATTGTTTTATCCTTTATTTCAAAAATTATTTCTCCTTCACTAGTAGCTTCAACAATTTTAAGGAGCTCATCAATATTTTTTGATCTTTCTAGTATTCCGGTAAAAACAAATTGTTTATGTTTTGCTTGCTCAAAAAGAATTTGAACGTCATACCATCTAGATATAGATTTCATCATGTCTTCTAAAGACACTTCATTAAATGTAAACAAACCATTAATCCAAGATACTTCCTCTAAAGCGTTTATCTCTAAAACAGCAATATCATTAGAATGATAATCAATTTTTGATTGCTGATTAGGTTTTAGTATTTTTTCTATCTCTCCTTTTTGAACCATTACCGTTCCTTCTACCAATGTAGTAGCAATAAAAGAATCTTCATTATAGGCTTTAATATTAAACTGAGTTCCTAGAACATTAACTTCTTGCCCTTTGGTATATACCTTAAAAGAAGACCCGTTATTTTTGATACTTGAAGACACATCAAAATAAGCTTCACCATAAACAAGTTCCACTTTTCGTGCTTTATTTTCTTGAAACGCAACTGGGTATTTTAATTTAGATTCTGAATTTAACCATACTTTTGTTCCATCAGATAGTTCTACAAAAAACTGTCCTCCTCGTGGTATGGTTAGATAATTATACTTTATTTTACCTACTTTATTGGTGTTCTTTTTATTATCGTAGTAAAGTTCTTCTCCATTACTAACAACATCTCCACTATCATATATTTTCCCTTTTTCCAAGGCAATTTCATTTCCGTTTTCTAAAGTAAGTATGGCTTTATTCGAACCTGGTAGCGTTTTATTTACAGCTACGGTAGTCTCATTAATAATTGGCTGTTGTTTATTAAATTGAAAATAAGATAAGCCTACAAGTAAAAGTATAGAGGCCGCAACAGATACTCTTTTAAAAACGATTAATTTTTTTCTGCGATTGGCTTTTTTAAGTCTTACATTTATTAGCTCTTTTGCCTTATTTATATCATACTCTTCCATACAACGCGTTGTTAAATATTCGACCTCTACAAAACGATTAAAGACTGGTGAATCTTCATGATTCTTTAACCATTTCTCTAATTTTTCTAATTCATTTAAGTTTGCTTCCTTATTAAGGAACTTGACAATTATTTTTTGGATTTCGGGCTCTTTCATCTTGTTGATTCTATTTATATTACGCACAATCTTTTAACACCCCTCTATTTAATATGCTATTTTTTTATACTTTTGCTAATAAGCCAGTAATTATAATAAGAATTTAATACTTTTTTGTTTTGAGCTTTGAGAAAAACTCTTTTTTAGCACATCAATTAAAATTAGGAAATGAAAAAGCCTATACTTTTTTAGTTGAATCCTTATATAAAAGTTTATGTGGGTATGCCTATACGTTAACAAATGACCATGGGAAAGCCGAGGATATTGTTCAAAATGTATTTGTTGAAATTTGGATAAACAAGAAGAACATAAATCCAAAGTTTTCAATTAAGAGTTATTTATACAAATCTGTTTACAACGAGTTTATTGATCAGTATAGAAAAAATAAACCTGTTATTTATTTAGAAAAAAAATATTTAGAAGCTATAGATTTAGTTGTTGAGAAAGAGCAAAGTAATCTTGATGAATTAATAAAGTTAGTTGATAAAGAAGTTAATAATTTACCCTCAAAGTGTAAACAAATTTTTTTACTTAATAAAAAAGAAGGATTAACTCATGTAGAAATATCTGAGTATCTTAACATTTCTACAAAAACAATTGAGGGTCACATGACTAGAGCTTTCAAAATTTTGGCGAATAAATTGGGGGACCAATATAAAACTCTACTCTTTTTATTGTTTGATTTTAAAACTCAATTAAGTAAATTAAAATAGTGAAATAAAGTTATAAATTAAAACAACGATATATATGGGACTTAGGTTAAATGAATTTTTAAAACTCTTGGAACAAGAAAGAATTAAATCTGGTGAAGATAATCCATTTGTTAATGTAGGCACCCAAGATAATAAAGGAACAACATATGGTGGATTCGAAATATCAAATAAAGAATCTTTAGGAGATAGAATGAGAAACGAAATATTTATTACCTTAAATCCTCAAAACTTTATAGTTATTTAAGAAGAAATCACTGCGTATAATAAGATTACACACAGTGTTTCAATGTAAATATTTTCACTTATTTTAGTGAAAGCAAAATCATAAAACAGC
>Ga0316189_10004733_pt1 | contig 13062 bp, 14 predicted proteins | sample LowCovwburrow_MG_FD_204930 | JGI IMG/M metagenome (GOLD analysis project Ga0316189, IMG submission 204930) | Coastal sediment microbial communities from Maine, United States - Lowes Cove worm burrow | ecosystem: Environmental > Aquatic > Marine > Coastal > Sediment | place: USA: Maine... | reverse complement strand
GATCAGTTGATAATCTGTTTTTTTCATAGGTAATTTTTTATAAAAAATGTAAAAAACCGGAAAACTCGGGCAGAATTCCCATAAGGGATTCCCTAAAAATAAAGTCCCGGTTTTGAGGGCAGAATTGTAGGGGGAGACCTGCGTGTCTGCCCGATATGAAAGGGCGAACACAGGGGTTCGCCCCTACGGTATCTGCCCCAAAAGATGCTTATCAGGATGCCTTGCTGATCAGCTCTTTGAGCTGAGCCTTGCCCACAGCGCCGGTGATGCGATCAATTGCTTCTCCGTTCTTGAACAGAATCAGGGTCGGAATGGCTTTGATGCCGAATTTCCCTGGAGTAGCCGGGCTTTCATCCACATTCATCTTGACGATCTCTACCTTACCGGCAAATTCTTCAGCCAATTCGTCAATAACAGGGCCGATGGCCTTGCAGGGACCGCACCACGGTGCCCAAAAATCCACCAGACAAGGCAGTTCGTTTTTTTCCACCATACTCTCGAAGTCACTGTCGTTCACAGTGTTGACATGCTTGCTTTCATCTTCCATAATACAATCTCCTCTCTCAACTTTTTTGTTCTTTTGGTTAGGTTTAACATCTATTAAAACAAAATTAATACGAAACCGCGTTTCAGTCAACCGACTGAGAATAATTCACAGTATCTTTTTTCCAAGGAACTCATCTGGATGATTACCGACTATTATGGACTCTACTCCGAAAAGGTCAAGGCCGATTCGGAACAGCCTCCGAAAAAGTCAGCATCAAACAGTCTTCCTGCGCCCTACCCGGCTGATTCGCCTTTTTTCTTGCCAGATAACAGTTTATCGAGGTTCGCAAAAGGAGTCTGGGATACTGTTGCTGTTTTCTCGTTATCTGCATTATGCGTTGGTAACCATTCGGCATCCAAAAAACGGGAGTGCTCGTTGTCATGACAATACAGGCACAAGAGCTCCCAGTTGCTGCCGTCGGGGGGATTGTTTTTATAGTTATGATCCTTGTGATGGACCGTCAGCTCTCGAAGTTTTTTTCCTGAAAAATCACGACCGCATTTTGCACAGACCCACGGCAGAATTTTCAAGGCCTGGTTGCGATAATCAAGTTTTTTCATTTCATTTCTTCTCGATTGGCAAAATATAACAGCCCCGCACCCCACCCGACTATCAAGCAAGCCAACCTGCTTTTTTTCTTGACATAAACAGAACAGCGCAATACCTTAACCTGCCGTGGTCATTACGCATAAAAAAACTCTTGCAATCATGAAATAAGAGCGATTGCTTATACTCAAACCAGCAGGATTGCGCTACAAAATCAATGTCTGATCAAGGTGAAGTTTTAATCGCTCTTCTCAATAATAAACAGGACTTCTCCATCGTGCGTGACCAAAATTGGTATCGTATCCCGGTCAGCAGTGCGCACAAATGGTTGAAAAATCGTTGGCCGCCGCAGTATATAGCCTTCTATCAAACCAAAATATTCGGATCGGAAGCCTATTCAATCAGCTATTATACGAAAGTCCTTAATGTTCGTAAAGTCTATAGGCAGGAACTCTTTCCCAACGAGATGCCCAATCGTAAAAGTAACCGGCAATATTATCAGCTTATCCTGAATCCTTTGCAAAAATTACCGAAACCGATACTCAGTCGGCGACGGCGCAGAATCGTTTTTATTCCGACAACATGGTATAAATTCATCCATGCTTCCGAAATTAATGATCTGTACGACGAAAGCCCCTTGGAAGACCGTTTGTGGGCGGAATTCAAACGCCACGGAATTTCTGCTGAACGACAGGAGTTCGTCAAGGTCGATAAACAGAATTATGCCTTGGATTTCGCCGTCTATTGCACTGAAGCAAAGATAGATATTGAAACTGACGGTGACAGCTATCATGTAAAAAAAACAGCTGAGGATAATTGCCGAAACAATGCCTTGGCTGCTGCAGGCTGGAAAGTGCTGCGATTCACGACTCAGCAGGTTCAGGAACAAATGGAGAGCTATTGTATTCGCAACATAACGGAAGCCATCAATCATGCCGGGGGAGTGGATGAAGGCAAGATGGTTGCGCGAAAAATTGACCTGAAAACGAAGGGCACATATCAGTTATCGCTGTTCGATGATTTGTAACATTCGCCTGCACCCTGCCCGGCTACAACCGACAACGATACTGCTCTTCTAATATTTCAGACAAAATCTCCGCTCCATCCCGTACAAATTCATCACATATTTTTCTGTGATGCTCCCGTTTTTCTATCTGTTTTTCATTGACGTGTTTCAAAAGCAGGTTTCGACAATCCGTTTCTCCGTGTTTTTCCTTGAAGCGTCTGGTCAGTTCCTGAACCAAATCATACGTATGAAGCTTTGACTCCATATCATGAGGTTCCGTGTTGCCATACTTCATACCGAGCACCATAAATGAGCCTGTCAACACGCCGCAGGTCTTCCGTAATCGCCCCATTCCTCCACCGAAAGCAGAGGATATTCCTTTTGCTGTTTCTCTATCCATGCCCACCTGCTCTGAAAAAGCGAGCAATATTGACTGTGAGCAGGCATATCCTTCCTGAAAGAGTTGCAGTGCGTTTTCTTTTGGCTCCATATCCCAATTCCCCCTACCCCAACATCCCCTCAAACCGCTCCCAAAAATCAGGAAAAGACTTAGCCACACATTCCTCACCGTGGACTTTCACCCCAGGAACCCCCAACCCGGCCACAGCAAAGCACATAGCGATCCGATGATCCTCAAAGGTCTCGATATCCGCCCCGTGCAGATTAGCACCGCCAGCCTGCCCGTGAATGATCATCCGATCCTCTTCCTCTTCGATATCAGCCCCCATCTTCCGCAACTCACTGACCATAACCGCCAGCCGGTCACATTCCTTGATGCGAAGATGGGCGATATTATTAATCACTGTGGTTCCTTCGGCAAAGGCAGCCACAACAGCCAGTGTCGGCGCGACATCCGGCATATTGCCCATATCCACCTCAATCCCTACCAACTGCTCCGGCCCCTGCACGGCAATGCCCCCTTGGAGTCGTTCCACCTCGCAGCCCATCCGCTCCAGCAGAGGAACAAGCAGGGCATCCCCCTGTAAGGAAGGCACCGGCACATTGGCAACCGTGACCTTTCCGCCTGTCACAGCGGCGGCGGCCCAGAAATAAGAGGCCCCGGAGGCATCCCCTTCAATCTGATATCGGGTACCACGATAGCAACCTTGCGGTATGCGAAAATGATTCATGCCCGGAGCGACCTCGCACCAGATGCCGAAAGCTGCCATCACGGCCAGGGTCATCTTGACATAGGGCTGGGAAAAGACCTCCCCTTCCACGGTCAGCTCGGCCTTTTCATCTGCATACGGAGCAACCAGCAGCAGGGAGGAAAGATATTGGCTGGACTTTCCTTCCGGCAGCACAGTCCCTCCGCCGGAAAGGCCGTCAGCATCAATGGACAGAGGAGGACAACCGTTGGCCGCCTCGCTCTGGATCTGCACGCGCCAGCCTCGCAAGGCCTGGATCAGGGGTTCGATGGGCCGCTCCGCCATACGCTCTCCCCCGGTGATCCTGAAGCGTCCCTGCCCCAAGGCGGCAACAGAGGTCAGAAAGCGGGTGGCTGTTCCGTTATTACCGAGAAAAATATCCTGCTCCGGTGCCTGAATTCTGCCCCCGGACCCTTGAACCGCCCAGGCTGCGGGATCGCTGTCATCAACCGCTATACCCATCTGACGAAGAGCGGTCATGGTGTAGGCCGTGTCTTCACTGGCCAGCGGCCCGAGAAGGGTGGATTCGCCACAGGCTAAGGCGGCGGCGATCAGGGCGCGTTGGGTCAGGCTTTTTGAGCCGGGTACTTCAACAACTGCATCTAAGGTATCAACCGGGGTTATTTCTCTCATTGTATCTTTGTTCAACTCGTTTTATTAAAATGCTGCGGCAAGGGAGTCAACAGGAATTACCTTCCCCGCCTTATGTCGGGTTCCGCAGGGGCGAACCTGCGTGTTCGCCCGAAAATTTTGCGTTCCGGCAGGGGCACGGCGCGCCGTGCCCCTACGATCTCAGGCGACGGCCCGGCGGCGCAACTCTTCTTCCAAGGCCGAGCGCATGATAAGCTGAGGCGGTTTTCCACCGGTCCAGATCTTGAACTGGGCAGCCCCCTGATAGAGCAACATGGCTAGGCCATCAATGGTCTGACACCCTGCGGCTTTGGCCTCCCGAAGTAATCGGGTTTCCAGAGGAGCATAGACGATATCCATAACCACGGAGAATCCGGATAAAAGAGAGGGCGGCACCACAATGCCCTCATTATCAGGTTCCATTCCCACCGAGGTAGTGTTGATCAGCACATCCGCTGAAACGTCAGCGACCTCTTCCAAGGCCACAAAGGTGCATCCGAGCCAGTCAGCAAGGGCCTTGCCGGTTTCTGCGGTTCTATTGGAAATAACCACCTCCGTCCCGGCCTGAACCAGGCCGAACCCCACAGCCTTGGCAGAACCGCCGGCACCGATAACCAACACCCGACTCTGCTGCAAATTGACCCTCTCCGCCAGAGCGGTATTGGCACCCAGCCAATCCGTATTGAGCCCGCGCAGAATGACCCGGCCATCTCTCCCCTTCTGAAAGACCAAGGTATTGACGGCCCCGATCTTTTCCGCCACCGGATCAATTTCATCAAGAAAGGGAATAACAGCCTCCTTATGCGGCACCGTGACGCTCACCCCTCGAAACCCCAAGGCCCGCAGGCCTATGATCCCCTGCTCGATATCGATTACTTCCATAGGCACATAGACCCAGTTCATTCCCATGGTGGCGAATCCGGCATTATGCATGGCCGGGCTCAGGGAATGGCGGACCGGATTGCCGATTATTCCGTACAGTTCTGTTTTTCCATCAATAGACATAATTTTTCTCAACAAAAGCAGGATAAAATACTCAGTAAGGTACTCAGGCTGCCACAAGAAGCGCAGTCAGTTTTTGCAGCTGCTCAAGCGACAGCTGACCAGGGGCCGTGGCCTGGGCATCGTTCAGGCAGGCATAGGTCATATAGCCGCCAAGATACAGGGTAGCAAGACGAGTAATCCGACCCGGTTCTCCCATGCAGAAACAGCTCAGGGGAAAATTTGCCGCCTTGGCCTGCTCCTGAAGGCGGAGGACTCGTAAAGCATCTTCCGGGCTATGGGCGGTGGTCACGATCTTGCCGACGACCTTACCGGTACCGGCACCGCTCTTCATCATCTGTGCCAAGACCTTTTCTAACTCTGCCTGCGGCGGGGTGGACTCAAAATTATGCCAGGAAAGGATCATTCGGGTCGGGCCTCCTGACATGGCCTCCAGGAGCCGCCCTCGTAAGGATGACTCTGCTCGCAGTTCGCAATCAACATAGGCTGCCTGTTGCCAAACAGCCTCTAAAAGCGGTTCTATCCGCTGCTCCTCCAAGCCGGAAAAGGCACCGCCTTCCCAGCTGGGCCGATTGGTAAAGAGCAAGGGCTTGTCCAGCGCGGCACAGGTGGCCGATACGTCAGGGTGCGACATACTGTCCAGACGCACCTCTATCACGTCTGCCCGCTCCGCAACTTGGCGGGCCTGGACAACAAGGGCGGCAACATCGGCTCCGGCAAGTGAAACGCAGATCTTTCCTCGTGTCATCTGTGCCATTAATCTGTTCCTGTTTTCAGGGTACCGATAATATCAACCAGACGATCCTCTCCCTGCTCTTGCAGATAATCTGTTATCCCCTGCACGATATTTTCCGCCGCAGAGGGATCGTAAAAATTCGCTGTGCCCACCTGAACCGCACTGGCCCCGGCCAGGAGAAACTCCAACGCATCATCAGCCGTGGTGATACCACCGATACCGATCACCGGCAGAGAAACAGCCTGGGCAACCTGCCAGACCATACGCAAGGCCACCGGTTTAATTGCAGGCCCGGACAGGCCGCCGATCACATTGGCCAGCCTCGGCCTTCGGCTGACCGGATCAATGGCCATGCCGATCAAGGTATTGATCAGAGAGACAGCATCGGCACCGGCATCAGCCACTGCCCGTGCCATGACAACAATATCCGTGACATTGGGGGAGAGCTTGACGATCAGGGGTAAGCCGGATGCCTGCCGCACCGCCTCAGTTACCTTTGCCGCCATTTCCGGCACTGTGCCAAAGGCCACTCCACCTTTTTTCACATTCGGGCAGGAAATGTTCACTTCCAGAGCAGCAACCCCTTCAGCCCCATCCAGTCGGCGAGCGATCTCACTGTATTCCTCCACGGAATCGCCGAGAATATTGACCACAACCGGCGTAGAAAGCTTGCGCAGATAGGGCATTTTTCCTGTGATAAAACGATCGACCCCGACGTTTTCCAAGCCGATGGCATTAAGCATGCCGCAGGCGGTCTCAACGATTCTCGGTGGCGGGTTCCCCGGCTTCGGTTTCAGGGAGATCCCCTTGACAACAATGCCGCCGAGCTGATTAAGATCAACGAGGTTTTTAAATTCCCGGGCATAGCCAAAGGTGCCGGAAGCGGTCATCACCGGATTGCGTAAGGCAAGGGAGCCGATCTGCACCCGCAGATCAGGCATACCGCAAGGCGGAATTTTTTTTGCGGACTCCATAACAGCTTCTTTCATTCCAGACTCCATTCCAGTTGATCCGCATTAAAGACAGGCCCCTGTTTACAGACATGAACCAGGCCTCTTTTTCCATTGACTGTACAACCGAGACAGGCCCCCATGCCGCAGGCCATATGGGTTTCCAGGGAAACCTGACAACTCACCTCAGCCTGCTGACATTGGCGAACAACATTTTTCATCATTAAATGTGGACCGCAGGTATAGACCTGCTCCACGGTCGGCAGGACAAAATCGAGAAGATCCGGAATAAAGCCCTTATGGCCGATGCTGCCGTCATCGGTTGCCAGCTGCACTGTATAACCCAAGGCGGAGAATTCATCAGCCAATGGAGTCAGTTCATCTTTGTTGCGGGCACCGAGGAGGACATGGTCGTTTTCTGTTGCACGACCGGTACTGTGCAGCAGCTCAGCCAAGAAGAGAAGCGGGGCTATCCCCATTCCCCCGCCGATCAGGCAAACCGGTCGATCATTGGAAAACTCAAAACCGTTTCCCAAGGGACCGACCAGATCAAGCTCATCACCGACACAACGACGAGCCAACATTGCGGTTCCTTTACCGATCACCTTGAAGAGTAAAGAAATATTACCGTCCGCAAAACTGCGATGAATGGAAAAAGGACGACGAAGCAGGGGATCAAGACCATCAACGACCCGGACCATGACAAACTGGCCGGGCTGAGCCACGGCAGCGATTGTCGGGGCTTGCAGCGTCAGGCGAAAAACATCAGGCGCCAAACGATCTCGACCGAGGATACTGCATTTTTGCTGGAATTCAGACATAAAAAAGGCTACAAGTAAGCATTAACAAGAAAGGTTGCAACGGCGGGCAGTCCCTACCGGTCCGGCTATAATAACCGGCACAGCCTTTTGATTCAAGAAAACATTCTTCACTCCTGAAAAGCAGCGATCAACAGAACATCTACATAAATATGGAAACTCTTCTCCTTCTCTACAGCTTTATTTTCGGCGCCCTGATCGGCTCGTTCCTCAATGTCGTCATCTTCAGGCTGCCTGATGAGACCCAATCCGTGGTCTTTCCGGCCTCGCACTGCCCCAAATGCGGAACAAACCTGCACTGGTACGAAAACATCCCTGTTCTCAGCTACCTTGTCCTACGGGGAAAATGCAGAACCTGCAAGATCCCGATCTCTTTACAGTACCCCGTTGTGGAACTCTGCATGGCGCTTCTCTCGCTGGCCCTGTACAATCGCTTTGGGTTTTCCCTTATCCTGCCCTTTTATTTCCTCTTTCTTGCGGCCCTGCTGGTCATTATTTTCATTGACATTCATCTGCAGATTATTCCGGACAAAATCAGCCTGCCCGGCATCCTGATCGGCTTTGCCGGCTCTTTCTTCAACCCTTTGGTCAGCTGGCAGGAGTCCGGACTGGGCATTCTTATGGGAGGGGGAATTCTTTACGGGGTCGCCAAGGGATACGCCCTCCTCACAGGGCGCGAGGGCATGGGCGGCGGGGACATCAAGCTGTTGGCCATGATCGGGGCCTTTCTCGGTTATCAATGCCTGCTCTACATTATCTTTTTCAGCTCGCTGACCGGTTCGGTTGCGGGCATCGCAGCCATGTTCAGCCAGAAAAAAGGCGGGCAGACCCGCATTCCTTTCGGCCCTTTTTTATCCTTGGCAGCGATGTCCTGGCTTTTTTTTCAAGAAGACATCTTCGCGGTCTGGTCCTGGTACCTTGCTGTATCAGGATGATGTATCTTCAAAATACGTATCAGAACGGGCCGGGCGAGATCCAAGCCTTGTGTCTCCGTCGCCCCCACTCTCTTCACCCTCTTAACGCCGCTTTCCAGCGCACTGTGGCTCTTTCGCTTCTCCCTGTTATAGAAATAACTATTCATGGAATCCTGCGTTCCAGGAACAAAAATATTTTTTCCAAGCACAGCCGCCCTAAAGCCGTGAACAAGAGGGTTTCAAAGAAACCAATAACCAGTAACCTGAAAATAGAGTTTTTTAAAGATCAATGCAGCTTCGAAGAGGATGGAGCAGTTTTCCCTGTGGTCAATTCTACCGGAAACATCCCTTCACTCATCATATCTCGTTGAAAAATGACAATATAAACAAATAAAAACAAAAAGCATGTTGTTAAGCCCTGTTCCGACCTCTATCGTCCGTAACCCCCGCTCATTCGCGGAATTGATCTCACCGCCCTCTCTATTGAAGTTTGTATGAAAATCAAGCCTAATCATTTTTGACCGAGAAACTCATTTTCAGTTAAAAAACAGTTACGATATAAAAAATAATACAATAAGGCAGCTTTCTCTTCACTAACGAAACATTCTTCATCGAACACTCACTCCATTCAGACACAATTTATGCTCTGGGATACCGTCAAAAACTCTTTATCCAGCTCACTTTCTGAAAGCGAATACAGCCTGTGGATCAGGCCGCTGTCCTGTGTACAGGAGGATGACAAGACCTTGCAGATCGCCTGCCCGGATCGTTTTTTCTGCGCCTGGGTTAAAGAACGCTACTTAGGGCTTATTGAAGCAAATCTCGGTAAAATCACAGACTCCCCCCCTGCGCTCTCGTTGACCGTGTCAACCCGTCAGCCTGCTCCTCAGCAGGAAAAAAACGGTTCCGGCCAATTGCGTCTTCCGGGGATGGACACCTTCAAATCCACGATCAGATCATTACATCCGGCCTACACATTTGATCAATTCATGATCGGCGAATCAAATATGCTGGCTCGTTCAGCCTGCAACGCCATTGCCGCGGCAGATTACACCTTCGGCAATAATCTGTTCATGACCTCCGGCACCGGGCTCGGAAAAAGCCATCTTACCCAGGCAGTGGTTCATCAGGTTATGCATAATGCCCCCGGAACCCGCATGCATTATCTTACGGCCCAGCAATTTTCCGCTGAAATGGTCAAAAGCATCCGCAGCAACAGCATGCAGCAGTTTTCCAATCGCTTTATTCACGGCTGTGATCTCCTGCTGGTTGAAGATGTGCATACCTTGGCCGGTAAGACAAAAACTCAGGAAGAATTGAATAATGTTCTTGATTACCTCATAAAATCCGGGAAAAGGGTCATTATGACCTCTTCAATTCCGGCCCGGGATATCAAGGGGTTGGATGAAGATTTTCGCTCCCGGATGACCTCCGGCCTGATCACCGATATCGAGGCTCCTGAATACAAAACCAGGGTTTCGATTATTCGTCATAAAGCCGCGCACAGCAACTTAAGCTTGGCGGAAGAGCATGTCCATTATCTGGCGGATCAACTCCAGGGTGATATTCGCCGTATTGAGAGTGCTCTTATGGGGATTAAGGCAAAGGCAAGCGTGTACAACGCTCCCCCTGATATGGATATCGTCCGCAGCGTGCTGGAAGGATTCGGTAATTTACAGCAGCAGAAACAACTCGACGGCAGGATGATTCGTGATATTATTTCCAGCCAGTACAGGATCTCTGTTGAAGAGCTGACCTCCCGTTCGCGCAAACGGGTCGTCTCCTTTCCTCGCCAGATAGCCATGTACCTGACCAGAAAGTATACCGAAGAATCTTTAGCCCATATCGGCAATCTCTACAATCGGGACCACTCCACGGTGATGTATGCTGTTAAAGTTATCAATCGCGATATCGGACAAAAAAATACGGTTCGGCAGCAGGTGGAAATACTTCAGGATAAGCTGCAGAAATAAGGGCTTCTCCAAAAAAAAGATCCTTTTTTGAATTCGGGCTTGTAGGGGCAGACCTGTGTGTCTGCCCGGTATAATGTCTGCCCGGTATAACAGGGCGAACACATAGGTTCGCCCCTACAGTACCCCGCAGCATACCCACCCATTCCCTCTTCCCCTCTTGTTTCCTTATCAATTATCTGTTATCCTTCTTCGCAAGGATGAAATGATCCACCATCCTGTCCGGCAATTCTGTCGAATCTTACCCAGACCCTCCATCTTACTGTTCCGCCATGCAAAACACATCTCAAGACCGGCACAAGGAACCGATACAAGCCCAGGAGAATACCGTTCAATCACGCTATTTTACAACGGTTTTCCTGATATCTGTTCTCCTGCTCGGCCTGGTCCTCTGGCCCTTTTGGCAGCTTCTCATCCTGGCCTTTCTGCTGGCAGGTATTTTTCGCCCGGTCTATAACTGGCTGAACAAATGGGTATCCCCCTGGATGGCGTCCAGCCTGACCTGCGTCCTTGTCGCTCTCATCGTTTTTATTCCCTTAACCTTCTGTATCGGCGCCCTGTCCTCGGAAGCCCTGAATGTCTATCAACTGGGCCGGGACAGCAATATGCTGCTCAAGCTCCAACAGGTCATTCAGAACAGCAAATGGATCACCCAGAGCCAGGAAGCCCTGCAGGGCTTTGGTATTAATTTCCAGCCAGCCGACATTACCGAAATATTCTCAGAACTCAGTAAGGATGCCGGGCTGTTTATCTACAGCAAGGCCTCTGTCTGGGCGGCGAATATCATGAGCTTTGTGCTCCAGTTCTGCTTTCTGATTCTGATGATTTATTTTTTGCTTATTGAGATGGATCGCCTGATCCGCTTCATCACTCGGCTGTCACCGTTGCCTGAAACCCAGAACAATCTGCTCTTGAAAAAATTTCTTGACATTTCCGGAGTTATACTGGTTGGAAACGGAATAAGCGGGGTCTTTCAGGGGGTTATGGGAGGAATTTTTTTTGCAATGCTGGGTATCAAGTCACCGGTGCTCTGGACAGGAGTGATGGGAATACTGGCCTTTCTCCCCATCTTCGGTATCGGCCTGGTGCTCCTTCCGGCTTCCGCTCTTCTCCTGCTGAACGGCTCGCCGGGTCAGGCTGCTGCGACCTTTATTTTTTATGCGGTACTGTCCTTCAGTGTCGAGTATCTGCTCAAGCCGAAATTTGTCGGAAAGCAGGTCAAGATGCACACCCTGCTGGTATTTCTGGCCATTCTCGGCGGGATGTCCGTGTTCGGGGTCCTTGGGATTATTTACGGTCCCCTGATCGTCACAGCCTTTCAGACCCTGTCGGATATTTATCTGAAAGAGCATCGACCTGCTCTACAAGATGTCCAGGAGACATCTTCTGCCACTGCCGAAGTTTCCGGTGAGCAATAATAAGTAAGTGGTAGATTACAGTAAGGGGCACGGTACGCCGTGCCCCTATCGGTAGTTTTTACAGCTCAAGAATATCATCAAAGAACTCGGGCTGTTCTCTAATCTTTTCACCGCTCCCTATGGTGACCCGAAAACGATTCTCTGTGAGTTTTTCCCAAAACGGCGCATAGGCCTGCATGGCTTCCACTTCGGTGTCGATAACCTTGGCAATGCGTTGCTGCTTATACTCCGGCGTAATCCCGCAAAGATACTCATTACGAGCTGTAAGCCCCTGTGCAGCGGGCGATTGAAGCGGATTCAGCGAACCATAGGTGCCGATGATCAGCTGATCCAATTTTTTCCGACTGAGCTCAAGCTCGCGAACAGCAATTGCAATGGCATCATAGGCAGCATAGGTCTTACTGACCTGGGGGTCCCGATAACTCACCAAGGCGACATTTCCTGTCAACTGGTGCAGTTGAACAAAGCAGCCATAGGCTCCGCCTAACTGGCGCACTGTATTCCAGAGATAATCACGGGACAACCAGGTTTTGAGCACCTCAAATTCACCGCTGTACTGCACAGATTCTTTGAATAAGTTACAACCCTGAACATTATAGACAACGTCAGCAGAAGTTGTGAATCCCTGATTGGCAGGCAATTCGGGAAAGTCAATTTCTGCAATCGACTGCCGGGTTCCCGGCAGAGAAGCACGCAGAGCCCCTGCACCCTCCTTTATCTTCTCGATATCCTCCTGAGAACCGGTAACAGCAATCTTCAAATGTTCCGGCTGAAACACCTGGGCACGCAAGGCCTCAAGGCGAGCAATAAACGCCTCTTCATGCTCCTCATAGGCAGCGACCAGTTCTTTTAGTTTCAAGTACGAGGTGATACCGTGGACATACTCGTTGATCATCCCGGACTGACTCAGATGGGCAAACACCCTGGAGGCCGCCAGACTATAGCCCTCGCTCTGGACATTATGTTCTGTCCAGGTAAATTCGCGAAAGACAATTTCCCGGATGCGTTGCCGATTAGTGAGGTCGATATCAGCAAAGACCTCGCTGAGCAGTTCTATGGCCTTGGGCAGATAGCCGGACAGGGCCTTGATCTGGAACCAGAGGAGCGACTGCAAGGTTTCCGGGGCGTTCATCTGCTGATAATTAGAAAAGGAATGGCTGAAACCACCGGTGCAGATATTGACATCCTTAGCAAAACGCATATAATCCCGGGAGCCAGTACCGATCTCTGTAGCGATAGTGCCAAAGAGGTCAAGCCAAGGCAGCAGATCCGCAGAAATTGCCGAGCAATCCAGCCCGATCTGCACATAGGCGATGGCATTGGTCTCCAATTCATTGGTAATGTAGGTCACAGCATCGCACTCCGTCACCTCGGCCT
>Ga0316189_10004732_pt1 | contig 13063 bp, 11 predicted proteins | sample LowCovwburrow_MG_FD_204930 | JGI IMG/M metagenome (GOLD analysis project Ga0316189, IMG submission 204930) | Coastal sediment microbial communities from Maine, United States - Lowes Cove worm burrow | ecosystem: Environmental > Aquatic > Marine > Coastal > Sediment | place: USA: Maine... | reverse complement strand
ATCGGGTCAGAGGCTTATGTAGGGCCAGGCCACATCATCAATTCGCGGTTCTTGGATGGTATGTCGGTTGAGGATGCCAAGCTTGAAGTGAACAAGCGTATTGAAAAAATGGGTTTGGGTAAGGCAAAGACCAATTATCGCCTACGTGATTGGGGTGCATCGCGGCAACGCTATTGGGGTTGTCCGATCCCTGTGGTGCATTGCGCTGCCTGCGGTGTGGTGCCTGAAAAGAAAGAGAACCTGCCGATTGAATTGCCCAAGGACGTGACGTTTGATCGACCCGGCAATCCGCTGGACCGGCATGATACATGGCGTAATTGTGATTGTCCCCAATGTGGTAAACCCGCGAAGCGCGAAACCGATACGATGGACACGTTTGTTGACAGTTCGTGGTATTACGCCCGCTTTACAAACCCGCGCGCAGACACGCCGACAGTGGCCGAAGACGTGGCCTATTGGATGAATGTGGACCAATATATCGGCGGTGTGGAACATGCGATTTTGCATCTTTTGTATTCGCGGTTCTTTGCACGCGCGATGAACCTGACAGGGCATTTGCCGAAAGAAGCGATCGAGCCGTTCAATGCGCTGTTCACGCAAGGAATGGTTTGCCACGAAACCTATAAGGATCCTGAAGGCAAATGGTTAACACCCGATGAGGTGAAACCTGTTGTGGGCGGGTATGAAACAATAGACGGACGATCTGTTACAGTGGGCCCGTCGATCAAGATGTCGAAGTCAAAAAAGAATGTGGTAGATCCCGACGATATTATTGATCAGTATGGTGCCGATACCGCGCGTTGGTTCGTGATGTCCGACAGTCCGCCAGAACGGGATGTGGAATGGACTGCCGCAGGCGCTGATGCGGCGTGGAAACACTTGCAACGCGTTTGGCGAATGGCCGGTGAGATCACCCAAAGCAGCGATGGCAGCACAGCTAATGCAAAAGAGGTGCAAGCCTTGCAAAAAGCCACGCATCGCGCGATTGATGATGTAACGAACGGGATTGAAGGTTTTGCCTTCAACAAATCCGTAGCGGGGCTTTATCAATTCACCAACACATTGGCGAAATCGAAGGCTGACAAAGCCACCAAGATTGAAGCGATGAAGACAATGGCGCAGTTGATGCAGCCCATGACACCCCATCTGGCGGAAGAAATTTGGATGGCTATGGGTGGTGCGGGTCTGGTGACTGAAGCCCCTTGGCCAAAGGTTGATCCGGACATGCTGGTGGATGATACAATAACGCTTCCGATTCAGATTAACGGCAAGCGACGTGATGAGATTGAGGTTTCTGCGGATATTTCCAAAGAAAAGCTTGAAAAAATCGTTATGGCAAACGACAGTGTTCAGCGTGCATTGGATGGCAATGCGCCGAAAAAACTGATCATTGTTCCAGGAAGAATTGTGAATGTCGTTATTTAACCGCCGCAATTTTCTAACCGCGCTTACGTCCATTTCTGTATTGGGCGGATGTGGTTTTACGCCGATTTACAGTGACGGAAGTGCAGCGTCCAGTTTGCGCGGCACCATTGAAATTATCGCAGGCAAAGGCCGCGAGAACTTTGAAATGCGCGAACGTCTGGTTGAACGTTTCGGCTTTGCCAGTGATCCACGTTATCGATTGACCTTTACCTATATTGTGGACTCGGAAGGTTTGGCCGTGTCCCAAACAGCAGAAATTACACGGTATAATCTGGACGGTGTATCTGACTTTAAAATCATAGACTCTGCAAGCGGCGCCGTTCTATTCAGCGGTAAGGTTAAATCGACGACGGCTTATAGTGCGACATCGGAAACGTATCCGACACGCGTTGCAGAGCAAGACGCGCGATCACGGCTTGCTTTGGCATTGGCAGATCAGATTGTGACACAGATTTCGGCAACTGCCAATCAGTGGGTAAAATGAAATTAACGGGTGCGAAAGCGACAGCTTTTTTTGCTAAACCTGATAAATCATGTGCAGGTCTTTTGATTTTTGGCATGGATGCGGAAAAGATAAACACGCGCAGACAAGAGGTAACTTTGGCTTTGGTCGGTGCCAATGCCATGGATGAAATGCGCTTGACGCGATTGTCTGCGGGCGAGACGCGTAAGGATCCTGCCCTAGTATTGGACGCATTAAAAGCACAAGGGTTTTTCCCGGGACCGCGTGCGGTTGTTGTGGAAGGCGCTGCCGATGGGTTAGCACCGATATTGGACAATGCAGTGGCTGATTGGGTGCAAGGCGACGCTTATCTGATTGTCACCGCAGGGTCGTTAAATGCACGATCAAAGCTACGCAAGGTTTTTGAAACTCCGCAGAATTTTTATACAATTGGCATTTATGATGACCCAACGCGGCCAGAAGAAATTGATAAGATTTTAACCGATGTCGGGCTGTCAAGCGTATCGCTTGAAGCTAAAAAATATCTAATGGATTTGGCTCAGGATATGGGGTTGGGTGATCTGAAGCAGGTAATCTTAAAGCTGTCACTTTATAAACTGAAGGACAACAGTGCTGTTGAAGTAGCCGATGTGGAAGCCTGCGCCCCCACCACACTGGACGCGGATATCGACGATGTATTGAATATCGTGGCCGAGGCACGCAGTGATGAGGTTGTCCCGACACTTAGCCGCCTAGCCGGGCAAGGTGTGAATGCCACGGCGCTTTGTATCGGAATGACACGTCATTTTCGCATGCTTTATGCAGCGGCGTCTGATCCACAAGGCCCCGATGTTGGTTTCAGCCGTGCCCGCCCGCCGGTTTTTGGTCCGCGCAAAGACCGGCTTGTACGTCAAGCCCGCGGATGGGGTGGCCCGAGGTTAGAAAATGCTTTGCAGGTATTGATGGATACCGATTTGACGCTACGTTCATCAAGACCCGTGCCGACTATGGCCGTTGTTGAACGTGCATTCATTCGTCTTGCTATGATGCGCCCAAAATAAGGAAGACCGCATGTATAAAGTCCTGGGAATGGCAGCCACAAGAACGCTTCGGGTTCTATGGATGATGGAAGAGCTTGGGTTGGAATATGAGCATTTGCCCTATCCTCCGCGTTCAAATGAGATGTTGGAAATCAATCCGTCAGGTAAAGTTCCCGCCCTTATGGTGGATGGTCAAGTGATCATCGACAGTGTCGCAATAATGCAGTTTCTGGCGGATAAGCACGGAGATATGACTTATGCTGCGGGAACAGTTGAACGGGCGCAACAGGATAGCTTTACCCAGTTCATTAATGATGAGATTGATGCGATTATCTGGTGCGCGGCACGAAATAGTTTCATTCTACCCAAGGAAAAACGGGTTCCCGAGATTAAAGAGACACTGAAATGGGAATTTGTGCGCTCGATGAAAATTCTTGGTGAACGTATGGGTGACAATGAATTTGTGATGGGTGACAAGATGACCGTGCCTGATATTCTGCTGACCCATTGCGGGGGTTGGGCGAAAATGGCCGGTTTTGAAATACCGGATGGGCCGCTTAAAGCCTATTTTAAACGAATGATTGCGCGGCCCGCTTATCTACGTGCTTATGCTTTACGCAAGGCGGCATAGTTTACAACACTCTGTCCTGCCCATCGCCCCGTTGCTAGGCAACCGGTGATCAGGTAACCGCCTGTCGGGGCTTCCCAGTCCAGCATTTCACCGGCGCAAAACACGCCAGGTTTTCTGCGTAACATCAATTGGCCTGTCAGCTCTTGCCGCGGGACGCCACCTGCGGTGGAGATTGCCTCTGCGATGGGCCGCGTGCCCGTGTGTTCGATTGCTAAGGCTTTTGCGGCTTTGACAATATCCGGCAGGGGAATATTGTGCGCGAATTCGTTGAATAGGGCCGCTTTCGCAGGGTCAAGACGCAAGGCTTTGCGCAAAATGGAGCTGCGCGAGGTCTTTTTTGATAATCGCGCAATTCTGCTATTGAGTGTTGCAATGTCGGTATCCGGTAGCAAGTCGATAAATAAACGTGCCCCTTCACGCATGTCCTTGCTAACCGCATAAATCCCGCTGCCCTCAATCCCTTTGGACGAAATTACAAAATCGGCACGTACTGAGGTTGCCCCGGCAGTGATTTGTACGGTTTTGATCGGTGCCCCGAAATGCGGTTTCATATAGTCTGACCATTGAACGTTGAAGCCCATATTTGCGGGCTTGAACGGGGCTAAAGTGACGCCTTCGCCAACCAGAATATCAGACCATGTCCCATCCGATCCCAGTTTTGGCCAGCTTGCCCCACCAAGGGCTAGAACACATGTACAAGCGGTTATGGTTTGTGGCCCGTCAGGGGTTTGAAATGTCAGATCCTGCCCGTTCCAACCTGTCCAGTGCCAACGGGTTTTGAATTGAACGCCTTTGTTCGCAAGGCGCAACAGCCAAGCCCGCAACAGAGGGGACGCTTTCATTGCTTTGGGAAATACGCGTCCGGAACTGCCGGTGAAAACCGGTTGCCCCAATGCGGTTGCCCATGACTGAACCTCCATATTTCGGAAGTTTTTTAACATTGGTAATAACCAGTTTTCGGCGTCTCCGAACGCAGCTGTGAAATCCGTAAAGGGTTCGTCTTTTGTCAGGTTTAATCCGGACTTTCCGGCCATTAGAAACTTGCGCCCGAAGGATGGTTTGGCATCTGTGACGACAACCGAAAGACCGGCATCGATTGCCACCTCGGCGGCCATAAGGCCGGCGGGACCTGCGCCGATGACACATAGATCAATCATTGGTAGGCAGGGCCCCTTTGATCTCGATCACGCGGCGCGGATACGGGATGTCGATATTGTTTTTCTTCAAGGTATTCCAAACTAAAAACAATACATCAGAGGTATATTTGTTTTTGCCGTCATCAATGCCGCCGACCCAGAATTCCACACAGAAATCTATGCCGCTGTCGCCAAATCCACGCAACTCGCAATCCGGCCCCTCGGGTTTTTTCAAAACGGCGGGGTGGGTTGCTACGGCTTTTTCGATGATTTTAGGCACTTTGTTTATATCGGTGTCGTAAGAAACCGAAAATTCAACTTCGTACCTGTTGCCTGACCCTGCGTCGGACCAATTGGTGATCCGAGTGGTGATAAAATCCTCATTCGGGACGACAATCCATTTGCCATCAAACGTTTCAAGGATGATTGCCCGCGACAGCATTTTAACGATCGTACCCTGTTCGCCGCCATCCAGCTCCACATAGTCGCCAACCGTTGCCTGACCTTCCAGCAACAAAATTATACCTGAAATAAAATTGGCGGCAATTTTTTGCAACCCAAAGCCCAGTCCAACACCAACGGCCCCACCGATGAAAGCAAGTGCAGACAGGTTCAGACCAAGGATATTCATCAATAGCAGGAAACATCCGCCGAAGATCAGCAATTCAAACGCTTTGGTTGCCAGTTCGCGGGTGGGTATGCGCAGGTCTTTTTGTGCACGGATATATTCGGCGCCACGGTCATTTGACCAGCGGCCCAGCCAGAAAATAACCCCGCCGAAAATAACACCACGTGCGATTGCCAGTAGTGAAAAACTGATATTGCCGATGCTGATATTTGTGTCGGCCAAAAGGGTTGTTGACGGATCGAGCAGGCCCAAAGCATAGATCACTGCAAGGGGTAGCAGGATATACTTACCCAATATTTTCAGAAAGGGTGAATATATGACGTCCTGCACCAGAATACGCGCTGCAAGTAGAATGAACAGGCGTTTACCAAAGGCAATGACGGCCCCTGAACCGAAAATGGATCGGGTGATTTGTTCGCCCACGGCTGTAAAAGCATAAGCTAAAAGTGGTAATAAAAGCGGTAAAAACAATAAACCGAACCTTGAACCATGCGCGAATAGACCGGTGTTTTCTTTGTCGGGGTTCAGTAATGCTTCGATAGTCGGGCTTATCTTTTTATGCAAATAGTAGGCTGCCAGAAATGCGACAACTAGCAGCCCGAATTGTGACCAGGCAGCGGCACCGGTCAACCACTGGATTGCAAAGTCATAACCTTGTTGCAGATATGAAAGTGCTTGATCTTTGACTGACATGTGAAGCGATCCAGATTTAGATTAAACCGATACGTTTACGAATGGCGTCTTCGCGTAATCCGATCACTTCGCCCAGCCAACCGTCGGCATCCGGTGTGCACATCCAAACCAAAGCTTTTGCCGGCCATTCGGGGGGGATATGGGCTGACCAGTCAATTTGGCTGACGGGATTGACCCCGCTGTCTTTGATCGACCGTTGCATTTCAGTTGCCACAGTGCCGGGTGAAAGAACTAGCGCACGGATGCCATTGGCGCGTTCTTCGTTGTCCAGGCATTTGTTCAAATGATGAACCGCGGCTTTCGAGGTGCAATATGCACTCCAACCCTCTAACGCGCTGGTTCCGGCCCCTGAGCCAATGGTGATAATCGTGCCGCCATTTTTCATATGTGGCAGGGCTTCGCGCATCCCGTAGTAAACACCGTTGACGTTAACATCGATCACCTTGGTCCAAGCGGCCGCATCAGAGCCGTCTAAATGCTCAATCGGTTCCAGTACACCTGCGTTGTTGATCAATACATCAAGCGCGCCAAACGTGGCAATACAAGCGGCGATCATCGCTTTTACTTGTCCCAGATCGGAAACATCACAGGCAAAAGCAGCCGCTTTTCCGCCATTTGCGTTGATGTCATCGGCAATTGCTTTGGTGGTGGCTTCAGAACGTGCCGCCAGCATGACATTGGCGCCAAGGCCGGCAAATTCGCGGGCAGTAGCTTCGCCAATCCCGCGGCTGGCCCCCGTTATCAGGACGGTTTTGTTTTTCATGGTATGCACTTTCGGAAAATAGTTTTCACAATTACGCTTACGATACACGTCGGCCGTGCAACAATGCAAGCCACCACGAATGCGCAGGTGTCGCGCAGTTCGACTTCGATTACTTCCATGCCCATTTGTTAAGCTTGATAGACTTCGGTTTTATCTGCTGGTCACGCTATTCGAGGCCCCTTACTTTTCCAATTTCAGGCAGAACCCGAACTTGTCATGGATTGCAATGCTTCTTCAGTGGAGCGTCGTTTAGAAATACGAATTTGGAGGTTGTCTGAAAGTTTGGTCTGTTTTAGATTTGCCACTTAGCTTTTGGAGATAATGATGTTTGCAGGAAAAAACATATTAGCAGTCGTGTGCGGGTTTTCTATGATCGCTGCAACACCTGCCATGTCAGATGCGCAATCAACCCAAATTCTGGAAGAGTATTTCGATGTTTTGAAATCCGCGCCTATCGTGTTGGAAGTTGGCGATAAAGACGATGCGGACAGGTATACGCAGTGGAATAATATTACGTTGAGATCTGACAACGGTCAGACACAAATTGCAGTTCCGTGGATCAAGGTCAGCAAGAAACTGCTGGGCGGCTTTGAGATGACCTTTGCAGAACAAATCGACGGTGTGTTTCAATCCCCTGATCCCGAAGTTCTGAAACCCGTGAAGTTTGTGATCAACAATCAGAACATGATTGTAGATATCAATGGAAAAGATGGGGCGCGTGAATATAACAGTACATTCGATGAGATGACATTTGGCACGCTTGACAGCGACCTTATCAATTTTTCGGCAAAGATGACGGGTGGCACCGGTACGCAATTGTTGCAAGCAGGCGATATGGACAGATCGTCAGGAAGCTTCAACATTAAGAATATGGCGATTGACTACAGTATGGAAATAGAGGGCGAAACCGTGACATCCTCTTCAATGGTTCAATCTTTTGCGGGGAATTTTGATATTCCGATTTATAATGATTTTGACACAGAAAATCCAACAGGTTTCTTTGATGCGTCGCGCAATATGGTTTTTGAATACAGTGTCGATTCCGGTAGTAGCAAAACAGCAATGAATTCCGCTGTTGGGCCCATTCAGTTGAATGCGGCCTTTGGTGCTAGTACGGGTATATTTGGCATCAAGGATGAGGTGGCAACTGTGGAAGGGGTAACGCAAGGCCTGGCATATGAAGTGACGGCCACCGGAATGGGCCTTCCCCCGATGCAATTCAGCATATCCGATGCGGTTGCGAAAATTGCCTTTCCGTTGGATAATGTTGATGAAAGCAAACCTGCTGCCTATAAGATCGCATTAAGCGGGCTGAAGTTGTCCGAGCCGTTATGGAATATGTTTGACCCCAAAGCGTTACTGCCCAGAGACGATATTGATCTGGACATTGATCTGGTCGCTAGCCTGCGTTGGCTGAAAAAAATATCAGATGTTGATGTGAAAGACACGGATCAGGAACTACCGGTTGCGGTGGAAAGTGCCGAGATTAAAGCGTTTAACCTTAAAATCGCCGGGGCAGATCTGCAAACAACGGGTTCGGTGTTGATGGATAATTCACAGTTCCCGCCCATTCCGGACGGAACAGTCAATATTTCACTGAAAGGTGGTTATGGTTTACTTGGCAAACTGACTGAACTTGGTCTAGTCCGCGCCCAGAACGCGGCGATGATTCAGGGTATGTCGACGATGTTCTTTATTCCCGGTGATGGTGAAGACCATTTGGTGTCGGTGATTACAATGACGAAAGATGGCCATATCAGTGCCAATGGAAAGCCCCTTAAATAGATTGTGAATATGTAACTATGGCGAATGATTTTGATGCCCTTGCTGAAAAACTTCTAAGGGTGGCAGCCCATGCGGGTGCCGATGCCGCAGATGTGCTTTTGGTGGATGGGCAAAGCGTATCCATTGATGTACGGGCCGGTGCCTTGGAACATGCGGAACGGTCCGAAGGCGTTGATGTCGGCTTGCGGGTTCTGATCGGCAAACAACAAGCCTGCGTTTCTGTGTCAGATGTCAACGATTATACGTTGGAACAAATGGCAGAGCGGGCCGTTGCAATGGCACAAGCTGCGCCCGAGGATGAACATATTGGTTTGGCTGATGCGGATCAGCTTGCAAAGACTTGGGATGTTGACCGATTGGAATTGGCGGATGATTCAGATAAGCCATCCCCTGAAAAAATGCAGGACATGGCGCAAACGGCAGAAATGTACGCTTTGTCGGTCGCGGGTGTTACCAAAGCCCAAGGGGCCAGTGCCGGCTGGAGTGATACACGGGTTCATCTGGCGACCTCTAACGGGTTTTCGGGTGGGTATCGGCGCACATCGTTTTCAACAACATGCGTGGCAATTTCCGGGGACGGTTTGCAAATGGAACGCGATTATTGTGGTGAAGGCCGTGCGCATTTGGCAGATATGCCAAGTGCCGAAACCATCGGCCAATTGGCAGGGGAACGCGCTGTAGCCAAGTTCGGTTCAACCAAGCCGCCTACAGGCAAGTTCCCGGTTTTGTTTGATGAACGCATCTCATCGACATTAATCGGGCATTTACTGTCAGCGGTTAACGGAGCTTCAATTATCCGTGGCTCCAGCTGGTTAAAGGACGCGCTGGGAGAATTGATTTTGCCCAAAGGCATTGATTTGATCGAAGACCCAACGCGTGTGCGTACCGCGGGTTCAAAACCGTTTGATGCCGAAGGTATGCCTGTTGCCCCGCGCAATATTATTGATAACGGCGTGCTGACAGGATGGACGCTGGATTTGGCCAGCGGGCGAAAACTGGGGATGAAAAGCACTGGCAATGCTTCGCGCGGGGTGGGATCACCACCATCTCCATCAAGCGGTAATATGACTTTGCTGGGCGGGGTTAAAACCCGTGATGAACTGATTTCGGACATGGGGACAGGGCTGTTGGTCACTGGCTTGATCGGCTCTACCATCAACCCAACAACGGGTGATTATTCGCGAGGCGCAAACGGGTTTTGGGTGGAAAACGGGCAAGTTATGCACCCTGTGAATGAATGTACCATTGCTGGAAACCTGCATCAGATGTTAGCTAATTTTGTACCTGCAAATGATGGCCGTGCGCATCTTTCACGGGTGATCCCAAGCATGTTGTTGGAAAGCATGGTCATTGCCGGTGCCTGATCTGAAATTGCTTCTGGACGCGGCAGATGCCGCCAGTGACATTGCATTGAAATACTTTCAGCAAGATGTGGATGTTTGGGATAAGATCAATGGGCAAGGGCCCGTGACCCAAGCCGATCTTGACATCGACAAAATGCTGAATGCAGAATTACTAGCGGCACGGCCTGATTATGGTTGGTTGTCCGAAGAAACCGAAGATGACCTGAAGCGACTTGAACATGAAGCGGTTTTTATCGTTGATCCGATTGATGGCACCCGGTCGTTCATCAACGGGCATGAAAACTTTGCAACGGCCATAGCGATTGCCCGAAACGGTGTTGTCGAGGCTGCCGTTGTTCATTGCCCCGCTAAAAAACTGACCTATTGGGCATCGTTGGGGCAAGGGTCATATTTGAATGGGAAACCGATTGTGAATAATGGTGCAAGAAATGTGCAATCTGCCCGTATTCTGGCTTCCGGTGCGCAAATGAAATCCGCATATTGGCGGGGTCAACCCCCACCGATCGAGCGGCACTTTCGGTCATCGCTGGCTTATCGATTGTGTCTTGTGGCGCAAGGTCGGTTTGACGGAATGATAACGTTGCGCGATACTTGGGAATGGGATGTTGCCGCAGGCGACCTGATTTGCCGCGAAGCAGGGGCAAGGGTTTCGGATAAGTTCAAGGACCTGCCGCAGTATAATCAATCAAAACCGGTGTTGGCGGGAATGATTGCCGCCGCCCCGAATTTGCACAGCGGACTTGTTGAATACTTGAAGTAACTGCTAACAGGCCCTAAGCAAGACGTAAGCGTAAGAACAAAGGATTTAACGATGGCGCAAAGACTTCATCTTGTATTCGGCGGTGAGCTGAAAGACCCTACAACAAAGGTTTTTCGTAATGTTGACGAGATAGACATTGTCGGGATTTTTCCGGATTACGGTTCTGCATTCAGCGCATGGAAATCAAAATCTCAACAGACTGTGGACAATGCCCACACCCGCTATTTTATTGCCCATATACACCGCCTGCGTGATGAAGAGACAGCGGGCAGCCCGACCGAAGAATTGGGTTAAGAAACGTAATGTTCGGGCGCACTGAACTTTGGATATATCTTCTTACCTCACGGATGGTGGGCAATAGACTAATCCAAAAACTGAAAATGGGTGCGGATGAAGCCGGGATTTCATCGAACCGTTTTCAGGAGCGTTTGGGGGTTGCCACCGTGCCCAGGAAACCGGGCCGTCTGGTATGGCTGCATACGCCTGATGCGTTTTCCGCTTTGCCATTGCTTGGCTTGATTGAACAGCTTAACGATCTAGAACTTGATTTGCGTTTTCTTGTCACGACGCGCATACAAGAAAAAGTTGACGCGCTTTTGGATCAGCTTCCCGAAAACACTGTACATCAATATTTGCCAATTGATCTGGATCAGCCAATACGTGCATTTCTGAAGCACTGGGCACCGGATGTCGCGGTTGTTTCGGAAGGGGAATTTTGGCCAAGATTTTTAACGAGGCTTAGTAAGCAAAATGTACCCCTGATTGCGATTAACACCAGGATGCCCAATAAAAGCTATCGCAGGTGGCGGTGGCTGCCGGGTCTTACACAATGCATTTTAAACAAGTTCGATCTTATTTTTGCACAGGACCAACAGGTTGCAAGGAAATTAAAACGGCTTGGTGCGCAAAGCGGTAAAATTCGCGTAACGGGCGTGATGACCAAAACAAAGAACTTGCTGCATTATGATGAAGCACTTTATGCAAACCTGTCGGCCGCGTTTGGAAACCGTTCAGTGTGGCTGTCGGCCGTTACCCACAGAGATGAAGAAGATGTCGTCGTAAACGCGCATAAACTTGCGATGCGCCGCAACCGGGGCATGCTGTTGATCTTGCACACCCGCGAAAAAGACCGGGGTGAGCTTATTGCTACGCGGCATGAAAACCAGAATCTTGTATTTGCTTTGCAGCAAAACGGCGATACGCCAGATGATACCACGGATGTTTATGTCACCGACCAGTTGGAAAATCTTGCAACCTATTTGCGGTTGGCGTCGGTTAATTATTGCGGTGGCACCCTGTCCACAGGCCAAACGGTTGATCCGTTTCATCCTGCATCAATGGGATCAGCGATAATCCATGGACCCGCTTGTGGTGAGTATAAACAGGATTATGATCGCTATCGCGAAGCAGGTGCCGCACGGCTGGTGTCTAATGGTGGTGAGTTGGCCGAAGCCCTGAACACAGTTATTGCCCCTGATGTCGCCGCATTGATGGCACGCGCCGCTTGGGAAATTAGTTCGGAAGGTGGTGAAGTTTTGGGTATTATCATTGCAGAGATATTGGAAAAGCTTGCTGAAGGGATACCCGCACATGCAGCCGCCTGAATTTTGGAAGAAACCGCCAAGTCGCACAGGAGTTTGGCCATTGATTTTAGCGCCATTCTCAAAGTTATGGCAATGGGCGGGTGTGCGACGTTGGCAGCAGGGGCCGCATACAAAGCTTGGGGTTCCGGTGATTTGTATCGGGAATGTTAATCTTGGCGGTACGGGTAAAACGCCCGCTGTTATCGAAACTGTAACGCGTCTGATCTCAATGGGTAAGAATCCCCATATTGTGTCGAAAGGCTACAAAGGTCAGCTTATCGGGCCAACGAAAGTAGATCCGGCAATCCACACTGCAAGTGACGTGGGTGATGAACCTTTGTTGTTGGCCGCATTTGCCTCGACATGGATTGCCAAGGACAGAATTGCGGGCGCGCGCGAGGCACAATCGGCGGGTGCGGATGTGATCGTTTTGGATGACGGTTTGCAAAACCCTGCAATGGCCAAAGATTTAACGATACTTGTCGTTGATGCTGAAATGGGTTTCGGCAACGGCCAGGTGGTGCCATCCGGCCCTTTGCGTGAAACGATTGAAAGCGCAGTTGCGAAATCGGACTTGTTACTGACAATAGGGCCGCAAGGTGATGTGCATGATGCATTTCGACAGAAGTGGGCAGCAGTCACAAAGCTATCGCATGTGACATCTACAATCACACCCTTGCAAACGGGAATGGATTGGCGGGGCATGTCAGCACTTGCTTTTGCCGGCATTGGTCGCCCCGAAAAATTCTACAATACATTGAAAGAAATGGGGGTTGTCGTCAAAGCCACGCGTAGTTTCGATGACCATCAAAC
>Ga0316189_10004731_pt1 | contig 13070 bp, 10 predicted proteins | sample LowCovwburrow_MG_FD_204930 | JGI IMG/M metagenome (GOLD analysis project Ga0316189, IMG submission 204930) | Coastal sediment microbial communities from Maine, United States - Lowes Cove worm burrow | ecosystem: Environmental > Aquatic > Marine > Coastal > Sediment | place: USA: Maine... | reverse complement strand
AAATAAAACTGTCTTTTTTATCAGAAAGAATAATGATCGCTTTAGGCAGATTTGTTTCAAATCCCTTAATGATATCGTCAAGTTCTTTAATCGCCTTTTGCGATAATAAATTTGCTGATGCATCAGGTGTGTCGAAGTGTAGCCAGGCTATATCGTTGGCGTCTGTTTCAACTCTCCAATCGTGAGCATTGTTTGAAATATCTTTGGACATCAGGCTGCCTCAGCTTCGGTTGTTTTTGTTGAAGATTCATTTTTTATTAGCATAGCGCCACCCTGGCCACCACCAATACATAAACTTGCGATACCCTGTTTGGCATCGGTGCGTTGTAAGATCTTGCACAGATGTAAGATAATACGCGCACCACTGGCTCCCACCGGATGCCCCAGGCTAACGCCGCCGCCATCGATGTTTAATTTTTCATGGGGGATTTTTCCCATAGCCTTTTCGAGGTTTAGTTTTTCCTTGCAGTAATCATCTTGCTGCCAGGCTTGAACGCAGCCTAATACCTGTGTGGCAAAGGCTTCGTTAATCTCCCAGTAGTCGATATCATCGATGCTCAGTTGGTTACGTTGCATGATGGGTGTCATCGCATGTACCGGCCCCATGCCCATCACTGCAGGATCGAGTCCCGCCCACTGCGTATCAGCGATCGAAGCCAGAACAGGTAAGTTGTATTTTTCAACGGCTTCTTCGCTGGCCAGCAGCAACCATGAAGCACCATCGGTAATCTGTGCGCTATTGCCTGCGGTTACCTTGCCGTATTTTCGGTCGAATGCAGGTCGCAATTTACCCAGGCTTTCTATGGTCGAATCTGCTCTAACGCCATCATCATGATCGTAGAAGTTTCCTTTACCATCATACAAAACTTCGATCTCATCCAGAAAGCCAGACTCATGTGCTTTGGCCAGTCGATGATGACTTGCCATTGCATATTCATCCATCTGCTGGCGGCTTATGCCGAAATTATTGGCAATGATCTCAGCAGTCTCTCCCATGTTTAAACCGACAGTGTCATCGGTTAAACCATGGATCAGGGCGATCACCGGTTTAAAATGTTTGCCGCGAAGTTTTAAAATGTTTGATATCTTTTGTCCGATAGAACGAGAACGCATCATAGCGCCTAACCAGTTCACCATGGTGTGGTTGAACAGCACGGGTGCCTGGCTCATGGATTCGACGCCACCAGCTAATACCAGGTCAGCATCACCGTTGCGAATATTTTTATAGGCAGAGTCGACAGACTGCATGCCGGAAGCGCAGTTACGTTGTACCGTCCACGCCGGCACACTCTGAGGGATGCCTAAGCGCAAAGCCACCACACGTCCTACATTGGCTTCACGTTCACCTGGCATCATGCATCCGAGGATGACTTCATCCAGTGCTTCAAGAGGGAAGTTGTTGCGAAGTAATAATGGTCTGGCTGCGGCAACAGCCAGGTCGCCTGCAGAAAAAGGACCGACTTTGCCGCGTGACTTGAGTTGCGGTGTTCTGCTGCCATCGACGATATAAACTTTGCGGCTACATTCATTGCTCATAGTATTTCTCTCTATTTTTGTAGCTGCGAATAAATTATTCAACATATCCATATGTTTCACCCCTACGGGGCTTACGTGAAAAATTGTTCCATACAATTTTTTCGCAGCTACATCGTTAAGCTAGTTTTAAGGTGTTTCTATCTTCCAGTCATTAAACGAAAACTCATCCACTTTAATTGCGTTTTGAATTGCTGCCTCTGCTTCTAGCAATAAAGTATATTCGGTATCAGTAATGATATTTTTTTCCTTAGCTTCAAGATAGGCATCGCTGTCGCGGCTACTGATGCGCTCATGTTTATAAGCGTCACGCAGTTTATGCTGCAGTTCATCGGTTTTCAGAACCAGCGATAATGCATGTGAGATTCGCCCTATAGAGTTATCCTTGTCATCGCTATTAAATACGCCTGCGCTTAAACGATCAAGTGTTTCACTTGGTGTTAGTGTCAGTCTTGCCAGTTTGTGTCCTAACTTGTCACTGGGGCGTTTGTAAGGTTTTGTTAGAGGAAAAATAATGAAGTTACACAGTGCGCCAATAAAAGGTACCGGTAAATTCTCCATGATGCTTTTTAATGCGGTCTGTATGTTGAACAGTGAATCTTCACAGGCCCATTTAACCAGAATTAAATCCTCCTTGTGGCTTCCCTGGTTTTCATAATGTTTCAACACGGCTGTCATTATGTACATGTTTGAAAGAGCATCGGCAAGACGGCCGGATATCTTTTCACGGCGTTTTAAAGAGCCGCCCAATACGCCAACACATATATCAGACAGCAGAGCAAAGGCAGAGCTCATCTTCACCAGTTGTTGATAATAATAACGTGTGCCTTGTTCACCAGGTGTGCTGACAAACTTCGCATAGCTCAGGCCAAACCAGAAAGAACGGACAATATTGCTTACGATAAAACCCATGTGTGCAAAAAAAGCGTTATCAAAATCTTTGATGCCCTGTTTCTGGTCCTCATTATGTACGGCTTTAACTTCTTTTAATAAGTAAGGGTGACTGCGCATCGCACCCTGACCGAAAATAATCATCGTGCGGGTTAAAATATTGGCACCTTCTACAGTGATGCCTACAGGGATCAATTGGTACGGACGCCCCAGGTGATTATGAGGCCCCATACAGATACCATGGCCACCATGAATGTCCATGGAGTGATTGAGCACGTCACGCATACGTTCCATCACCTGAAGTTTTACTATGGCAGAGATAACAGAAGGCACTGCGCCGCTATCTAGAGCAACAGTGACCAGAGATCTCGATGCATCCATGATATATGCCTGGCCGGCAATTTCTGTCAGGGCTTCTTCTACGCCTTCAAAGTGCCCGATCGGTGTGTGGAATTGTTGACGGATGCGGGCGTAGGCACCAGTGTATTTGGCGCTCATCTTACCGGCAGCCGTACCCAGTGCAGGTAAAGAGATGGCACGACCGTCACCCAGGCACTCCATTAACATTGCCCAGCCTTTGCCGACATAATCAACACCACCGATGATTGACTCTATCGGAATAAATACATCTTTTCCGCGAATAGGACCATTCATGAAAGCATGGTTGGCGGGGAAGTGGCGTTTACCGATTTCTACTCCTTCAGTTTCGCGTTTGACTAAAGCGAGTGTAATACCTCGATCTTCTTCGTCACTTAATAGATGTTCAGGATCGGAAAGTTTGAAAGCGATGCCTAATATGGTGGCAATGGGTGCCAGCGTGATGTAGCGTTTTGTCCAGTTCATGCGCACGCCTAAGACATTATCTTTACCTTCATAACTGCCATAACAGACAACACCTGTATCTGGCATAGCACCAGCATCACTGCCGGCATCGGGTCCGGTGAGACCAAAACATGGAATGTCGATGCCTTTAGCAAGTCTTGGCAGATAATAATCTTTCTGTTCTTCGGTGCCGTAAGTCATCAACAGCTTTCCGGGGCCCAAAGAATTTGGCACCATTACTGTTACACCGGCAGAACCACTGCGACTGCCGATCTTCATTACTATCTGAGAATGGCAATAGGCAGAATAATCCAGACCGCCATACTGTTTAGGAATAATCAGTGAAAAGAAACCATTGTCTTTGGCAAACTGCCAGGCTTCGGGGGTTAGATCATAATCGACATGTGTGATCTGCCAGTCATCCAGCATCTTACAGAACTCTTCAACCGGGCCATCTATAAATGCCTGTTCTTCATCGCTTAGCTCTGGCTTAGGCAGGTTTTTGATAAAGTTAAAATCAGGTTTGCCGCTGAACAATTCAGCTTCCCACCAGACGTCACCGGCATCGAGTGCTTCCTGTTCTGTCTGTGAGATAGTCGGCATGACTTTTTTCATCGCGCCATAGATAATCCTGCTGATAAAATTGAGACGAATAAATTTAAAATTCAGCGGGATGATGACCGCGGCATAAACTAACCAGAGAAGAGATAGTTGTGAAACAGCGGCGTCAGCAAAAAGAGTAAAAGCGACGAGTCCGCCAGCGAGCAATAGTGACCATATCAATAGCGGCAATCGTAAGTACGCTGAAATAAGTAGAATTAAAATTAATATGCCAGTCCACATCATCTGTTATTTCCTTTATTATTATCGAAGTACAAGCGAGCTATATGAATACGTTATAAATAATGTAGACGCTCAGAGTCAAATTTAGTTTAAATAATTCTTATCCAGCAAATTAGTTAGCGGCTTTTTTATTTTTTTTGCTCTCATCTGGCCGGTTTTCATCAAGCCTGTTTTCGTCAGGCAGGCTTTCATCAAGTTCTGAATCGTCGGCTGTTTCGACCGGTTTAGCAACCTTTATGGCGCCGGCTGATTTTACCGGTGCTAATTGTTCTATGTCGTCAGGGTCAGAGATAAAACAGTCACCGATAGTGTTGCAGTGAACACTGGTGTTGTCCCAGGGAAGTTTTCGATAGATGCCCAGTTCATCAAAATCAAGAATAGGATATTTGATCACATCGAAATAGGGCGAGTGATCAAAGTCGCGCGGTGTCATCAGTTGAGAGTTACTGCGTATGATGCTCAAGGCACCATCTTTGTCCTGGTGAACGACAGGCACAATGGGAAAGCGCACTTTGGCAAAGGCTTCAGCCATCATGGTAGAGCAAACGGTTTTGGTGGGTCGGCCAGCGTTATGCTCAAACAGTGTCGAGCGCCAGCGTTTCGGTAAAAACCAGTATGGAAACATAAAACGCGCCAGGTCCATTATCTGCCGAACATTATAATCAACGCCTAACTGTTTTATAGCGTATTCGATTACGCTCTGCGAATCTGCACGGGTAATTCCCCTGGGACGGCAGATGCGCAGGTGTTCACCTTCGTAATCTTCTATCGCAGAGACGATAATGCCTTTGCCTAACATCGCTTCGACGATCAGCTGTTCGTCGGGACTGCAGTGTCGATACTTCTGAATATGGTCACGTAACATCGGGTCGTCGATATCATGCAGGCGACCGATATAGAAGAATGAATGTGTCCACATGCTCTGGGTGATTGCCTTGATGATCTCGGCAACGTTAGAGCGACCCTCCACCAGTAACACATCTCCCGGGCGTAACTCGTAACGTAAACGCTCAAAATTGGTTAAGGGCGTCTGGTAATTTGGCGTCTCATGAGTAAGCCAACGTACAAACTTGTCCCACAGATAAATTTTTAGTCTCGCAATTCGAAACACGTAAACCTCAGTTGGAAGTTATGTTTATTGCACCTTTAAAAAATAAATTGCTCCAGGCGATTACGCATAGATGCCGGCACTGAATCGCCGATACTGAATCAAATTAGTTTTATCTACTATATATAAGTCTAGTCAAAATATACATTTATAGGTGTAAATTAAGACAGAATAGTCAGTTGTCAGTTCAGATCAACCGCTGTGCGCCGTTACCGGCAGTTATTACACATACTCACTGACTATTTTTAATGCTTTGTCGATATCATTTTTGCCGGTGTGAAAATGCGGAGAAAAACGCACACCGTCACCTCTGAAAGCGCAGATCACATTGTTGTCCTGCAGGTGCTGGTAGAGTTTTTCATTATCAATTCCCCGTTTCTGGAAAGTGACGATGCCAGCATATCTGCCGCTTTCAGTCGGTGTTAAGATTTTTATCTCAGGGATTGAATGCAGTTTCTCCAGCAAGTAATCGCTGTTCTCAATCACCATGGACTGTACATTACCGATACCGATATCAAGCAGCATTCCCAGTGAAGCATTCAGTGCAGCAATGCCCATCATGTTCGAACTGCCGCTTTCAAAACGTTGTGCATTGTCTACCACCAGATCATCGATGGAGTTAACGCCTTCTTCATCATTCTTGTGTGAAAAATCAAACGCATTTTTAAGCATATGCCAGCCGTACTGACGCAGTTGCAACAATGGTTGAACATTCTTACGGCAATAGAATAATGCCGCGCCCTCCGGCCCACACATCCACTTGTGGCCGTCAGCAACAACAAAGTCTGCACAACAGGCTTGCGCATCAAAAGCAATAGCGCCCAGTGACTGGATAGCATCGATGCAGAACAGCGTGTCATTTTGTTTGCATGCCTGGCCAATCCGATTTAGATCCAGGCGCAGGCCGCGTGCAAATTGCACTGAGCTGCAGCTTACCAGGCGGGTGTTTTTATCCATCGCGTTAATTAATGCCAGCTCTGGATCAGCAACATCCTGTACCGGGATTAATCGGACATCGACACCCTGTGCTTTAGTGGAAGAACTCAGCGCTTGCCAGACAACTTTATTGGATGGAAATTCTTCAGCCGGCACAACGATGTTATCACCCGCGCTAAAACTTAAACCCTGCGCGATCAGCGATAAACCTTCGGAGGTGTTTTTTAATATGGCGATTTCATCACTTGATTGTGCATTGATCAGTTGCACGAGTTTCTGTTTTAACTGTTGCTCGGTCTCCATCCACAGAGCATAATGCTGTGAACCGATCGCAGTGTTCTCATTGGCAAAAGCAATAACCGCATCACGTGTCGCTATCGGCCAGGGTGCAACAGCCGCGTGATTGAGGTGAACGATATCACTGTCGAGCTGAAAGTATGATTTCATGAACTGCAATGTATCATGAAATAACACCATCTGGATAATGTTGGCAATTATTCTGATTCACAGCCGCAAAGATTATTTGAGAGTATTTATGGGTATCGAGATAGAGCGAAAATTTTTATTGAAAAATGATGAATGGAAAGCACATGTAACAGAGACGCACGTCATCAAACAGGGTTACCTGCAGAGCGGTCTGGATAACACGCAAAAATCATCAGTACGTATCCGTATCAGTAACAAGCTGGCGAACATCAATGTAAAAAGTGCAGAGCTTTCAGCCATCCGACAGGAATACGAATATGCTATACCGCTGCACGATGCAGAACAGATGTTAACTACATTGTGCGGTGGCCTGGTCGTCGAAAAAACACGCTTCTATGTGCCGTATGGTTCACATCTATGGGAGGTTGATGTATTTAGTGGTGAGAATACCGGCCTGGAAATGGCAGAGGTCGAGCTAAACAGCCTGGAGGAACATTTTGAAAAACCCGCATGGCTGGGCGAGGAAGTAACGCGTGATGGGCGTTATTACAATAATTCCCTGATAAAAACCCCATATTGTAAGTGGTGTAAATAAATCTCTGTTAGAATACTATGAGCGCCTCAAATTAAACTGTGTCTAAATGCAAATGTCTGACAGTAGTAGCGATTCTAATATTAGTGTATTGATTGTTGATGACCATGATCTGGTTCGTCACGGTTTTAAGAGTATATTGAATGCTCAACAGGGTATACACGTTGTTGAGACGCTGGACAGTGGCGAAGCTGCTATCAACTGGTGTCGTGATAACAGAGGCAAAGTTGACGTGGTGCTGATGGATGTAAACATGCCGGGCATAGGCGGTATTGAGGCCACACATCGCATAAGTAAAGCCTGGCCAGACATAGGCATTATTATTGTCACCGTGCATGACGATGGTCCCTTACCCAAGCAGTTGCTCAACGGTGGCGCCAGAGGTTATCTGAGTAAGGGCAACGGTGTCGATGAGATGGTCGCTGCAATTAGAGACGTATCCGACGGTAAACATTATATAGCCAAAGACATCGCGCAAAAGCTGGCCTTATCGGCATTACCCGGTGAAGCTAACCCGATTGATACTTTGTCGATGCGTGAAACTCAGGTATTGATGATGGTCGCGCAAGGCACCAAAACACAGCAAATTTCTGAAATACTCAACCTAAGCCCAAAAACCATAAGTACCTATCGAAAACGTTTATACGAGAAACTTGACGTTAATTCAGACATCGAAATGTTACATCTGGCGATGAAACACGGTGTTCTCGATGAAAACAATATGCCGATAAAATAAAAACTAGCGAAATTTATATTTTATTTTCTCAGCGCCTCAGCGCCTCTGCGGTGAATAAGATTTAACGTTACAATAACGCCATGGCATCAACAGAAGAATCAACAAGCGAAAAAAAATCTACGTTTGATTCTGCATCTTTCCTGAAAAACGTCACCAAAAACCCCGGTGTCTACCGCATGCTCGATGAAAAAGAGCAGGTAATTTATGTCGGTAAAGCCAAAAATCTGAAGAATCGACTGAGCAGTTATTTTCGCCAGACCGGGCTCTCAGCCAAAACACAGGTGATGGTTTCAAAAATCACCAATGTAGAAGTCACCATCACACATACCGAAGGCGAAGCCTTATTGCTCGAGAGTAACCTGATCAAAGAGTTGCGCCCGCGTTACAACGTGTTGATGCGTGATGATAAAAGTTACCCTTATATATTCATCTCAGACAAAGCTGCCTATCCACGCATAGCCTTACATCGTGGTGCACGTAAAAAACAGGGTTTATATCTAGGTCCTTACCCAAATGCGCATTCAGTTCGTGAAAGCATTAACCTGCTACAGAAAATGTTTTTAATACGGCAGTGCGAAGACAGTAGCTTTCAAAATCGTTCGCGTCCTTGCCTGCAGTATCAGATAAAACGCTGTAGCGCGCCGTGTGTCGGTTACATCAGTGAAAAAGCCTACGCCAAAGATATTGCGCATGCCACTCTCTTCTTACAGGGAAAGAGTCAGCAGGTCATCAATGCGCTGGTAAAAGACATGGAGAAAGCCGCAGAAAAACAAAATTTTGAAAAGGCGGCCGTCTACCGTGACCAGATAAGTAACATGCGTAAAGTGACCGAAAAACAATACATCAGTACAGACAAAGGCGATATAGATATTATCGCTTGCAGTACAGAAGCGGGGCAGGCCTGTGTGCAGATCTTTTATGTGCGTAACGGTCTCAACCTGGGTAATCGAGGTTTTTACCCCAGCTTGCCTGAAGAATTAACCGCTGCGCAGATCCTCTCAGCATTCATCCCGCAGTTTTATTTAAAGCGAGATGTACCGGGAGAAATCATTGTATCGAGTGCGCTGGAAGACAGCCAGCTGATTGAAGAAGTCTTAAGCGACCAGTCTAAACATAAGGTAAAGCTCAGCAGCAAGGTAAGGGGAGAGCGTGCTAAATGGTTAGAAATGGCATTAAATAACGCAAATAACTCTTTGAAAACAAAGCTTATTTCAAGGTCTGGATTGCTTAGCCGTTTCGAAGCTTTACAGGAAGTTTTGCAGCTAGATGAAATTCCTCTCAGGCTGGAATGTTTTGATATCAGCCACACCATGGGTGAGGCAACGGTAGCCTCCTGCGTGGTCTTTACCCCCGAAGGTGCATTTAAAACCGATTACCGCCGCTACAACATAAAAGGCATAACAGGCGGTGATGATTACGCCGCCATGAAGCAGGCACTGGAAAGACGCTTTCGCTCACCGAAACAAACATCACAACAAACGTCAACGCAGTCATCAAAACAGTCATCAAAGCAAAACAGCGAACAGAGGCTGCCCGACATATTATTTATCGATGGCGGTAAAGGCCAGCTCAAACAGGCCATCGATGTTTTTGAAAAACTGGAAATAACTTCAGTGCTGCTCATCGGTGTAGCAAAAGGAGAGGGCCGTAAAGCCGGTTTAGAAAAATTAGTGTTCAGCGATGGCAGGCCAGATCTCTATCTCACCATTGAATCAGCAGCGCTCAACCTGATCCTGCAGGTGCGTGATGAGGCACATCGTTTTGCCATTAGCGGTCACCGTTCACAACGTGCAAAGAAACGCCGCACATCACCTTTAGAAGGCATAACAGGTTTAGGCCCAAAGCGAAGGCAGACGCTATTGAAACATTTTGGCGGAATTCAGGGAATAACGCAGGCAGGCGTCGAAGATATTGCTAAAATAGACGGAATCAGTAAAAAACTGGCACAAGATATATACGACGAGTTTCACGCGTCCGACTAATTTATGAATATACCCAACGCAATAACCACCTTCCGCATCGTTTTAATCCCAGTTTTTATCGCAGCGTACTACCTGCCATATGACTGGGCGGCTGCATTAGCTACCTTTGTATTCTGGTTCGCCGCAATAACAGACTGGTTCGACGGCTACCTGGCGCGTAAATTAAATCAGCAGTCTGCGCTGGGCGCCTTCATCGACCCATTAGCCGATAAACTGATGGTGATATCAGCAATATTATTGATTTTGACAACCTATCCCGATAACAACTGGCTATTATTCTCATCATTAATCATCATCACACGTGAGATATTTATCTCATCACTGCGCGAATGGATGACGGGCATGGGTAAGGGCGATATAGTGGCAGTATCGTTTTTCGGTAAAGCTAAAACCGTTGCTCAAATGTTTGCACTATGCTTTCTGATATACGGTCAGGACCTCTTTGGTTTGCCAACTTACACATTGGGCGTCGGTCTGTTCGTCTGGTCAGCATTGCTGACAATTGTATCCATGGCAGTCTATGTGAAATCAGCATGGTCGACATTAAGTACGGATAATTCGTAATAACAGCCAATTATACCTTGACAGTACCGTGCGCATCGCTAGAATAGCGACCTGCTTTTAAGCAATGCGGGAATAGCTCAGTTGGTAGAGCGCAACCTTGCCAAGGTTGAGGTCGCGAGTTCGAATCTCGTTTCCCGCTCCAAATTACGATAAACCCTGTAACATTAAACCAGTGCAGGGTTTTTTCATTTTTACAGACAGAAATAGTCTGTATATAATGAACATGTACGTGATACTTAATGAATTTAAGCGTCACGTACGAAGCCTGTAAGTAGCTTAAATTTGGCGGGATAGCAAAGTGGCCATGCAGTTGATTGCAAATCAATCTACCTCGGTTCGACTCCGGGTCCCGCCTCCAAATTTCACCTGTTAGCCTTGGTGATTGTGTAGTTGATAGTCAGACTACAATAAAAAGGTTAAACGTAAGCCCATCTAAGTTTTTAAGCCCAGGTGGCGTTGTGGTAGACAGTCGTTAGAATAACGGCTTTTATTATGATAACAGTGGCGAGTTGTAAAAAGCCCATCTAAGTTATATGCCCAGGTGGCGTTGTGGTAGACAGTCGTTAGAATAACGACATTTATTATGATAACAGTGGCAAGTTGTAAAAAGCCCATCTAAGTAGTATGCCCAGGTGGCGAAATTGGTAGACGCAAGGGACTTAAAATCCCTCGCCTTAACGGGCGTGCCGGTTCGATTCCGGCCCTGGGCACCATTATATAAATCAATAGGTTACAACTTATTTTTGCATTTAAAAGCTCTTCTGAAATATATCGAAAAATCGTATTGTAGACGCATTGTAGACATTTGAAATATTATTTTTCTAAATAATTTCTACACCCTCTTACTTGTTGTCCCTCAATTAAAAACCAGTAATCAACATTTTTAAGACGCTAGCCTGTTAGCTTAAAATCCCTCGTCCTCACGGACGTGCCGGTTCGATTCCGGCCTTGGCACCATATATAAATCAATTAGTTAAGCGAATTTAAACTGATTGACTCTCTCAAGAAAAACATCTTTAAAATCTTAATGTAGACGCAATGTAGACATGTCGACGCATCGATATGCTTTGCTTTGTATGTCTGTTATCGACCCATAACGGCCGTTCAGATAGCACTTTTCAGTGTAAGTTGAGCTGTCTGGACTTGCCTGTATTGATAATGAGACAAGGTTTGTGTAATCTCTTTTAGAAACAGTAATTTACATCTAAGCATTAGATGTTACTGATATATACTATACGGACCGCGGGTCCGTATAGTAACTGTTATGCGAAAGGAAACAAAGTGAAAAAATTAATATTACTTCTTATAGCTCTAATGCCTATTTCATCAATGGCAACTGAATACTTACTAGATATCAAAGAAAAATGTACCACTGGTGGCGCAAAGTTAGCTTTTGAGTGTAAAGCTGCCGAAGAAGAAAGATATGTTATCTTCTCCCGCAAAAATAAGTGGCAAGCGAAAACCCCAGAAACGGGCACTGTAGTAACCGAATTCAAAACTCTCAGAAACGATGAAAATATTTTAATCTTAGAGTCTTATACTTTATTTAGTGGGCATCGTACTTTACATATTTATAAAAAGAATAAACGCTTTAATACAATAGAAGTGGCTTATTCAGACATTCTTAAAGACAATGAAACCACTATCAAGCAAGGCACGTATGTTGCAATTAACTAATAAACATCGCATAACAATGCGCTCAAGTTCGTGCTGCGCACGGGACTCGGCAAAAAACGCCGCGCCCCTTAGCTAGAACGTTAGATGACAGTAATTATGAGTAATTAAACAATGAGTTTAAGTAAAATACTTTGGACGCTAGCATTAACAGTTAGTATTGGTAGCTGTACAGCTGATAACGTACTCACAAAAGAAGAAATTGAAAATCAAGACGCCACCTCACAAGTTGTAACTAATGTTCTATTTGAGAATGATATAGATGAAGCTGCCTCCTACAATATAAGAAAAGATGGCTATATAGTTATACAGTTTGACAGCTCTGTACCAGAGGGGAAATACACCAAAGTTGTTAACCAACTCAGATCTAGCAACAGTATCATTGGAGTCTGGGCAGAGCAAAGTGGTGTAGAAGTATGTCCCTTACGGTGACAAAATATCATCTAACAAGGCGCTGCAGTTGACCAGTAATACGCCGCTTCGCTTTGTATTACAGTCAACTGAGCTTAAGCGTTCAGTGTCTGCTTTTGGCCGGAAGCTGCCTGTCGAGTGATTTAGCCTGGTTTCATGGTCTGAGTATCTGTTGTCGATCCATAGCGGTCATTTAACGTTTAAGGGCGCTATCCAATAAACAGTTAGGGGCCTTAATCTTTAAGTGTGTCCATTGTGTAAACAAATTCTTCGGCATTATCCCCGCGGAGATGCTCAGCAAGACCAATTAAACCATCAGTTAAATACTTTGCCTTAATTCCTTTTGATCGAAGATAAACCATGGCAATGATTGCCCTATCTTTGTGCGGACATGCCGTTACAACGATTTTGTTTTTATCAATCTCGTTCAGTCTTTTTGGCAGTTCATTTATGGGTATGTTTATAGAATACCCGACTTTCCATGCTGCATATTCCTCATGAAATCTAATGTCAATTAATTGTGCTTTTCCTTCCATCAATAGCTTAATAAGC
>Ga0316189_10004729_pt1 | contig 13072 bp, 11 predicted proteins | sample LowCovwburrow_MG_FD_204930 | JGI IMG/M metagenome (GOLD analysis project Ga0316189, IMG submission 204930) | Coastal sediment microbial communities from Maine, United States - Lowes Cove worm burrow | ecosystem: Environmental > Aquatic > Marine > Coastal > Sediment | place: USA: Maine... | reverse complement strand
CGGTAAACGCCAGTGTTGGTCCGGATCGGGTCGTACGGCCCGAAAGAAGATGCAGATCAAGGCGTACGCGGAGACCAACCAGTTCGCCAAGTGTGTCAAGGCGGGCCGGGGTCTCTCGGACGACGCATCGAAGAAGATTCTGAGGATTTGCGAGGGTCGTGTGGCGCGCGGCGAGGGGTAGCGTCCCCGCGTGACAACACCGTGGTAGCGACGCAAGCGGCGGCCTCACTTGCGCGCGCACGCCTGGGCTGTTTTGCTTGCCCCGCTCCCCATGACGCTGTCCACAACTCAAGGCCTTGGCAGAGCCGCGCTCGCTGCCGCGGTGTCATTGGCGACGTTCTCTGGCTCGGTTGGTTTCACCCCCACCGCGAGGGCGGCGTCGGTCGTTGCCGCAGCGCCCGAGGCTGGGCCCGCAGGTGCTCGGGTCAAGATCGACGCGACGGCACTGGGCGATGCCGCCGACGGGGTGGCGACGCAGGTTCGTGCGGGCGTTGAGAAGACACTCAAACTCAACGGCATCGAGGCGGTCGACGACCCCGCTGCGCCGCTCATCGTGCTGACCGTGTCCGAGCTCGGCGGGGACTCTCCGGGCTATCGCTGCGCCAACGAAATCCGCGTGCAGGGAGAGACGGTCGCAGGCTCGGCGAGCGTGAGCGACTGCCGTCTGTGCACGGAGGGCGAGCTTGTGGAGACGGCGATGGCTGCCGTCGAGACAAAGCTCGACCAACTCCGAGAACTCGGCCAGCGCCCGGCCGAGCCGGCTGCTCCAGACTGCGACGCCATCGCGGCTTCCGGTACGCCCGAGGCTGAGTGGCCTGCTGAGTGTCCGGTGCCCGAATGCGACACCTTCGCAAAGTCCGAGCAGCCCCCTCGCTGCAAGGACACAATTATAGTCACGCCCCCGCCACCACCCGACAAATCGAAGAAGGGCCCGATGGGGACCCTCGGTAAAGCTGGCATCGGCGTCCTCGCTGTTGGCGGTGTTGGGTTGATCGGCGGCATCGTCTTGATCGCGCTACCCGCCAAGCCCATCGACGGCGCCTTGCGGCGCACGACAACGCTGCCGGGCATCGGGGTGGCGGCAGGGGGTGGCGTCGCCATGATCGCGGGTGCGGTCATGCTGATCATCGACAACAAAAATCGCAAAAAGTCGGCATCGGCGGCTTCAGCCCGAGTCACGCCGAGCGGCTGGGTTGGCCCTGGCATGACGGGCGTCGGGCTTCGCGGCCGCTTTTAGCGGCCTGTGAACCGCGGCGAGCGACGCTCGGCGACGGCCGTCCGCGCCTCGCGATGGTCCTCGCTGGCGTAGGCGGCGACGCGGGCCGCGGAGTGTTCCGCGAGCGTCTTGTCGTCCAAGGTCTTGTCCCCGAGCGCGCGAAGCAACCGGCGGTTGCCCGACAGCGACAGGGGCGCGGCGGCGCGCAAGTCTTTGATCACAGCGGCGACGGCCGAGTCCAAGTCCTCTTCGGCGACGACGTCGATGAGCCCACCCGTGCGGAGAACGGCCGCGGCCTCGATGCGGCGCCCGAGCATGAGCAGCTGGGCCGCCCCCGCACCACCGAATACGTCGCGGATCGTCGCGAGCCCTGCCGCGTGATAGACGACGCCTAGGCGCGCGGCTGGGATCTTGAACCACGTGCTGTGCGTGGCGATGCGGAGATCACACGCACAGGCCAGCTCGACTCCCGCACCGATGGCATAGCCACCGATCGCGGCCACGAGCGTGGCCTCGCTCTGACGCATCGCACGGGTCGCCGCAAAGAGCACCGCATCGGGAAGCGATGCATGGGCCGCCGCGGAGTCAACGGTGGCAGGAGGCGTCGGGCCACCAAGGGCGCGGAGATCGAACCCCGCGCAGAACGCCTCGTCTCCTGCGCCCCGTAGCACAACGACCTCGTTGGTCAGTTTCGGGCACTGCGCCGCGATGTAGGCCAGGGCCTCAGGGTTTACCGCGTTGCGACGGCTGGGCGCATCGAGGGTCCATGTGATGACGCCATCTTCGTGATGGGCCGTCAGGCCGTCGGCGACGATCTCGGCCATCTACCCGCCGGCCTTGGGGGCGGCGTCTTCGGCCGGGGCATCTTTGGGGTCCCGCCAGCCTGCGGGCGGCAATCCACCGCCCTCGGGGGTGCTGTTGCGCGGGTAGAACGTGAACCCATTTTCGTCTTTGGCGGGGGCCTCGATCGCGCCCTCCTTGTGCAGCCGGGTCAGGTCGTTCAGCGCCCGTGCGGCCGTCGAGTCGGGCCGGTTCATGATCATCTTGCGGCGCGCATACGAGCGCTTGCGGAGCTGGTCTGGGGTCAGGCTCTCCGCATCGATCACCAGCAGCGCAAAGTCCATCGGCGTCAGGATCGGCAGCCCGTCGGCATTCTTCTTGGGCATGCGAACGCCCAGGGCGACCTCCTGAGTCTCGGATTCAGGGAGATCCGCAAACGGAGACACCTCGGGGGGGGCGGGCTTGGCCGCATCGCCGGCTGCGTCCGCGCTCTTGGTGCCTGCCGTGGGGGCGGGGAGGGGGGGGGTGTTGTTGCAGCCCAGGCCGACAACCACAACTCCGGCCAACGCGAGGAACGTCCGCTTCACCCGAGCATCGTAGCAACCTTCACGGTCGGCGCCTCCTGCCGCGCGCCATGCCTCAGTCGTCGCGCCGCAGCGTGATCCCTTGCCCCAAGAGGTTGTGGAGCAGCCACGTCGGAACGACAAAGAGTCCCACGAGCTGAAGCAGGCCCAGCGCGGCCGATGCCCGCGCAAGGGGAAGCAGCGCCATGCCCGCGCCCGCGTTGTCATGGGTCATCGCAAACCCGCCGACGACCTCGATGGTTGCGGCGACGAGGGCGACGGCCAGCAGCAGGCGTGCGCCGAGGCTGCAGGGCGCAGCCGCCACCCGAATCGCCGCCAGTCCGGCGACCATGACCCCCCAAATCACGTGGATGGTGGCCAGGCCGAGAATGTCATCCACGGAGCCACGCTGGGCGACGGCGAGGCAGAGCATGACGTGCGCTGCCGCCACCAGGCCCAGGTCGCGGAGCAGCGGCACCACGGGGATGACGCGGAGCGGGGGTGGGGTCTCGCCACCGGGCACGCGCGCCATCAGCAGAGCCAACAAGGGCACGGCGATGAGCGCGGTCGAAAGCACCGTCAGCTCGGCGAGCCGCGAAGGCCCTTCCCACAACGCGAGCATCGACAATCCGGAGACCGTGGCAGCACCGAGCAAGGCTTCGGCGCGCGTGAGCAGCCCCGTGGGGGTGCGGCCGATCCAGCGGGTCACGACGCGAACTCCGAGGCCAGCGGCGAAAGCAAAGCCTGCCATCGCGAGGACCAACGACAGGTCGAGTCGGTTTGCCTCGCTCAGCGTCAGTACGTGCTGCGGGACGAAGGACTCGGTGAACAGCCGGCCGATGCCAAAGTGTGGGAGGAGCGCGACCATCCCGATCGTGCCTTCGGTGCACTTGCTCGCGGCGCCGATGCCAAGCGCGAGCGCCCCTCCGAGCACGGCGAGCAGCGCGATGCCCACGACGCCGGGCGTTCGCTTCTCACCCAACGACAAGCCAACGATCTGCGCTCCGAGCCCAGCCAGAAGACTTCCGACGGCGAGCAGGCACAACGCCCCCAGCGCGGGAATGAGCGAACCGGCAGCGGCGGCGGTGACAAGCAGCAGCACAACAAGCGGGGCCGCGACGACGCCGACGGCGACGATCGGTGCCGCGAGCATTCCGACCGCGAGTTGTCGCGCCGAAAGGGCCGTCCCGGTCAGTGGTTGGAGCGTCTTGTCGTGAACTTCTTGGGCGATGAGCGTCCCGCCCCACAGCGGAGCGACGAGCAGCATCAGGCCGCTGAGCAGCGCCGCGGCGATGATGCCCGTGAACTTGGCGAACCCGGCGGGTCCCAACGTGGACGTGTACCGCTGTACCTGTGGGGCAAACTGCGCGTCGACAAGGCGTTCGATGGCAGCAACGGAGGCCTCGCTGCACGTGAACGCGGGAGTGGGGCGGCGATCGTGATCAACCTGTGGCACGCGGGCGGCCGCGGCGAGGAGGCGACCGCGCAACGGTTCGGTGCAGCTGCTGGCGCGATGGACCGCCGCGTGGACACGCGCGTGCCCAAACTCCACGAGCGGGCGCATCCTGTGTCTTCCGTAGTACTCGTCCTCGCCAGCCAGGAGTCGTTTGCGCGAAGTGACAAGCGCGCGGTGCTCGTCGGCGGTGTGGCTGTAAACGGTGTGATTGGCCCGTTGCCGAGAGTGTTCGGCCTGCTCCAGGGTCAGTGCGACGCGGCTGCGCTGCGGCATGGGGCCGCTGCCGAGCGCCAACCACGCTCCGACCAGCACGGTCAGCAACGCAACGATCGCCGACGTCGCGGCGAGCCGTCGGAGCCGAGCGCCGCGGAACAAGCGGGACACAAACGGTCGGCAACCGCGGGCGAGGGTGGTGAACCAGCGTTGGGAAGTGCTTGGAGAGGTCATGGCGGTGCGGCTAGTTCACGTGGTCGTCGCAGAGTCGGTCGTAGACGTCCTCGAGGCGGCTCGAGGTCTGGCTGACGGTCACGACGCGGATACCGTTGGCGCACAGGTCGGTCAGGAGGTCGGCCATCATTGCCTCGCCGGACCCGCTGGCGCTGCCGCTGGTCTGCAAGCGGATGTCGAGCGTGACCCCGCCTTGGGTGGGGTTGCTGGCTTCGACAAGTGCCCGGTGCCGGGCGAAGACCTTGGCGGTCCCTTCTGCGCCACCGAGCAGGCGCAGCTGGTACGTGTGCCGGGTGATGTCGTAGCCGTCGAGGATCTCGGAGACGTCTCCCGCCACGACGACCCGGCCCTTTTGTAGGATCGCGACCCGGTCACAAAGGTCGTCGAGCTCGCGGAGAATATGCGAGGAGATAATGACGGTGACGCCCGCCGCGCTCACCTGCTTGATGATCTTGCGCAGGTCGCTGCGGCCGCGCGGGTCCAAGCCGTCCGCAGGCTCGTCCAAGATCAGGAGCGAGGGCTCGTGAAGCAGACACCGGGCGATCAGGAGTCGCTGGCGCATGCCTTTGGAGAGCGCACCCGCTTGCGTGTCGGCCTTGGGCAGGAGGTCGAACGTCACAAGCGTGCGCTCGATGGCGGCGTCGAGCTCGGCGTTTGACATGCCGAAACACTCGCCGAAAAACCGCAGGTACTCCGCGGGGGTCATCGACTTGTATAGCGGGTTGCCATCGCCCAAGAACCCGATGCGTCGACGCAGCTCGCCCGTCGCCGGATCGCTGCGAGACGGCCGAGGCTGGCCGTCGTACCGAATCGACCCCGCGGTGGGGTCCATGACGGTCCCCACCATGCGCAGCGCGGTGGATTTTCCCGCACCGTTGGGCCCGATCAAGCCGAAAACGGACCCCGAGGGGATCTCGATCGCGACATCGCGGACGGCCCACGCTTTGCCGTCATACGTCTTTCCGAGGTCAGAACACTCTATCTTCATCGATTGGACACCATCGTTGCGCGTTCGTCGGCGGGTACGTCCTTGGACAGTCGGGCGCGGCTGCAGGTTCCTACGCGCGAGAACGTCTGTAGATTTTGTCTGATCGGTAGGGGTTGTCCGTTATGCGTCCCCGAACCGTCGTTTCGCGGTGCCAACGGCGCGCGCACAGTCCTGGACGGCGCGGGGGGACGGCGGCATCCACCGCGCGCAACATCCGCAGGCCGTTCCGAGCGGGCGCGGGGTCATCGAGCGAGCCCAGGAACAACCTTGCGCGCGTCCACGTGGGGCAATGGGTGAGCGACCAACGGGTTTGCCTCGATAAGAGGTTGCAGCGGAGGTGGCCTACCTCACCAACGAGTCCTACGTTAAACGCAGTGGGTTCTCGAGTTTTGGCGCGCTGCAATCGCGCGTGCCTGGTTGCCGGGTTTGCGGTCGCGGCTGTCACAGGAGGGTGTAATCGCGCGGTCGACTACGGTGGCGTCGACATCTCGGTCTCTCCGCTGTCTCGCACGCTCCGCGGCGCCAAGCTCCAGGAGCGGAGCTACGCCGCCGTGGTTACGATCGAGACCAACGTGGGCCGTGGCATGGGCTTTGTGGTCGATCCAGCTGGCTACATCGTCACCAACCGCCACGTCATCGAGGACGCCGACTACCTGCAGGGGGTCCTGTTTCCCAACGTGGACCCGGGGCGGATGTACGAGAGCGTCCGCGTCGTCTACTCCGACCCCGTCTGGGATCTCGCGCTGCTGCACGTCAAGGCCGACGGTCCGCTCCCGCACCTCCCCTTGGCGACGCAGCGACCCGTGCCGGTCGGTCGGTACCTCGCCGCCGCCGACCCCGTAGTCGTCCTGGAGCAGGGCGGGAGCAAAAGGGTCAACCCAGGGCTCGTCGTCCGTCGCGGAAAGGTCGCCGAGCTCGCCGCGTACAACCCCGCTGCGGGTCCGGGCGCGTTTGTCGGCGTCACCACCGATGTCGTGTCGGGGCAAAGTGGCGGACCGGTGCTCGATGCTCAGGGGCGGGCGGTTGGCGTCGTGACATGGACATGGCGAGACCGCGTGGGTGGATACGCCATCCCAATCGCCGAAGCGGCCCGGATGCTGCGCGAGCGGCCGCAGATGAAGTCCGACGGCGACCATCGGCACCGCGCCGAGTCCCGCGCGCGCACGTTCTTCGGCGCGGTCGCACGCGGCGACAACGAAGCCGCTCGCAGACTGACCTCGCCATCCCACGCTCGCGACGTTCGCACCGATGCACTGAGCGCGCTGACAGGGGGCAAGGAGCAGTTCGATCCGGAGACGCTCAGTTGGTTTGTCGACGCCCTCGAGGGGCTGGCCAAGGTCGACCCGGACAACGACGCCGAGGTCACCGAGTCGTTCCGCCAGATGCAGAGCCTGGTGGAGAGCACGGGCAGCCCAGCGATGCGGCAAGCGCTGGGGCTCGAAACCGAGGCGGAATCGGGCCAGGTGGTGGCGTTCTTTCACGAGTTCGGGTCGGCGTATCTCGCCTCGCGCATGTTCGGAAAGATGGAGCCCGAGCAGGCGCTGCAGTCGGCATCGGAGCGACTGCGCACGGTCGACGCGGCGCGGACATTCGCCTTGGCGCTGTCGTCGGATTCACTGCGCGGTCGCGAGGTCCTGATGGAGAGCATCGACATCGTCCCGGGGGCCTACAAGCCGACGGCCGTGGTGCGGGTGATCGCGAGCGCCGAGGGAAAACCGCTGCAGCGACTGTCCCTGCACCTGCGCCTCGAATGGGGTGATTGGTACGTGGCCGAGATCCGGCAGGCCGCTTTGTCCGAGCACGGCTAGGGCGCTCCCGCTTCGGGTCAGCCCAGCGGCTTGCGCTTGTCTTCGGGCACTTTGTCGCCACGCCGAATCCTCAGCATGGTGCCCGGGTCACGCTCGTGCTCGAACACCATCACCCAGCCCGGTGGGGTGTGGGGCGCGGTCAGCTCGTAGACTTGGCGGGCATCGCGAGGCGACAAGTTGACGCAGCCGTGGCTGGCGCGCTGCCCGAATCGGCCATGCCAGTACACACCGTGCAGCGCGTAGCGGCCCTTGAAGTACATGACCCAGGGCACGTCCTCCACGTGGTAGCTGTCGTCATCGCCAGCGCGCGAGCGCATGTCGGTGACGGCCATCTTGCCCTCGATCCGAAAAATGCCCGTGGGCGTTGGGTCCTTCCAGGTGCCGCTGGATACGAGCGTCACGAACTGCGGCTCGGTGCCGCGCATCACGGTCAGGGTTTGCTGGTTGAGCTCGATGTCCAACCACGTCTCGCTCACGCCGACCCCGTCGGGCACGGATGCGGTGCGAAGCCAGCGGCGCGCGTCCTTGCTCGCCACCCAGCCCGTCCCGTCGGCCAACGGATAAAACTGCACACCTTTTCGCCGCTTGGGCGCGTCCGTGACCATGAACTGCTCGTGATAGCCGAGCCGCCCGGCCGGCTTGGCGTCGGGGTGAGGCTCTTGGTACAGCGGCGTGTGCGGCCAACGGACCGTCCATGCGAGCACCACGTCCGCGGGGACGGCATTCGCCGTCACATCGCGCCCGGTGAACTCCGAGGGCTTGAGCGCTTTGACGTCTTTGGCGGCGACGGTTCGGTGTTGGCCGGTTGAGAAGTAGCCCCCGCCGCGCGCTCGCTTGCGCCAGCGAAATGCGTAGACGTGATCCGGATCGAGCGCGTCGATCGAGTCCTCGCCGCCCTTCATGGCGCGTCGCGATCGCCAAACGGGCGCTGGGTTGTCGTTGTCGCGGTTCTTGGCGTAGTGGAACGGCACAAGTCGAGACCCCGACAGGCGGGGGAGCACCGCGGGCTCTTGGTCGGTGACCTCGGTGCCATCGAGGCAGACGTATCCGGCAACCGCGACGCGGCCCCACTGCCCTCGACAGCCGGCACCGTCGATATGCTCGTAGACGCTGAACGCTTCGCCGTGCGGAAGCTTGCCGCGGAAGTCGTCGGACTTGGCGGGCGCGGGGTAGATCATCATCGCGCGGAGCGTGCGACGGACCTCGAGTGCTTCGGGGGCGGGATCGGCCGACGGGTCGACAGCGGACACGGCAGGGACTCGCTGTGGGTCCTCGGGCGCTCGCGCCGCGTCGGCGCGCGTTTTTGCAGTGTTGTCTGCGGGGGCTCGCGATGTCGCAGCCTCGGCATCCGACGATGGTCGCTGCGCGTCGGTGCCGCCGTCTTGGCTCTGCTCTGCGCCATCGGACGCGCGCGGTTGGGCGTCGCCACCTGCATTGTCACAGGCGGTCAGCAGCAATATAGCCGCCAGCGGTCGAGCGAGCGCCAACACGGGATCGGTATGCCATAGTTCGCCGGGTATATGCAGCAGGCTTCGTTTCGCGGCACCAATGAGTACATCGTATCCGACGAGCTTTCGCGGGCCGTCGATGTATCGATTCACTTGCAACGCCCCCTGCTCATCAAGGGAGAGCCGGGTACAGGCAAGACGCTGTTGGCGGTCAACCTGGCCAAAGCGCTGGGCTTTACGTTGGAGCGCTGGCAGGTCAAGTCGACCACCAAGGCGGTGGATGGGCTGTACCGGTACGACACCGTCCGACGGCTCCACGACAGTCGCTTTGGCGAGGGCAACGTTCGCGATGTCGCCGAGTACATCGAACTGGGCCCCGTGGGCCGGGCATTCGAGGCGACCGATCGCCGCGTGGTGCTGATCGATGAGATCGACAAAGCCGACCTCGAGTTCCCCAACGATCTACTGCATGAGTTGGACACGATGAGCTTTTCGATCCCAGAGACGGGTCGGATGGTGACGGCCGAGCAGCGGCCCGTCGTGATCATTACGTCCAACAACGAAAAAGAACTCCCCGACGCGTTCCTTCGTCGGTGTGTGTTTCACTTCATCGAGTTCCCGGGCCGCGAGCTCATGGAGCGAATCGTCGGCGTGCATCACCCCGACCTCGAAGATTCGCTCCTCGCCTCCGCGCTCGAGGCGTTCTACCGACTCCGGCGGCTCGACGGTCTGCGCAAGCCGCCGAGCACAAGCGAGCTCATCGACTGGGTCAGCGCGCTGCGGCACTCGGGCATGGACCCGGCAAAGCTGCTCGGCGCTGGGCTGCCGTTCCTGGGAACGCTGCTCAAGAAGGAGCAAGACATCGAGCTTGTCGCCCGCAAGCTTCGGCGCGGAGCCATGGGCTGATGTTCCTCGACTTCTTCTTCAACCTTCGCGCCCATCGGGTCCCCGCCACCACCCACAACTGGTTGGCGTTGCTCCGGGCGATGCGCGACGGGTTGCACGGTGACTCGCTCGACGGCTTTTACCAGGTCGCCCGCTGCGTCCTGGTCTCGGACGAAGCGCACTACGATGCGTTCGACCAGGCGTTTGCAGAGTCGTTCCGAGGCGTCGAGCAGGATCTCTCCAAGGTCCTCGAGGGGTTGGACGACTGGCTCCGCGATCCCAAGCAGCTGGCGCATCTGGACCCGGCCTTGGCTGCGCTGCTCGAGTCGATGGACACCGAGGAGTTGCGTAAGCAGCTGCTCGAGCGGTTGGCGGAGCAGAAGAAGCGACACGAAGGTGGGAATCGGTGGATCGGGACGGGGGGCACGTCTCCGTTTGGTCAGGGCGGGCAGCATCCCAGTGGCATCCGTGTGGGGGGCAGCGGTGGTGGGCGCAGCGCCCTGGCCGTGGCCGACGCACGCCGCTTCGCCGCCTATCGCAAAGACCTCGTGCTCGACACCCGGCAGATAGCGGCGGCGCTCCGCAAGCTCCGAACGATGGCGCGGAAGGGAGTCGACGACGAGCTCGACATCGATGCCACCGTCGACAGCACGGCCCGCAACTGCGGCGACCTCGAGATCGAAATGCGGCCGCCCCGCAAGAACGATGTCCGCGTGCTGCTCGTGATGGACGTGGGCGGCAGCATGGACCCGTTCGCCCGGCTCGTCTCGCGCTTGTTCTCTGCGGCCACGGCCAGCGGGGGCTTTCGTGAGCTGCGCTCGTACTACTTTCACAACTGCGTCTACGGCCACGTGTACGAGGACGCGGCGTTCACCAAGCCGGTCAAGACCACCGAGCTCATGCGGCAGCTGGATCCAAGCTGGCGCCTGGTCATGGTGGGGGATGCGTACATGCACCCGGGCGAGCTCATGATGGCCTCGGGCAACTGGTATGACGGCTCGCGCGGCCCCGTTGGGTTGACCTGGCTGGCCCGGCTCGCGGACCGGTTTCCGCGCAACGCCTGGATCAACCCCGAGGAGCCCGGGATCTGGGACGCGCCCACGATCACCGAGATCCGTCGGGTGTTCTCCATGTTCCCGCTGACGCTCGCGGGATTGGATGCCATGGTCCAGCAGTTGCGCCGCCCGCCTGGGGCGAGCCAGCGGGCCCGTGTGCACGCCCTGGCGCGTGCCAGCTGAACCGTGCTACGTCACAAACCATGCCTACGCTCCGTTCGTGCACGTGGTTGCTGACCCTCGGACTGGCCCTTTGCAGCTGCAAAAAAGGCGAGGACAAAGCCGACGACGGCAAGGCCGATGGCAAGGCCGCCAGCAAGGACACCAAGGGCGAGGCGGACGCTGCGGGATCGGACGAGGGTGAAGCGTCCCTGGTCGTGGCCGAAGGCGATGACAATGTCGACGGCCCCATTCCGCCCGAGGCGAGCATGGTGTTGTTTTCGATCGAAGGGGCGCTGATGCCCCTGGCGTGCTTCGACAAGGCGTCGGGTGCAGTCAAGTCGGGCAAGGCATGTCTGGCCATGGTGAAGGAGGGTGAGGCCGTGCGTCTCGATGCCGGGTTCTCGAACGCTCGCAACAAGAGTGCGGGCGGGCCGGTCGTGCCGCAGTGCCTTGCGGGCGCGGGCAAAGAGGTGGCCATCGGCGTCGAAGGCCTCAGCGACGTCAACTACAAGTTCGCGACGTGGCCCCCAGCGGGCGTGCGTGCGGTCAAGCTCGTCAAAGACGACACCATGGGCGGTAGCGCGTTGTCCGTCGACGACGACACAAAGGCTAAGCTGCTCGCCGCGATCCAGAAGAACAAGGCCTCGGCCAAGGGCGAGGTCGAGCTCCATCAGGTCGCCGAGGTTGACCTGGACGGCAATCCCACCAAAGAGGTCTTCTACTCGGTGTTCATCAAGAACCCGAAGATGAGCGAGCAGTACCTTTGGAGTGGGATCTTCGTGGCGACCGACGGCAAGACCGACGCCCTGTCGCTGGTCGAGAAGTCCAAGTCGCTCAAGGACATCTTCGAGCTGCGTGCCACCGTCGACATGGACGGCAAAGACGCACGCGAGGTCTGGCTGCGGTTGGTGTGGGCCGAAGGTGGTGGCGATCGCCTCTACCAGAAAAAGGGTGGCGCGTTTGAGCCGCTCGGCCAGTGGACCTGCGGCGCCGCTCGCTGAGCCAGCGACGCAGGTGACCGCGGGGGCATCGCTGCCCGGCCGGGCTAGCCCGCGGCGGTGTACTCAGGCTTGGGGACCAGCGGGCGCGGAGCACCCTTGACTGGCTTGGCGGCCGTCAGCAGCTTTTCGACCACGAGCTTGACCTTGTCGTCGGCACAGACGCCGTCGCGCCAGGTCAGCATGCGCACGGTGCCCCAACCGGCGAAGAACGCCCAGTTCCAGCCACCGAAGCGGCTGCGGACCACGCCAGGAATCCCCAGGTCGTCGGGCTTGGGCGCCTTTTTCATGACCGGCTGCCGGTAGTGGCTCTCCACGGCGGACGCGACGGTATCGGTCGCGACCTGCGACAACCTGAACGACGACTTTTTGCCCTCGGCGCTGGCGAAGTAGTGCCCGCAGGTCTTGTCGAAGGACTCGCCCAGGTAGACGTCGAACCCGCAGGTCTCTTGCACAAACTGGGCATCGAACCCGGCGGTGTTGTGGCAGCACTGAGGCTCCGGCAGCCGCGGGGCGTACAGGCGGCACATCCCGTTGCTTTCGTCGGGGCGGCCTGAGCCCACGCCCCCGCTGGCCGGGGCACGCGTGGCGGCCTGGGCCCGCTCCACGGTCTTGACCGGGTACAGGTCTTCGCCGTCCCGCTCGACGCGCGGGTCGGCCTCGGTCGCTTCTGTTTTCTTGGTGATCGTGGGCGCGGGCAGCGAGCCCGTCGGGGCGACATCGGCGGGGCAGCCTGCCATGCCGCTCACCAGGAGCGTGCCCAGGATGTAGCGGCTCGTCGTGCGGATCCGAGACGGCATCCGTGATTCTTACCGCTTTTCTGGCTTGCGGGCACGCCGGGCAAGCCAAGGCATCCCAAACAACATCAGAGCGACGGTAGGCCAGCCCCGCGGGCCCCGATCGGGTGCACGGGGCGCCCGGCAGGCGCAGCCCCCATCGTCGGGGTCGTCGACCGGAGGCGGGTCCAGACCGACTTCGATCTCGAAGTCCAGGATGCTGGAGTTCCCCGCCTCGTCGGCGATCTGCACGTGGAACTCCCAGGTACCCACCGGGAGTTCGTTGACCGCAAACCCGGGTTCGAGCAGGACACTCGGGTCCGGCGGCGTCTCGTCCCCGATCCAGGCGGCCATCCGATACACCTGCGGGTGCAGATCGTCGTCGAGCTCAAACACGACGTCGAATGCAGCGGGGGCCTGAAAATAGGCACCCGGCTCCGGCTCGACGAGCGTGAGCTGCGGGGCGCTGCTGTCGACGTATGCAGGCCCG
>Ga0316189_10004728_pt1 | contig 13073 bp, 8 predicted proteins | sample LowCovwburrow_MG_FD_204930 | JGI IMG/M metagenome (GOLD analysis project Ga0316189, IMG submission 204930) | Coastal sediment microbial communities from Maine, United States - Lowes Cove worm burrow | ecosystem: Environmental > Aquatic > Marine > Coastal > Sediment | place: USA: Maine... | reverse complement strand
GCGCACCCAGGGCCACGATGCAGGCACCGGTAAGGGTCGCGATATCGATGACCACGTCGGGATCATATTTTTCTGCATAGGTGAGGGCGTCGCAAAGTATCAGGCGGCCTTCGGCATCGGTGTTCAAAATCTCTATGGTCTGGCCGGACATGCTGGTAACCACATCGCCGGGGCGGCTGGCGATACCGTCAGGCATGTTCTCTACTGTGGGGATGATGCCGACGATATTCATCGGTAGCTGCAGGTCTGCACAGGCGCTGATTAAGCCGATAACACTGGCTGCACCGCACATATCATATTTCATCTCATCCATAGCAGCACCCGGTTTCAGGCTGATACCACCAGAATCGAAGGTGACGCCTTTACCGACAAAGACGATCGGCGCCTGTTTTTTGTCGCCTGCCATGTATTCCATGGTGATTAATTTTGCGGGTTCACGACTGCCTTTAGAGACAGACAACAAGGATCCCATCCCCAGTTTCTCCATATCACTCTCTTCCAGCACAGAGGTCTTCAATTTTTTATGCTGGGTGGCCAGTTTGATCGCCTGTTTTGCCAGGTAGTCTGGCGTGCATATATTACCCGGTAGATTGCCCAGGTCCTTAGCGAGATGTATGCCGGCGGAAACAGCCATTCCCTGTCTTACTGCCTGCTCACCAAGCATTAGCTGGCCGCGGCCGTTGACACTGAAGATAAACTTTCTCAATGGGCGCCTGGCTTCTTCCTTTTTGGACTTGAGCTGGTCGAACTTGTATAGGCATTCATCGATGGCTTCTATCGAGTGATGGATCTTCCAGCTTATGTCTTTACGTTTTACCGATACTTCCGTGAGGTATGAAGCGATTTCAGTGGCACCGCTAGACTGTAACCTTTTGACCATGTTGCAGTTGATCTTGTAGAAGGCATTGACATCAACATCTTTCTCTTTACCGCAGCCCACTAGCAGTATACGGTCACATAAAGTGTTTTCTACGTTGTGTAACAGCAGGGTATTGCCTATATCACCTTCGATCTCACCACGACGGACCAGGTTAGATATATATCCATTGCTGGCCTTATCGATGATCTTCGCGGATGAAGATAGCTTTCTTGAGGCAAAAACCGGTATCACAACACATCCGATTCTTTGTTTTTCGGGGTTGCCGCTTTTTACTGTGTATTCCATGAATGCTCCGCTGATCGATATATTTTTACATGCTTAGAGGATAAAATCGCCATAGGTGATTGTATTCAATTTAGGGAACCGAGGGTAGTCAGTTTCTTCGTTTTTTAAGCCTTATTCAGACTATCACCTCGATTATTGCCGTTTGCAGAAGTTTTCAGGTTAAACTTCTGTTATTGCAGGGTTAAATTAAATGAAGCTGTCCATAATAGATAAATACATCGCAAAAGAGTTACTGGTCTCCTGTGTTTCGGTACTTTTCATTTTGCTGGTCATCGTTCTCAGTACCGAAGTGGTGCATCTGTTGAGCTGGGTATCGCAGGGTTTAATCCCGCTCAATGCTTTAATGGCATACCTGATCAACAGCATGTTTGAATTTACCGTGGTACTGATGCCGCTCAGCATGTTGATGGGGATATTGATCGCATTTGGCCGTTTATATCGAGACAGTGAGATGGCAGCCATGATGTCTGCCGGTATTGGCCCCCTTCAGTGGTACCGGCCACTGATGATGATCGCTATCCCTACCACGGTGATATTGCTACTGATGATGATATTTGCCCGGCCGTTGATCAATCAGCAGCGTGCGCAGATCGCTGCTGAGGTCCAGAGCCAGGCAGAGGTCGATACCTTAATGGTCGGGCAGTTCAACCGGGCAAGCAAAGGTGGTGTTCTGTTTCTCGAGTCTGCGAGTGAGAGCAATAAAGCTATCGATAGCGTATTTGTTCAACAGCAGAATGAGAGCAATAATCACGTTGACCTGGCCGCCAGCACTGAAAGTTATTTCGATGAAGATGGCCGACGCTATATGATGATGAATGATGGCACACACTATGTCGGTGATGCAGGCGAAGCGGTTTTTAAAATCATCAAATACAAGGAGTATGGCGTGCATATCGCAGATAAACAGGTGCAGGCGCATGTCTCTGAAAAATCCAGGAGTATGACCGAACTATGGCATTCAGCCGAGCCTAAGGACCAGGCTGAATTACAATGGCGCTTTGCACTGCCAATCGCGACTATCATCGTCGCCTTCATGGCACTACCATTGAGCCAAACGGATCCTCGTAGTGGTCGATATGCGAAACTGGCACTGGCATTGGTCCTGTACCTCGTGTATTCCAACTTTCTTGGCATAGGGAAAACCTGGATCGTTCAACAGAAAGTCCCGTTGTGGGTTGGTACCTGGTGGGTCCATCTCATCGCGATCATATTTACCGCATACCTGTTGAAACGCAGCGGTTATCTGATCGGTCTCGGTAAGAAGAAAGCAGGAGTTCAGAGTGGTACTTGATCGTTATATCGCCAGGGCGGTGAGTGTAGGTTGTTTGTTGGCATGTTTTGTGATGCTGTCTATCTTTGCCTTTGTCGACTTTGTCTCCCAGTTAAACAGTGTTGGTACCGGTGATTATGGCGCATTGCAGGCAGCAATCTTCGTATTGATGCGTTTGCCGCAACGTTTATATGACCTGTCACCATCGATACTGTTGCTCGGCGGGATATTGTCCCTGGGTGCAATGGCCGCAAATTCAGAGCTTATCGTGATGCGTGCTTCTGGTATCAGCCCCATGCGAGTCACACGTTCTGTGTTACAGATCGGGATGTTGCTAGCGATACTGGTGGCTCTACTAGGAGAGTACGTGGTGCCATCTGCCACCAGGACGGCAAAAGCATACCGCGCAGAAGCGATGGAGAAAAAACTGATCGTCGGCGGTACCAATGACATCTGGGCGCGTGATGGTAATCGCTACGTCAATGTGAAGCAGATGTTGCCTGATCATCAATTGAGAAATATACGCCTGTATGAGCTGGATGATAATCGTCAGTTAACCTCCATAATCCATGCTGACCATGCGCGATACCTGAACGATGAGTGGGTGCTTAATAAGATAAGCCGTTCCGATATATCGACTGAAGGTGTCACCACGTCATTCGAAAAACAACTGAAGATGAAACGTCTTATCCTGCTGGAACTGTTTACCGTGCTCGAGCTGGAGTCGAAAGATATGTCGGCCGCGGAGTTACTGACTTACAGTGAGTATCTGCAGGAGAATAAACTGGATGATGGAGAATATAAGCTGGCGTTCTGGATCAAGATATTTACGCCATTGACCTGCCTGGCGATGCTGATGATTGCGATGCCTATCGTTTTCTCGACTACTCCAAGAAGTGGCGGTGCCGGTCAGCGCCTGATACTGGCACTGCTCATAGGAATTATATACTTCGTCATCAACCGTTCGATCAATCACCTTGGCCTGGCCTTGAATATTGCGCCGATATTAAGTGCTGCCATCCCCCTCTCGTTGGTGGTGCTCGTCAGCCTGTTCTTTATGAGACGGGTAAACTGACAAGCTGCTTCATGCCGGTCCGGTAGATACCCTAATCTTTTCTCGGACGCAGGTCGATAAGCACGGTCTTGCTACTCAGGTCATGCCAGCAGCGGTTCTGTTTGTCGAACAGTGCCCACACAAATCCGAGCCCGAATAATCCCCATGAAATAATGGCGCTGAAGAAACGGATAGCCGCTGTTTTATGATCTATAGGTATATCATTAGTCATTCCCTGGTCGTTGCGTTTTAACTGGATACGCCATGTCTTCATGCCTAATGACTGGCCGCCATTGATCCAGAACCAGGAGAAATACAGGTAACACAGGAAAAAGATCAACAGTACCAGAACAGGATAGAGGGCATTACCCGGTTCGACAGCCTTGCCACCGTTCACTGCAGTAGCTATGGCAGAAACCACAAACAGGATCGCGATCAGGAGAAAACCGTCATAAAAAATCGCGAACAGGCGTCTGAATAAGCCAGCATATCTCGGGTCTGTCGTCGTTTGTTCGTTCATAAAATGTTTTTACGATTAACCAATGAAGGTGGTGCTTAATCTATTGTGAAGAGCATCACGATTAGCAGGATCACTGTTATGCATATTAACAGGAAACCTTGTATTTGGTTAAGTATGTCATATGCTTATGAAAGAAGTATTTATTACATTACTATTATTCACTGGATACTATCGTGAGAAGGATATGAAACTCTATAAGAAAACCAGCAGCAAAGTTATATCAGTAGTAGCTTTATCGGTCTTGTCTCAAGCTGTAAATGCGATCCCATTTGCTTATGAAGGACGTTCATTAGGTATGGGAGGAGTCGCAACCGCAACAGCCGACCTGGCGACAGCACCGTGGGCAAATCCTGCAATGTTGACTAATCAGAGGCCGGACGATGATTTTTCATTATTGATTGGTATAGGTGCATTTGCTAGAGATAATGGTGACTTGATCTCTGATATCGATAGTTTTCAGGAGGCGGATGATCGGAGGAAGGCTGCGATAGACTCTGGTGACACAGCAGGCGCGGTTGCCGCCTTGTCAGATATGTCTAACGTTGTTGCAGGTATCGATGGTAAAGACCTTGCGGCTGATGTATCTGGTCTTGCGGCGATGGGTATCGCATTCGACTCGTTTGCCCTTGCTATTAGTATCAGGGCTGATTCGATAGGTGCTGGTACGGTAAAAAATCTGTCTACAGATCCAGTCGACTTGATTGACCCTAATTCAGGGAAAAATCTATTTACTCTAGAAGGTGTTTTGGCAACGGAGTTTGGTTTATCTATTGCTAAAGCTTTTGTATTTTCTGAGTCGAGATTATCTATAGGGGTGAAACCTAAGCTGGTGGATTTACAATCATTTACTTTTCAGGAGTCAATAAATACTGTTGATAGTGATACTAATGTTCTGGATGAAGGGAAGAAATCTGATTTGGGAACATTTGCTTCATTCGATTTGGGAGTGGCATATGATTTCAATGAGTCATTTCGTCTTGGCTTAAATGTAAGAAATATTGTGACGGAAGAATTTCAATTACAAGGCGGGCAGGTATTAAATATTGATACAACATCACGTATCGGTGTTGCTTATCATAATAGTTTGCTTACAATTGCAGTTGATTATGACCTTTCAGAGAATAAGCCGATATTGTCAGATTTGGAATTTGATGAATTAAAAACACAATATTTAGCAGTTGGTGCTGAATTTAATGCGTTTGATTTTGCGCAGCTTCGAGTGGGTGCGCGAAAAAATGTAGCAAGTGGTATACCTGATGGCGCTAAAGATACTGCATTAACAGCAGGTGTAGGGTTCTGGTTAGGTTTCAATCTTGATCTTGCTGCAACCTATACAGACAGCTCAGTCGGTGCTTTTGTGCAAACAGGTTTCAGGTTTTAATGCTTATATACTCGCGTTAATAAATATGAAGAATGTTTAAAATTATTTTTATCCGAATATAAAAAGCAATTTGACCACTTAAGTGTTTTATTTAGCTGGTAAAATAAATTTGTAATTTATAAAAAAAGTTTGCTAAATTAGAATTTCGTTTTATACTTTTGAACGTAACTCACAAAAGGGGACTTCGAAGATGGCTCGTACAACAAAGAAAAAAGCAACAAAGAAAAAAGTAGCTAAGCGTAAAGCACCGGCTAAACGTAAAGTAGTTAAGAAAAAAGTAGCTAAGCGAACAGCGCCGGCTAAGAAAAAAGTAGTTAAGAAGAAAGCACCAGCTAAGAAAAAAGTAGTTAAGAAGAAAGCACCAGCTAAGAAAAAAGTAGCTAAGAAAAAAGTAGTTAAGAAAAAAGTAGCTAAGAAAAAAGTAGTTAAGAAGAAAGCGGCTACCAAAAAGAAAGTGGCTAAGAAGAAGGTTGCCAAGAAAAAGGTAGCTAAGAAAAAAGCGCCTGCAACCAAGAAAAAAGCGGTAACCGCAAAAAAAAAGGCCGTAGCCGCTAAGCGTAAAGCATTAGCGGCAAAGAAAAAAGCTACTGCTGAGCGTAAGGCAAAAGCCAGGGTTAATGCGGCGGCTGCCAAGCAAAAACTGCGTGATCGTGTAGCTGCTGCGGCTTCTGCTGTAGCTGCTGCCAAGGCTGAAGTAGCAACAACGAGGAAACGTCAGGATCTTTTGATCAAAATGGCTGAGAAAAAAGAAGCTGCCGTAGCCAGGTTTGTGGAAAGCTGGTCTAAGAAAGAAATGGCCAAGATTGAAAAGGCTCTTAAACCAAAAAGCCGTAAACGTCGTAAATAGTTAGCATTTCGCTAAGTAATACAAAAAAGCCACTCATCTATATGGGTGGCTTTTTTTTAACCTATAATCTGGCTATGGCAAGATTTGATCAAATACCACCAGCAGAACAACGACTGATAGAAAGTTTTACCGATCATCTGTGGATGGAAAATGGTCTTAGTGATAATACCCTGTCAGCCTATAGAAATGATCTCGCCAGTTTTTCCCTATGGCTTGATAAAAAGCGCAGCAGCCTGATAAACGTTGACACAGGCCTGCTTCAGGATTTCCTCGCATATAATTACAGTATCCATCAAAAGCGGCGCTCCGTCGCACGATTGTTATCAACACTACGGCGTTTCTATCTCTACCTTTTCCGTGAAAACCGAATCAGCGAAGACCCGACGCATCTACTCGAATCACCAAAAGGAGACAGGACGCTACCGCTATCTCTCAATGAACAGCAGGTCGAAGACCTGTTGTCAGCGCCCGAAGTAAGTGATGACCTGGGTTTAAGGGACAGGGCGATGCTTGAAGTGTTATATGCAACAGGCTTGCGTGTCAGTGAACTGATCAACTTGCAGACTACACAGATCTCTATGCAGCAGGGTGTCATCAGGGTTATCGGTAAAGGCAATAAGGAGCGACTGGTACCGGTTGGTGAGGTCGCACTGGACTGGCTGGCGAAGTATAACAGGCTATCTCGTCCGCAGTTGCTGGGTGTTTCATCAAGGCAGAAAAATACCAGCCAGTGCAGTGAAGTATTCTTAACCAGGCGGGGGAAAGCGATGACACGCCAGGCGTTCTGGTACATGATCAAACGTTATGCTCTGGTTGCCGGGATAGACTCAGGTCAGTTGTCACCACACACCTTACGACATGCCTTTGCGACACATCTTTTGAATCATGGTGCTGATCTAAGGGTGGTCCAGATGTTGCTTGGCCATAGTGATATATCGACTACGCAGATATATACCCATGTTGCTGATCAACGTTTACGTGACATGTACCAGGAGCATCATCCGCGTGCCTGATTTACGCATATCAGGTTGAGCTTGAAGCGGGATATTGCTAGAACATCGACTCGATGAAGTGGCGAATGGATTATTAATTCAGCTATATCAAGATTTAATGGAATTAACTATAATCCCTGTTGTCTTTCTACCAGGTTTAAATTAATTAGCAGTGTGCAATATGAAATTTTTCTCGATCTTCTTCTTTATTACATCTCTATCAGTCTCGCTTTCTGTTTCGGCCGAGGTGTCTGGCACCGAGCAGGTAAGGCAGGCATTAGCTAAAAGCATGCCTAATGTGCAGCCGACAAAGATTTCTGCAACGGCTATCGACGGTCTATTCGAGGTCATTGTCGGTTCTCAGGTCGTATATATGAGTGTAGATGCACGCTATATGATCGAAGGTGATCTGATCGACCTGGCTACTAAACAGAACGTCACTGAAGATGCGAAGTCAGTTATCCGGCTGGCGGCTATCGATGGCCTCGGTACTGATAAGATGCTGGTCTATCGCCCGGAAAAAGTGAAAAATGTCATTACCGTAGTAACTGATATCGACTGTCCATATTGTCGCCGACTGCATAGTGAGATTCCTGACTACCTGAAGAATGATGTTGAAGTACGTTATATCTTCATGCCATTGAAAGGCTCATCAGATATGAAAAAAACCGTCAGTGTATGGTGTGCTGAAGACCAGCAGCTGGCACTGGATATCGCGAAATCAGGTGGTGAAGTCGATAATAAGTCCTGCGATAATCCGATCCGAGATCATCTGAGGCTGGCACGCGAACTGGGAGTGCGTGGTACGCCGGCTATTATCCTGGAAGACGGACAGATGCTGCCGGGTTATGTGCCATTCGATAAACTCCTTGCCGAGCTTCGCAAGTAAATCGGTATGACTCGAGCCCCGGTAACACGGTGGTTCGATATGTTTTATTTCCATCTATCGGGGTTAGTTAATCCAGCCACACAATCTCTTTGTGATGGGTGAATAAGATGGCAGTTTTTACAGCATATCCTGGCCATAATTTTATTACTCCCTGCCGGTAGTAATCTAGCTGCGCGGTAAACTGTGACGCGGCATCCTGAATGCTTTCCTCAAAACCTAACTGATGCGATTTATAGTCGATGATGGTGATGACGTCTTCTGCCTTGATCACCCTGTCCACAATACCGTAAACAGCCTTTTCCTGTTGTAAGTGCATTATGGGCATTTCATTATAGCTCTGGGTGCCAGTTGCCGGATTGAAGATGGCTGAAAAATCCGGGTGGTTGAAGGTCGCTACCGCTTCCTCGATACATCCGTCAATATGATCGATGAATGCTGGCTTATCAAGTAGTGTCTCTGTATTTAGTGCTTGCCATATGTGCGATATGCTGGCCGCTTCGGCCGGATAAACCCGGTTATTGCAGAGCTGTTCGATGACGCGATGGATGACCGTGCCACGCCATGTGTTGAGTTCCCTGTGATAGATATCGCCATGGTCCCTAATATCGCTGGCTTTGTCTTGCCATATATCAGTATCAGGGAAATCTTCATTATGCAGGCTGGGTGCAATAGAGGCGGTCGATGACGGTGCGCCTATTAGTGGCTTCAATAAGCGTTCATCTATTTCGATATCTGCTTCACTGGCTGTTTCTTCGATCTTCTTTGAATCGGTAGTTATGCGATCATAAGACAGGTGTCGATACACCTTGAGGCATACACCATTATCGTCTTGATCATTCTCTGTAATAGCATCTAAACCATTTGCGATCACCGTGTACCAGCTATCATCCTGGCTTCTACGAGCTGCGCTACCGCTGATATAAAGCTGTTCACGTGCCCTGGTAACGGCAACATATAACAGGTTCATCTCTTCACGTTTTTGCTCGGTGAACTTTTCCTGCTGTATCTGTTGAGTGATCGTATCGGTGTTGTCTTTGCTCAGCTGTAATTGAAATTTCTGTGGCCGCTGTTTGTCCGCCGGCCATCGTACCAGGCTGGTATAGGCGTTTTTATTACTTGCCGTGCTGTTGCAGTCAGCCAGAAATACGACCGGTGCTTCCAGACCTTTACTGCCATGTATGGTCATCATCCTGACTCGAGATTCACCGCTTTGTGTTAATGGTTCTTCGGGCGGGTTTGCTGAATAACTCTGCAAGTGATGTAAACGCTGCAGAAATCGTGTGATGCTGGGATATCGACCACTATCGGTTTCCAGTGATAACTCAAGGAATCGCTGGCAGTTGGCCGCGATAGTCTGTTTTCTTTCGGTCCTGTTGGCCGCGATATATCGTTTGATGATATTGCCTTCGGAGAATATCCTGTCCAGACAGTCATGTACCGGCAGGTGTTCGGCGAGCTGCTGCCAGTAGGGTAACAGTGTTGCCGCTCGCCGCAGCGGCTTGCTGAGTTCATCACCTTGTTCTGAAGCGAGCAGCAGCAGGCGTTTATACCAGTGTGTTTCACCCGTCTGCCTGGCAAGCAGTATCATGTCCTCGTCGCTGGCACTGAAGATCGGAGATTTTAAAACCTGCGCCAGACCAAGGTTGTCATAGGGGGTGACCAGGGTATTGAGCAAGCAGCTTAGATCCTGGATCTCAAGATTGTCCAGTAAGCCGCCTTTCTTATTACCGATGTATGAAATACCGTGCTGTTTTAGTGCGTCTTCATAAATACCGATATGTGTACGGTTGCGTATCAGTATCATGATGTCGCCATACTCCATCGGGCGAACAGTTGTGCCGTCAGTAACTGGTTCGGCTGAGTCGACGAGCTGTTTTATCTGCCTGGCGATGAAGTCAGCTTCGTCATGCCGCAAGGTTCTGCTCGATATCTCTCTGGCCTGCAGCAGCGGGTTTCGAAAGGATATCGTCTGTTCCTCGGTTTCATCGATGTTGTCGATGTCCTGCCCACTTTCTGCAAACAGTTCGCAGAGCACGACTTTGCCAGGCAGTGTCTTCAGATGAGTGTCATGATGTGTGAAGCCGGTCATCAGGGTGTGTATTTCTGCTTGCTCAAAGATCTGGTTGACACTATCGATGATGGCTAGTGATGAACGTCGAGAAGAGTCCAGCGGTGTGGCTTTGGCGCCTAGCCTGTCGGCCAGCCACTGGCTTGCCTGTGCCTGTAATGCCGGATTGGCCCGTCTGAAACTGTATATCGACTGTTTCTCGTCGCCCACCAGGAATACGCTCCGGGGGCGTTGCTCCGGATTGGCAGCAATCTCTTCAAGTATCGGAGACAGTAGATGCCATTGTGTCGGGTTCGTGTCCTGAAATTCATCGATCAGGATGTGGTCGATACGCTGATCTATCTTGTACTGCACCCAGTGCGCATTATCGGAATATTGCAGTAACTGGTAGCATTTCCATTCCAGGTCAGTGAAGTCCAGCTGCCGGGTCTCTGTTTTCAGCTGCTGGAAAATTTCGACATAACGGTGACCGGAATAATACCAGGCTTCATTGATGCTCAACGTCTGCAGTCTTGTTAACTGCTCCTTGATGTTAAGCAGATCAGTCGAGATCTCATTATGCAGTGCAAGGAAACGGTCAGTGTTTTCGCTGCCCAGTTTTTTCTCCATCGGCGCACTGTGTTTACGCCCCTGGACAAGTGGTTTGCCATCCTTGGTGAGAAAGGCTGAGATGATCAATGAGAGACATCGGTCCCTGTCCACAGTTTCAAGTGCTTCATCGATACTGTCAGCCTGTTTTAAGCCGTTTTTGTTTCCGATCTCGCGTAACAGGTTGGCGAAAACCATTAATTTTTCCCGGGCGCTGTCATCCAGGAACCGTTCGATCAGGATGTTGCTGTCACCTGCAGTACCTTCGTCAAGTTGAAGTGCACGGGTTAGCTGGTTGCAGGCAAAAGCAACTGGATCTTTCTCCCATGCGGTATAGGCCCACCAGTCACTTCGGTGTGCCAGGAAGCTGTGTAGAGAGGATGTTGTGTTATCGGGCCCGTTACAGAATTGCATGATGGTATCCAGCGCATCGTTCAGGCGCTGGTTATCCGATCGTTGTTCGGGATTATTACGGGCTTCATCGAATAACATCTGCAAGGCCTGGCGTTCGAGCAGGCTGCTATCTTCGATCAGATCAAATCCCGGTGCTATGTCAGCTTCGAGGGGGAATCTTGACAGGATATCCTGGCAGAATGAGTGAAATGTCTGGATGCGGACAGGATACAGGCTGTGCATCAGCTTTTCATACAGGCCTGCGGCGATGATCTTTGTCTGTTCCTGGCTGTCGCAGCCGATCATATCTAACTGCTGGTCCAGCTCTGCATCTGTCGCTGCCGCCATCGCGAACAGGCGTTCATTTAGCCGGATCTGCATTTCACCAGCAGCTTTACGGGTAAAAGTGAGCGCGATGATATTGCCCGGTTCGGCACCGGCGATCAGCAGGCGTACGATCCGTGTGATGAGTAACCAGGTCTTGCCGCTGCCGGCTGAGGCCGAGACCGTGGCATTCAAGGCAGGGTCGCAGGCATCAAGGGGGTTTAGCTTGTTTGTTTGGCTGGGCATGGGGGGAGTTTATAGTGAGTTTTGGTTGTAGGCTATAGGATGGGGTGTCGTGGGTGTAGAGTTCATTGTTTGGTATTTACTGATGGCATTTTTGTTTGGCCTTGCGGGTCTCGCCCCGCGGGCGAGTTACTCTTTTGCTACAGCCCAAAAGAGTAACCAGAAAAGGCCGTCCCGATCCGTTTGCCCCGAAACAAGCATTCGGGGTGCCTGAATCTGCAGCCGTTGCCTACGAGCCCGCCTTGACGCGCTATCGCTGCACGCAAGGCTAAATTCGCCGTCCGTGGCGAATTTGCTCTACCAACGGCTGCAGATTCAGCAAACGAAATGGGAGTTAATAACAGAGAAGCAAAAACAAAGAAAAAAAGCAAAAACCAGTAAGCGAAAGCACAGGTCATAGTTGAGTATGAATGTAGCAATTAACACTGTTTTTAGCTTTTGACTTACCTTCCACCTCCACAAGCCATCGAGGCAGTGCTGTGATCATGGGTTTTCTGTGAAAACTGTCTGAGCGCTATCTGCGAGTTTTTTCACAGCATGATTACTGCGCTGCATCGGTGGGTACCCCTGTGCTTTCTACAGGGGCGTAGTGGTCGTGGCGGCCTTTTTTGGGTACTTTTTTGGGCTGTTGCAAAAAAGTGCCTCGCCCGCGGTGCGAATACCGCAATACCAAAATAAAAAACCAACCGTAAATATTTTTCAACTAACCAACAATAAAACGCCCCCCACTAACATTGCTGGCAAAATACTCAGGTGGTAAAGTAACCCCGATAAAACAAACCCACATAATTCTAATAAATCAGGGTATCCTCAGGGTAAAACCTATAGTGAGTCAATTCTAATGAGCAAATATGATGCCTCGTCGATCGAGGTATTAACAGGTCTCGAGCCGGTCCAGAAAAGACCGGGTATGTATACCGATACCACACGTCCGAATCACCTGGCCCAGGAGGTTATCGATAACAGTGTCGATGAAGCGATCGCCGGCCACGCCAGCAAGATCGATGTCGTCTTATATAAAGATGGTTCCATAAGCGTCACCGATGATGGCCGCGGTATGCCGGTTGATGTTCATCCCGAAGAGGGTATCCCCGGTGTCGAAGTTATCCTTACCCGGCTGCATGCCGGCGGCAAGTTCTCTAATAAAAATTATGAGTTCTCCGGCGGCCTTCACGGCGTTGGCGTCTCGGTGGTCAACGCCCTGTCTTCCAAAGTCGATGTCGAGGTACGGCGCGATGGTAACGTCTATGCGATGTCATTCAAGCATGGGGCTAAAACCAGCAAACTGAAAAAGACCGGTACCGTCGGCAAGCGCAATACCGGGACCCGGATTCATTTC